>Ga0180432_10002593_pt1 | contig 26963 bp, 18 predicted proteins | sample SS_ome_10_FD_132414 | JGI IMG/M metagenome (GOLD analysis project Ga0180432, IMG submission 132414) | Hypersaline lake sediment archaeal communities from the Salton Sea, California, USA - SS_1_MS_2 metaG | ecosystem: Environmental > Aquatic > Non-marine Saline and Alkaline > Hypersaline >... | reverse complement strand
TTATACCGGATGCCGCGCTGCTACCAAATACCGGATCGGTTTCTGACTGCAGATACCCTGCTGTGTCATGGTCACCCCATCCGTATGCCGCATTCCAGTTGTCTGAGTCGCCGTGGGCGGCAGTTATAACTCCATCCACCTCGAGCAGTGAAGTCGGACTTGTCGTTCCAATTCCAACATTTCCATTGGCTACAATAAGGCCATACCCGGATGCGGAGGTAAAATAGCCTCCTGCACCTGCACCATTGCTCATACCCTGAACCGCGGCGCCTGAACCGTAAGTAATGCCATATAATCCTTGTCCATTACCACTGTTTACCCCTTTTATAGTCGGATTGCTGCTATTCCCTTCGACATGAAGCAATGAATTCGGGATGGTAATTCCTATCCCCACATTGCCGGAATTATAGTAAATATCAGAACTGCTTTCATTCCACAAGGAATCAACCCCTGTAAGACCGGTTCCGTCACCCACAAATGATGTTGCGCTAACTGTACCACTCACATTCAAATCACTATTGAATTCAAACCTGTCATTTGCCTCATTCCACTGGAGATGCTTGTAATCGGATTTGTGGTCAAAGAGGATGGTGTCATTATCACCATCGTCGTCGGCAAGGTTTAGAGTTCCGCTTATATAAGCATATCCCTCAGTAAACAATCTGTTGGTATAGGCATCATCTACATACAGGTCCTGCCAGTATCGGGTAAAATAGCCCAGATCGTAAGAGTTATCGATCAATGGAATCAGATCACTATTGACGCGTGCCGCAACCGTCAATGAATCTGTTGAAGCATTACCGAGCGAGGTATTGCCAGTGACATCCAAATTGCTGCTGATATTCAGCGCACCGCTCATGGTATCACCACCAGCGGCTACGAAATCAAAGGAATCCATACCATCAAGGGTATTGGCATTGTTGGCTTCCTCACAACGCAGGGCATACCCCATGCTGGCTATCTTCTGACGCGGGTTCATCTCAGTATCATTATTGACCTTGATTCCCAGTTCCATGTTTCCGTCAAAAACTGCCGCGGCCATAGGACTGCCGTGATCACCTAGTTCTACGCTAAAAAGACCATTTGATGGCTCAATCCCAAAATGTTTTTCGGCCCATACCGGCACACCGCCGGTGGTATAGATGGTGAAGGTGATATCAACTGGTCCAGCAACAGGCTCGCCAGTGTCATCAGTAAGGTATCCCTGATAGTTCATCGATGTGGGGACTCCGGCATCCGGTTCACCACCCTGTGCTCCCACGGAGATCACCCCCGTTACAAACATCACGATTATTAGATTTAGAATTACCATCGTTCCTATCAGTTGTTTCATTTTGACCTCCTGACTTGTTTATTGCTACTAAACATATCATTTTGGCCTCCATAGGCTGTATCACATTCTGAAATGCTATCCAATTTCGAGCCGTCATTGAGAGAAAAGCGAAGCAATCTCCTCATTAACAGGGAGATATCCGCGTCAACTTCGGTTCCTCGCGATGACATTATGACACAGTCTGCCCTAGCCGGAATCCAGAAATTGATAGAGACCTTTGTATGGTTAATTGTTGGATAAATAGATGTTATATTTTATCACACCCAAACAAGGAAAGTTCTGTACAACACCAGCGATAACGGGCAACAATGTGATTTGTGAGCCATGCACTTGCTGCCAATCCGCTTTTGCCCAGTTTATAACAGACCATCATCGGAATGCAAATCGCACATGTTATTGCCCCCTTGCCGCCAAGTTGAATAGGGGGCGGTCGCTTTTTGACTTTGCCCGCAAAAGAGAATTATTCAAAATTTCAGTCCGGGCAGCACGAGAGCAATAACATACCCGGCACACTAAAAAAAGGGCCTCATTGAGAGGCCCTTTTTTGTTATTAAGCAGGCACACTGAATATGGTATGTCATTGTGGCCTCCGAACCGGAATCCACTCCCCCACTCACCTGTGGATTCCCGCCTGCGCGGGAATGACATGAAAAATGATTATGGCCTCCTTTGCCGGTTTAATAGCAGGCGTAGGGTGGGCTCGGCCCGCCACTAAAGACACGCCTTTTTCAAATGGGTATAACGCTTGAAGGAGGGCTAAGCCTTCATTAGATTTCGGTGGGCGCAGCCCACCATTGCGAATTTACTTTGTGCTAAATGATAAATAATGCATTTTAGCTGCACGCGCAAATCAGGTGGCATGACCTCGGAACTGGCCGGGGATTTGATCAATAACCTCATGCAGTGAGATAAAAAGGGCGCAGCGAAAGCTGCGCCCTTTTTATCTCGGTATCTTTTGAAGCAAATTAGAATACAACCGGAGGAATGCCGACGTCTCCGAGTTCACGAATCCTCTCGCTGATCTCCCCGATTTCCCATTTCCTGCCGATATCGATGGAGTTCAAGACCTGCCATGACTGGAACATCTCCATCTTTCCGCCCCTGATGGAGAAGACGTGCCCGTTAATATCCTGTGCTGCATCGCTGGCAAGATAAACAACCAGCGGAGATATATTCTCCGGAGCCATTTCATCGAACTTACCTTCTTCAGCTTCACCGAACATTCCGCTGACAGCATCTGTTTGTGTCGTCAGACGCGTTCGAGCCAGAGGGACAATAGCGTTGCTGGTCATACCGTATTTTTCCATCTCACGAGCCCAAGTTATGGTCAGGCAGGCAATCCCGGCTTTCGCTGCCGAGTAGTTGGGTTGCCCGGGGCTGCCGATAATTCCGGCATGAGAAATAGTATTGATGATGCGGCCCTTCACATCATTACCGGCCTTCACCTGGTTCCTGAAATATTCGGTTGCCCACCTTGCGTTATTGAAGGTTCCTTTCAAATGAACCTCAATCACCGCATCCCATTCCTCTTCTGCCATCTTGAAGGTCATTCGGTCTCTTAAGAAACCGGCATTGTTGACCAGAATATCGAAGCGTCCCCATTTTTCCAGTGCCATATCCAATATGGTTTTGGTTCCTTTGTAGTCACCAACACTGACATAATTGGCAACCGCATCTCCACCCATATCTTTGATCTCTTTGACCACATCATCCGCCGGACCTTTGGCTTCGCCGGAGCCATCCCACTCAACGCCGGGGTCATTAATAACGATTTTGGCGCCTTCTTTAGCCAGTGCCAGCGCATGGCTCCTGCCGAGCCCTCTTCCAGAACCGGTTACTGCTGCTACTTTGCCATCCAGAATTCCCATTTTTCTAATACCTCCCGTTCGTGCCAGTACTTTTTAGTAAAAACAGGTTTAAGGTAACAAATCGCCAAGGCATCCGATGGAATTGATGCCATTTTTGACAGTAAATTATCTTTTTACCTGCAATTCGATAAGCATTTTACACCAAAAATGAACCGAATGTCAATATTTAATATGAAAAGCATGCCTTCCAGAAAAGTGAACAGGTGATGATAATTTACGGTGGAATACTATTCAGCGGGTCTTCTGGCCAGGATATTCGCTGCTGATTCAAATAGCCTGGTTAACCCTCCCGATTTGGTGAGGAGTTCGTTGGATTGCATTGATAGAGTGGTTACCTGGTTCTCGCTGAGGTCCACACCCGTGAGCACAATGATGGGAATCTCAGCTGTTTCCGGCTGGCACTTTAGCTCTTTGATTACATCATGCCCATCCATTTTTGGCATCATTACATCAAGGATGATCAGGTCCGGAGGGTTACTCTGGACTATCTTTAATGCCGCTTCACCATCGTGCGCCACCGAGGTGGAAAATCCCTTTTGTTGCAGTTCGTAAGTTATCGCTTCTACCAGCGCTTTATCGTCATCTACTACCAGTATCGTGCCACGTGGATTGCGCAGCAGACCGCTTATTTTCTCCAGTATTGTTTCACCGCTGAACGGTTTTGAAACATAATCGGTTGCCCCGATCCTGTGAACGCCTTCTTTATCCTCCAGGACAGAAATGATTAATATGGGAATGTGCCTGGTTACCGGGTCATTCCTGAGTTTCTCTGCTACTTCGAATCCGCTGATATCGGGCAGGATGACATCCAGTGTTATCAAATCGGGGAGGTGTTCTTTCACCATCGCGATGGCCTCTTTGCCGTTGGAGGCTTCCATTGTGTGGTAGCCTTTCATGGAAAGCTCATGGCTAAGGAAGCGGCGAATATTTACCTCGTCATCTACCACCAGAATTGTGTCGCCGACTTTTGGAATGTTCTCTGGTTGTGTATCTACGACGGTTGTTGCTGCCGTGTTTAATTCCTGTGGCACCGGCACAGTAAAGGCGAAAGTGCTGCCTTCATTTTTATCTGGTTCGCTTTCCACCCAGATCGTGCCACCGTAGTGTTCGACTATTTCTTTACAGATCGGCAATCCCAGCCCGGTTCCCCCTGGCTTGGTCTTCGCGCTATCGCTTACCTGGACAAACCTCTCAAAAATAAGCTTTTGATCTTCCGGGGTGAGGCCTACGCCTGTATCGGTGACACTGACTTTGATTATATCGGGTTCATTGTTGGATTTATCGCCCTTCACCAGTTTCGATTTTATGGTGACGAACCCTTCTTCGGGAGTGAATTTGATAGAGTTGCTGAGCAAATTAGTTATCACTTGGACAAATCTATCTTTATCTCCCCAGACGAGTGGCAAGCCAGGCTCCGATTCGATATTGACGGTCAGGCCTGCGCTGGCAGCAAGAGCTTCGGTGGTGGCTACTGCCGTTTCAATAATCTGGGAAACATCTATCAGCGCGGTTTCCCACTGCATTTGTCCGGCTTCAATCTTGGAAAGGTCAAGAAAATCATTGATCAGCCGGGTTAAGCGATCGCTTTCGTCGTTGATGATAGTGAGGAATTCCCTCTGAGTTTCCCGGTCATCTTCGTAGGTGAGGAGAATCTCTGTAAAGCTTTTTATCGAAGTCAGGGGAGTGCGCAGTTCGTGTGAGACTGTGGACAGGAAATTGTCTTTTAATTTGTCCATTTCCTTGAGTTGCTCGTATGCGTTCTGCAACTCGTCCAGATTTTGTTCCAGCTCCTCTCTATATTGATTGAGTTTCTCTTCCGCCTGCTTGTGCTCCGTAATATCCATGTAGCTTCCCAGAGAGGCGCGTTTGCCTTGATATTCAACCCCGGTTACTTTTTCATATGCGTGTCTGATATTACCGTTCTTGTCAATGACCCTGAATTCGTAGCCGGCGGTTTTCTCTCCCTTCAGCATTTTGATAGCTTCTTGATATACCCTTTCCAGGTCATCAGGATGCACAATATTCTTGGGAGGTTTACCCAGAACGTCGCTTTCAGTGAGTTCAAGATCACGGAGGAATACCGGATTCACAAATCGAAACACTCCGTCCTGAATAATGTACGATCCTATTTGGGAATTTGTAGCCAGGGTAGTGAAGAGCTCTTCGGCCTCCTTGCGTTCGGTAATATCACGCACTACGATCAGCATCCCCTCGGGCCCCGAGTCACTTTCGATAATACTTGGGCTCACTTCCGCATAAACGGTACTTCCGTCTTTGCGCCTTCCCTTTATCTCAACGAGCTTGGTTTCACCCGATGCGATGACCTTGGAAAACATCCTGTAGATTTTTTCTTTATCCTCGCCAAAAGCGATCTCGAATTCGGTGTAAGGCCTCCCGATGATTTCCTCAGGTTCGTAGCCGAAAATATCCTTGACCTTATCGTTTACGTCGATGATATTGCCGCCACTGTCTAGGTACATGATTTCGTCGTTTACGTTATCGAATATCTCCCTGAATTTTTGCTCGCTGGCCTTGACGGCTTCCTCTGCCTGCTTTCTTTCCGTAACGTCGCGGAAGTTTACCACGATTCCTTTGACGGTAGGATCATCTGTCAGGTTTCGGCCGACAACCTCCAGTGTGCGCCATGAGCCGTCTTTGTGAAGAGTACGATAATTCTCGGTAATCAGACTTCCCGGTTTTTCCATAAGGCCGGCGAAGTCTGAGGCAAGTCTGGATTGGTCATCCGGATGAATCAAATCAAATATGCTTTTGAAGGCTGCTCCCTCTTCATCATAACCCAATATAAGATCGTTGACAGGACCTCTATAACCAAATGATCCATCGGATTCTATTATGGCTATGCCGTCCGATGATTTCTCCAGCAAGGATCGAAAACGACTCTCGCTTTTCCTGAGCGCTTCTTCTGCCTTCCTGCGCTCCGTGATATCCCTGGTAACACTGATAAATGCTGTGGTATTGCCCTCGCTATCCTTGAGCAAGGAGGCGGAAGCTTCGACGAGCATTTCCTCTCCAGTATGACTGTGCAGGGTGTATTCAACCAGGGTGAGGGGACTTTCATTGGAGAGAGCCTGCTCCATATCGTTGATGGCCCTTTCGCGGTCCCTTTCAACAATGAAGTCAACCCCTTTCATGCCACGCAGTTCATCGATATGTTTGAAGCCGTGCCTCTCCAGCCCGGTCTGGTTCGCATCGATTATGTTTCCTTCCAGATCGCTGATAGTGATACCATCCTTAATAGTATCAAATATCAACCGCAGCTTTAACTCGGTTTCATGAAGGGTCTCTTCCGTTTGCTTTTGCTCGGTAATGTCCCTGGCGATAACTTGAATGGCAAATGTTCTGCCGCTGGCATCCTTTACCGGATACATGCTTGTCGCAAACCAATAGTTGCGGGAAAACATCTCGTAGAACTCATCGGATTCCTGGCTGGTATCTGATTCGATCACCTTACGCATTCTTAGCATAAACTCATCGGCTATATCAGGAAAGAGATCATATATTGATTTGCCGATGAAATCGCTGGGGACCCCGTTGAGAATCTCAGCGGCGTTGGTATTGATGGTGAGAATGCGGCCATTGCGGGCAAAGTATGCAATCGGAACCCCGGTATTTTCAATGAGGCTGCGGTACTTTTCTTCGCTTTCCCGGAGCATCTGGTTGGTATTGAGGAGTTTTCGCTGGGCCTGTTTGAGGTCGATATTAGCCTGTTCGAGTTCATAGAACTGTGACTGAATTTCTTCATTTTGTACCCGGATTTTATTTTCCGCCTGCTCATGCTCTTCGCTTATATCAATACTGTGCAGTGCAAAAGCGATATCCCCGGCAGTTTCTTCAAACAGATCCTGCTCTTCCTTGCCGATGGTATCTTCATCAAATAAGGAAACGCAGAACACTCCGAAAACTTTCCCATCACGTTCCAGGCGGATGGCCAGTGCCAGATGCTCAACGCAATCCTTCAGGATTGGACATTTTGAACAGTAGATGTTTGCATCATTGATGATGGTGGTTCCCGTTTGTGCGAGCGCGATTTGAGCGCACTGAGGCCAGTGGCCCTGGTTCATTTCCTCAATTAGAAGAGGGAATGTTTCATCGTTTCCTGCCTGGCCGCTGATCATAACTTCTCCAAATTCGTTAGGGAGGACTATCCAGGCAGCATTGTATCCGCGTGTTTCGATCAGGGTATCGCAAACTTTTTGGATCAACTGAGCCCGATCTTTTTCCCTGATGATAAGCTGGTTAACATTACGAATGGCACGGAGAATTGCGTTGAGATGTTCGATCCTGCTTTCTGCTTCCTTACGCTTGGTGATATCTCGTACAATTACAAAAAGTCCTTCCGTTTTGCCTTTTTGCCCTATCGTTCCCGTGCTTACTCCCACGGAGATGGTAATCCCATCTTTGCGATTTACTTTCAGTTCGCTGAACTGGGAGGGGTTGCCGCTAATTGCCTCATCATAAAGCTTCAAGACGTTTTTCATGTTTTCGGGGGGGATGAGGTCGATCTCGGCAAAGTTCTTTCCTACTGCATCCCCTTTTCTGTATCCAAGGATATCAGTGACTTTGTGATTTATATCGATGATCGTGCCTAAGGTATCTAAGTAGACAATGGCGTCATTGGCGTTTTCAAAGACTGCCTTGAATCTGTCTTCTGTATCCCGTAATTTCTCTTTAGCTTGTTTAAATTTGCTGATATCCCGGAAGCGCAGTACACTTCCCTCAACGGATGGATCATCGAGGACATTTTTGCCGGCAAGTTCAAAGAAACGCCATGAACCATCTTTATGCAGCAAACGGAATTCCACTAAGGTGCCATAATCAAGCGGTTGTTCTCCGGGGGTGAAGATATAAGTTACCTTTGAGGTATCGTCCGGGCAGACCAGTTCCACAGCATTCTTTCCGGTTAATTCTTCCGGATCGTATCCCAGAATAGCTGTGGTGGAGGGGCTGCAGTAAGTTATGGCGGCGTCTTTATCGAGCATCACGATGATGTCCGATGTGTCTTCGCTGATTGGGGGGGCAGCAGTTTCTTCGGTGCATTTCAGCATCTCTTCCAAGCGCTTTTGCTCGGTGATGTCTCGCAATACTACTATATCCGCCGGCGCACCATCATATTCAATGGAGTTGGCAGTAAGTTCTACATATGTCTCAGTATCGCTTTCTGCGGGCAGGTAAATTTCATGTGGAGTTAGCGCTTTTACAGCACTTCCTTCTTCTAACTTCTTCAGCCGCTTTTTCAGGAGTTGCTGTGCATCCTTGGGCAGGAAACTCGCTTTCAGGACTTGTTTTCCGGTGATCTCTTTTTTCTTGAGGTTCAGAAGTTTCTCGAAGGGAGAATTTACGTGCAGAACGGTACCGTTGCTATCGATCAGGAAAGCGGGATCGGGTATAGCATCAATGACAGCGAGAACCGGACTTTCACGTTTGCTCTTCTTTGTTGCCATTTTTGATGCTACCATTGCGAGATTGGAATGGCACAGTGCTTCAGGAAAAGGGGAACTTGATCGTGTTAAGCGGGGTCTCCGAGCAGGTCTTTGACCTTATCGACGATTGTCTGAGGGCTAAATGGTTTGGTAATGTATTCGTCAGCGCCTGCGGCGAAACCTTTTTGCATGTCTGCCTCTTGATTCTTTGCACTAAGAATTACAACATGAATATCGTTCAAAGACGGAGTGCCCTTTACTTCCTCGCATACCTCGAAGCCATCCTTTTGCGGCATCATTATATCCAGCAGAATGACTCCCGGCTCTGATTCATGCACCTTAGCTATTGCCTCTTCTCCATCCGCAGCTGTGTCAAAATCATATCCCTCTCGCTTCAAAACAAATCCTAGGGCCTTGACAAGATTAGGGTCATCATCGACTATCAGCACCTTTTTTCTGAGCATATTTCACCTCACTCACCATTAACACTCTCAATCCCCATCTGAGAGATAAGCGTGTTACATATATAGCATCAAAAGGGATGCTATGTCAAGTCGTTTAGTGCAGGCCTAATAATAATATCTCTATTGACCGGAGAGTTAAAATAGGATATTATTAAGGCTGCACGAAATATACGGAAACTCGAAATATCTTTTGAGGGAAACTATGGAAAATGAAAAAGAGGAATTGATTCAAGAACTCCTGGATTCAATAGGAGCGTTGTTTGAATATGTTGCCCCATCCTTTACTATTGATCTTAAGGCATCAGATATCACAGTAGCCCAGCTTCGGGTTTTGCTGGGATTGCGAACCCTCGGATCCAGCCCGATGAGCTCTATTGCCGAATCCGTAGGAGTTGTTCCATCAACCGCGACAGGGATCGTGGATAACCTGGTTGGAAAAGGTCTCGTCCTGCGTGATCCAGATCCAAATGACCGCAGGCGTGTGATCTGCAGGCTTTCCCCTGAAGGCAAAGATCTGACCAACGGAATATGGTCGTGGGGGAGGGACCAGATCAGGAATTTCCTTGAAGGCATATCTATTGACCAGCTTCGTAACGGCTGTGAGGGCAGCCGAATGATCCTCAATAATACCTCAATTCGCCGAAGCTAACTCATAGCTTCTATACCTGATAGTCATCAGAGACCATGAAATGAAAGAATTTCCACGGAGTCTGGCTGGATTTATTGAACGCAGGTCTCTGTGGATCATCCTTCTGATGATTATTATAACCGCAATACTGGCCCCGGGTCTCGTATATTTGAAACAGGAAGCGGGGCTCGATACCTTGATTTCCCCCAGTAAAAAGGCATTCAGGGATACCGAATTCTACAACGAACGGTTTGGAAACGAAACAAATGTGATCCTTCTTGAGTGCCATGAATCGGATGGAGGCTTCAAGAGGATATTCTCCACCGAAACCCTGACTCTTCTGGATGAACTTGAACAGTATCTGTCTGAAACACACGGCGATCAAATCCATTCCATTGTGGGCCCGGTAACTATCCTCAAAATGGCAGAAGAAGAAGCCCGGAAAGCAGGGGCTCAATATCTTTGGAACGATCAGGAATTTGTGGATATGGTCCTTTACTATCAGGAAGATGACCCTTTGAATCTTGAAGACAAGGAAACCATAAATCCTCAGCTGGCACCTCTGATACCAGACGAAGAACATGTTCTGGACAATATCATTCCTGTTCATGGATTGGAACACGGCGAATCCGTGCAACTGGTAAGGGATATCGAGGCCTTTTTCGCAAATGCAAAGGATGAATGCCAATTGTGCAGCATCAATGTTTCCGTTGTCGGTGACATTGAGATTATGGAAGAGATCAACAGCTCAATGACGGCAAATTTAAAAAAACTCCTGGTGTACTCGATTGTAGTAATGGCCGTTATCCTGCTGTTGATGTTCCGTGTGCGTTGGAACCTTCTCTCTCTCATCATGGTGGGACTTGCTGCATTGTGGACATTCGGGTTGCTGGGCTACATAGGCATACCGCTTTCAATGTGCAGTATGGCGGTGCTTCCAATTCTGATCGGCATTGGCATCGATTACTCCATCCAGTTCCATAACCGCTACCAGGAGGAAGTCGCATCACGAGGGTCCGTTCCCGAAGCGATAATGGCCACTACAAAAGAGATAACCCCTGTAGTGGGGATTGCTCTGATTGCCACTATCATCGGATTTATCACCCTCTTCATCTCGGAAGTGCCCAGTGTTCAGGATTTTGGAAAGCAACTGGCTATAGGCGTAATATTTGCTTTCATCATTGCTCTGTTTCTGCTTCATAGCATTCTCAACATATTTGACAGGAGAATCCCGATTGAAAAAGCCGGTAAGTCATCCGAGGCAGCAGTCAAATTCTTCGAAAAGAGCCTGGCAGCATCAGCAAGATTCTCGTTGCGGCATCCGGCGCCTATCGTAATAATTGCCGGTATACTGGCCGTGGTTGGAGCGGTAGCTGATAACTGGTTACCTTCCAAAATAGATCATGAAGAAATAATGCCTCAGGATTCGCAAACCCTCAAAGGTATACGGGCGCTTCGGCACGTAACCGGTTATGCGGGGGAACTTCATTTTCTGATAAAGGCCGATAATGTAACTTCACCTGAAGTGCTTAACTGGATGAGCGAATATCAGGACGAAATGTTTGCTCTCTATCCAAATGATCTGAAGAGAGCTGACAGTCTGGCAACGATTATCACCGGAAAGAACAAGCCGTCGGAGACAGGCGATCCCATTCCCGATGATCAAGCTGAAATCGACCGGATACTCGCCAGCAATCCATCCATGTATGTCAATAAAGTATTCTCTGATGAGCAGACAGCCAGCCTTTCTTTCGGCATAAGGCATATGCCCATGGAAGAGATCTACAAAGTCATTGGGAATATGAAGGAAGCCGCCGATCCGCCTGATGAGTTGGGTATCGAAATATCTCCAGCCGGGAATCTGCAATTAGGCGCTAGGGCAGTTGATGCCATGCTGGGAAAGAGGACACTAATGAACTCCATCTGCCTTGGAGCCATTTTTGCAGTTCTGGTATTTGTTTACCGGAGAATTACCCGGGTATTCTTCACCATAATTCCGGTTGGAATGGTCCTGGGATGGAGTTCACTTGCACTATTCGTAGCAGGAGTTCCTCTTAATACATTGACATCCGTGCTGGGAGTACTGGTTATCGGAATTGGTACGGAGTTTATCGTTTTATTACTGGGCCGTTACGAGGAAGAGAAACGAAAAAGAGGATTGTCCCCCATCGAAGCTATGGTAGTTGCCATATCCCGAACAGGCAGGGCAATTATTACCACCGCGCTAACCACCCTCGGAGGATTTGGAGTACTGATAACATCGAACTTCGTCCTGATCCGTGATTTTGGAATCGCCACCACCATCAGTGTTTTCCTTTGCCTGTGGACTGCGATGGTGGTCATGCCGCCGATTGTTGTCTGGTGGGATACCAGGGTTGCCAGTCGCTTACCTAAGGAAATTGCCGAAAAGATGTGAATCAATGGGGCTTCAAAATTCTGAAACCCTACGAGGCGTGTTTGCGGAACATCAGCGTGCCAAAAGCTATTCCGGCTAAAGCCCATACCGTCAACACCAGCAAAGATTGCCATAATTCGGACCAGATATAGCCTTCCAGCACCAGTCCCCGAATCCCTACTACCGCATAATCCACCGGATTGAATTGCCTCACCGTATCAAGCCATCCGGGCAACAAATCAGGATTCATCATTGTAGATGAAAGGAACATCGCCGGCAAAGAAACGAAATTGATGATACCCATCAAGGGTTCCGGGCGCTTGAAATACAGGGCCAGCCCATTAGAAAAGGCGGCAAATCCCAACCCGAGGAGAGCCACGATGACTATCGAGAGGAGAACACCGGGAACACCGGTTGCAATATTCACCCCCATAATGACTGAAATGGTGAAAATCAGTATTGATTGAAGAAGTAATATGAGCATCGAAGCAATAATACGGCTGGTAATGATTGAGACTCTGCTGACCGGGGTAGCCAGCATCTTGGACAATATACCCATATCGATATCCTGCAGCATCCCCATACCTGCCCAGGCCGAGCCGAACATGACTGTCATTACCACCACTCCGGGAGCGAAAAACTGCAGATAACTCATACCTTCCATCCCCGGCAAATCGGAAAGCGATTTGAAGACCTGCGTGAACATCGTCAGCCATAATATAGGTTGGATGAGATTGATTATGATCCAGATCTTCATCCGAATTTGCGTCCTCATGTGACGCATGACCTGTACTCGTATATCAGTTAGAAGATGTTCCATTATCTTGGACCGCGCCTTCGCTTCAATTGCATATAGGTTGTCGCTGTTCCCTCTTCTGCCCGCATAGTACGACCGGTATACTTCAGAAACACGTCATCAAGTGAAGGCCGAGAAACAGATAAAGTCTGAACCTCAACACCTTCACCGGCAAGAAGACTCAGAATTGCAGGAGCCGCTGATTCGCCGTTATCCACATAGACAGCCAGACCTTCCTCAATTGGCTGCATTTCGAGCACAAACGGTTTGCCCGAAAGAAGCGATTGGGTGCGTTTCACAAACGTTTCGCGCTCCTCATTTGCGCTAAATCGATTGGAAAGGGTAACGACATCGCCTCCTATCGATTGCTTCAATTCGCCGGGAGTGCCGATGGTGATAATCTTGCCGTGATCAATGATAGCAATCCGATCGGCCAGTTGATCGGCTTCCTCCATGTAATGTGTGGTCAGGAAAATAGTAATCCCCATTTGTCTGGAAAGACTGTGAATGTAACTCCAGATATGGTTTCTGGTCTGGGGATCAAGCCCCGTGGTCGGCTCATCAAGAAAAATCAAACGTGGTTGATGGAGCAGTCCCATAGCCAGATCAAGCCGCTTGCGCATTCCCCCGGAATATGTGGAGGCAAACTTATCCGCATAATCGGTCAGTTCCACCATTTCGAACAGCTCTTTGACCCGATGTTTAATGGTCTTGCCGTCAAGTCGATAGAAATGGCCATAAAGCGTCAGGTTCTCTCTGCCGGTGGCATGTTCATCTATCCCGACATCCTGTGATACATACCCAACGTTGCGACGCACTTCGGAGGGTTTTTTGGCTACATCATAACCAACCACGGTAGCAGTGCCGGAAGTTGGCAGGATTAGGGTATTAAGCATTTTGATGGTGGTGGTTTTACCGGCCCCGTTCGGCCCCAGAAATCCGAAAATCTCGCCTTCAGCGATCTCAAAATCGATGCCGTCAACTGCCCGAATATTTCCGGGATAGATTTTCGTAAGCTGACTGGTCTGAACAATGCTCATACGCCCACCTTAGAGGATGCGTGCCAGGCGGCGCTTTTCGCGCCAGGAATCAATCAGGACCATCAGGGTTGGTAAAACGAACAGGGTGCTGACCAACGCAAAGAAGACATTGACCAGCGTAACGATACCAAAATCGCGCAAAATCAGGAAATCGTCTGCGATAAGCAAAGTGCCGAAGCCACCAATGACCGTTAATCCTGAGGCAATGATGGCACGCCCAACCGTGGTCATGGCGATGATCATCGATTCCTTTACCTCTATTCCTTTCTTTCGCTCTTCATTGTAACGCATCATCAAAAGGATGGTAAATTCCACACCTATCCCTATGATCAGAGCGCCAATGGTAGCGGTCATGGGAGTATATTTAATTCCCAGTAAATACATTACGCCGCTGGACCAGCCGATGATGAGAGCAATCGGTAATATAGCCTGGAAAACGCGAAGTATTTTGAATCTGAAAAAGAAAATGAGTCCCAAAAACACGATGCCGATACCTATGATGGTCATCTCTTCCCTTCCGCTGGTCAGAGAATCCATGAGTTTGATCTGGATGACCGGTTCGCCGGTTACTGAGACACTGCCGCCATCTGGCGGAGGGTTATCGGATACATATTCTTTAACCTTTTTGGTGATATTTCGCATTTCGCTGCCTTCTGATTTGCTAAGCGTAAATATGACATTTGCCAGAGTGCCGTCTTCGCTGACAAGGTTGTGCCTGGTCATTGGGGGCACCGTCTCCAGGAGTTCTTCGATTTCCCGGGAGTCTTGAGGTAACTCGCCGTCATTTGCATCTACAATATGGTCGGCGACGCTTTCAGTTTTGGCAATTATATCCGAGTAGTCCTCGCTGATTCGGTCTTCAGTCTGCTTCATCCAGTTCAATACTGATGGGGTAATGACATCTTCATCCTCGACCAGAAGATTGAGATAGGTAATCCCGCTGGCTATATCCTCAATAGCATGCAAATCCTGCATGAATTGAATATCATGGTCGATGAATTTCTTTTCGTCGGTTTCCGTCTCAATATGAAAGTCAGCAACGAGACCTGCTACGCTCAGTATCAGTGCTATGGGAAGTATATATACAGGGTTTTTGATGACCCATGGAGCAAGGCGATGAAGTCCGCTATCCAGCCAATGACGTCCCTGCATCAGAGGTTTCTTTATCTTTTGGTCCGATTTCGATTTGGATATTGCCCGACGGCTTCTGTGCCAGTGCAGGATTGATGTCAGGAAGAACATGGAAAGCACGTAACAGGCTGCAACCCCAATGATCAAACCGTACCCGAACTCCTGGATCATGGGAACAGGCGAAAAGAACAAAGCGGCAAAGCCGAGACAGGCAGTAGCAATAGCGATGCCGATAGTCGGCCCGATATTGGAAACCGAATCGATGATAGCATCAGCAACGGTCTCCCCCCTGCGGGACTCTTCGTCATAGCGGTTGTGAAACTGAATTGCATAGTCCACACCAAGTCCGATCAATATGGGAAAGGCGCCCATGCTGACCATGGTCATATGAATACTGAGCACACCCATGATACCGAAAGCATAAGCAATCCCGATAAATACAACCCCCAGGGGCAACCATCGCCAGGCAAAGAATCCCCGAACCTTAAAGATGACAGCCAGAATTACGAGCATCAGTACTATCGATAGCAGGAACATCTTTTGCATGTTGCCGCTCATCATGTCTTCCAACTCATTCATAAAAACCGGTCCGCCGCTGACGATAACTTCATCAATCCCGTCAAAGTCGGCATCTTCGACCATTGCCATGACTTCATTGGCAAAATCCCGCTGTATACCGCGTTCCAGCTTACCATCTAATGTGATGAAGATGAGGGCATGCTCATCATCAGGAAAAACTGGCCTAAGCTGAGGCTTAATCTCGCCGGTAGCTGGGTCTGTGACTGCAGCAAAAACTGCTTCAGGGTCGTCCGGTATGGTATCCTGATCAAGCTCATGTTTTACAAACATGGCAGGCCCTACTGAAGAGATTACATGAGGGCTGGAGCCCATTTCAGTTTCGATGGCATCCATCGCGGCAATATTATGCGGATGCAGCAACTGGTTTAAATCATCATCCGCTAGCATGATCAGGACCACACTGCCACTGAATTGCTGATTGAATCGGTCATAATCCTTGTAAACTGTGGAATCAGTAGAAATGAACGTTTCGGTGCCGGTGGCCATTTCGATCTGCATAGCTCCAAAAATCGCCGGCACGATGAGTAACAGTCCAATAACGAAAATTATCAGGTGTCTCTTTTCAATGAATATACCCAGTCGTTTAAAAATGTTCTTCATTTTCTCATATCCTCAAAAACATTGCTTAATGATATCCAAAATCTTTGCCGAACTGGTCAAGCAGATTCCCGAACGGGGTCGGGAATGACACTTTTACCGTAGCGGGTAAATCACATCCCCGATCTTCCGCAACGAAGCAGCCAGTTCCACCAGTTGTTCTTTGTTCAAAGCAGCCAGTTTGGTCCTTAAGTTTTCCCTGATGTTCTCGCGAAACTGTTTTCCTGCCGCTTCACCTTTTGGAGCAAGGACGATATTGGTTTTCCTCCTGTCGATGGTATTTGGTTGCCTTTCTACCATCTCCAGTTCTATCAACTCATCTATCAGGTGGGTCATCTGCGGTTTGGATATCAGCAGCAGATCAGCTATTTCAGCCACGTGCAGTGTCCCTTCCTCATACAAAACCTTCAGGATTTCCAGATGAAGGCGCGAAACATCCACATCTAGATTTTCCAGTGCCTGTTTGAATATATCCTTCTGAACTGATCGGTGCAGCTTGGGCATCTGCGCCAGCGCATCCAAGACATCTTCAATCGGGTCATCTTTCATCATAGAATAACCTGTGCAAAAACTTAACAAAGTTAAATATTTACTTTATTAACTATTTTATAGGTAAAAGGAAACCATGTCAAAATATGATTTCAAGGATTTAGTCCTGGGACTCTCTGAAGCTGGCAGCTACCTTTCCGGAAAGGGTGATGAGGATGGTTTGTTCCTCGGGCGTCAGGCATCTCAGAACTGCCCTGACATTGCGAATCATGGTATCTTCGATCGTTTCCAGCAATTGCTGGCCGCTATCGGTCAGGCCCAATCTAACAACCCTGCGATCATCGGGGTCGTCCATCCTCTCGGCATATCCGCTATCTACCCACCAGTTGGCCATGCGGGTTGCTGTAGAGAGCGGTACCCCAAGAGCCTGACTTATCTCTCCCATCGTAGGAGTTCTCTTTTCGTAAAGTATATTGCCCATACGATGAAAAGTGGCTGGGTCGAGCCTTTCCCTGGATTCAAACGAAGGTATGGCATTGTGAAGATGGTACGGCTCTTGAGATGAGGGGCTGGTGATCTTGCTCATTACCGCTTTCAGGTGATGCACGAATTGGAGGATGTGCTCGTCTGATGATCGCAGTTTTTGATTCTCCGTCATTGTATTCGCCTCAGAATATTTCCACACTGAAAATATATCAGGCAGGCGAAGGGGTGTCAAGTAGGGACAGGTTTCAAACCTGCCCCTGCTTAAACGATCTTTCCTCCCACCACGGATAGAATTCCGGCATATCCAGACTTGGCTTCATCGTAAATTGCGGTGGCCTTTTCTCCAGGAAGGAACGAATGCCTTCGGCAGTATCCTTCCTTTGTCCAGTCCAGTACATGCACTGCGAATCGATCTTATGCGCTTCTATGGGATGGTCTGCTCCTGCCATCTTCCACAAAAGCTGCCGCGCCAGAGCCACCGAAACCGAGGAGGTGTTGCGGGCAATCTCCAGAGCCAGTTCACGGGCTCTGGGAAGCAGTTCATCCGCGGCCAGCACCTCGCTGACCAGCCCTCCGGCAAGTGCTTCCTGAGCGGAGAAAACCCTTCCTGAAAGGACCCACTCCATAGCTTGACTCATTCCCACAATCCGAGGCAGGAACCAGCTGCTGCATGCTTCCGGTACTACCCCTCGCCGGGTAAATACGAATCCGATTCTGGCGCTTTCTGTAGTTAAGCGAATATCCATTGGCAGGGTCATGGTGATCCCCACTCCCACTGCCGGGCCGTTGATTGCCGCAATCACCGGCTTTTTCATATCGTAAATCCTGAGGGAAACCAGCCCTCCGTTATCCCTGTGCTTTTCCAGGATATCTTCCCCATCGCGTTTGCCATAATCGAATGTCTCTGCCCCGTGCCCAAAATCGGCACCGGCGCAGAATGCCCGGCCTGAACCGGTCACAATAACCACCCGAACCTCGTCATCTTCATCCGCCCGGTCAAAGGCATCGATAAGTTCAACTCGCATTCGGGGAGTGAATGTATTCATCTGCTCCGGACGGTTCAAAGTTATGGTCAGTATCTGCTCGGATATTGCATAATTTATTTCAGTGTAGTCCATTAATTATCTTTTTATGCCTCCTTGTAGAATAAAACTGAAGCTAACCCAGATTCAATGCTCAATCGGTGGTCTAAAAAACAACCCCGGCGAAATGCTGCGCCTACTCATGATAACCAATTACAGCACAGGGCTTCAAGTGCCGTTTTGATCGTAAAAAGAGCTGTTATTAAACGCTTACCCTGTTTTTGAATTACCGTTTATCAAACTTCAATTATACATGCCATAAGCTTTATGCGTATTTTACAGTATTTGTGGTACTATCGATCTATACACGAGAGTTACTTTTGTCCGGGAAACTGATGGAATTGCCGACAGCGGATTAAGTAGTTTGCCAGAGGGAGCAAAGATGATAAAAACCATCGATACTAATACCACTGAGGACAAGCTCTGCGCATGGGATATTCCTGTTCCGGTGATGGCATGTGAGAATAAGCCATCGAATCTGCCGGCAGCCGGGACATTGAATCGATTTCACGGGAACCCGGTGCTGAAGCCAATAAGAGAGCATTCGTGGGAGTCGAAATATGTGCTTAACGCGGCTACGCTCGCTCTCGAAGGGAAGTTGTACCTCGTTTATCGCGCTTACGGGGAGGATGAAATCTCTCGACTGGGTCTGGCCATAAGCCGAGACGGATTTGAATTCAACGAGAGGCTCACTGAGCCGATCTTTGAACCTGTGGACAAAAGCGAGAGGCGGGGTTGTGAAGATCCCCGTTTAACGTTGCTTGGTGGCCGTATCTACATGACGTACACTGCCTATGATGGAGAGATCGCACAAATAGCTTTAGCTTCTATTTCAACAACAGACTTTGTGAATTATTGCTGGGACGGGTGGCATCGGCATGGGTTGTTCCTGCCCGGGTTGCCGAACAAAGATGCCGTTCTGTTTCCTGAGGATTTCAATGGTCAGTATGTTATGCTTCATCGGATTGAACCACATATCTGGATTTCTTTTGCTCCCAAAGCCGATTGCCCCTGGCATAACAGCCGACACAAAGTGCTGGCGGAAGCATCGGAAAAAGTTGTCTGGGATTCGCAAAAGATTGGTGCCGGATCACAGCCCATCAAAACCAAATACGGATGGCTGCTGATTACCCATGGTGTTGATTGCGCCAGCGTTTATCGATTAGGGGTGATGCTTCTTGACCTGAACGACCCTTCGAAGCTGATTTACCGTTCCCCCAATTTTATTCTGGAACCGACGATGGAATGTGAACTGGGGGGTGACGATGCTTCGTGGGTGCCGAATGTAGTTTTCACCTGTGGAGCTATTCCACGAGATATGGATAAATACATTCTCGATGAGGATGATGAACTGATCGTCTACTATGGAGCGGCAGATACGGTTATCAATGTTGCAACAGCCACAATAGGAGAACTGATACCTTCACAAATAAGAGATTCGGACCTTTATGCCATGTAATGTTAAGTCGTCCCTTCCCTTCCCTCCCTTATTTTAAAGAGAAGCATCCTTGCAAAGAGGGTGCTTCTCTTTGGGGTAGAATGCGGTATGGCCAAGCATTGTGTCATGGCGTATGATATTGACTGTAACAGATCGAGACCGGGGGCGCGCTTGTTCATCATCCTTTATGGCGAAGACGATTTTACAGTCAGAGAATCACTGAGACAAATCAAGTCCGAGTGTGGCGTTGCTGATATGGGGGAAGCCAGCACTACCATATTTGATGGGAACAAAGTCACTTTTGGGGAACTGGCGGCTGCCTGCAATACCATCTCCTTTTTGATGCCAAAGCGAATTGTTGTAGTTGAAGGATTGCTGGGGCGTTTCGAAATCAAAGCTAAACGAGGCAAAGGTAAAAACAAGTCCCCTGAATTGAAGCAGTGGGAATCGCTCGCTACATTGGCCATGCCTGAAACCACGGTGCTGATAATGATGGACGGGAAGCTTTCCCAAACAAATTCATTGCTTAAGAAACTCGCTCCGGTGGCTGAGCTGAAGGAATGTTCCCCGCTGGATGTAAAAGGGAAGGAATTGCCGGAATGGATTCACTCCCGGGTGAAAGCCAACGGTGGTGATATCTCGCCTCGGGCGGTAGGGCTTCTTATCAGTCTTATCGGGAATGATCTGTGGATACTTGCCAACGAGATCGACAAGCTTTGCCTTTACGCTATCGGACGGAAAATCGAGGAATCCGATGTTAATTTACTGGTAAGCGATGCCCGCGCATTGAACATTTTTCACCTGGTCGATGCCATCGTTCAGCGCAGGCAGGGCGCCGCTGCAAAAATGCTGCATCAGCACCTGGCTGAAGGGGTTGCCCCTGCCTATCTCCTTTTCATGATAACCAATGAGTTTCGGCTGCTGATTCAGGCCAAAACGCTCAGTTCATCGAAGATTCCGATAAAAGAGATCGGGCCTAAAATAGGGGAGTTCAAGGAATGGAAGGTGGAAAAGATGCTGCGTCAGTCTCAGGGATATTTAATTGCCCGGCTGGAGCGAACTTACCGTAGATTGCTGGAAGCCGATATTTCCATCAAGACCGGTGTGATGGAGGGGGAAACCGCCCTTGACCTTCTAATCACCGATTTGTGCCGAAAATAGCCGTTTACCGCGTGCTATCTTCACAGAGTGCCGGGCCTATAATGCTGGTAGGAGCTCTATGCCCCACAGATTTTCGTTGACAATAGTTCGGTTTCGTTCTACTGTACAGATGTGATAAGATGAAAATGTTCTACTCACGAGGTGACCTGAAATGAATTATGATGAAGCTCTGGAGAAAGCGCTGGAAGATTTCGGCGGCTTGAGGCCGTTCGTGGCTGCTTCCAAGAGCGGCACTGATTTTGCCGATGGAAAATTCATTGTCCCGTTTTTCAACCGCAAGTTCAGGCTCAGTTACCCCGATGGGGAGGTTGAAGAAGTGGATAGTAATGAAGAAAGCTATCCACAATGGTTGCGTATTCTCCTGATGCATTACCTGACCCAAGCCGATGGCATGGCTTTGGCTGATACCTGGATTGCCTATCGTCAGTTGCCAGGGGCCAGCTTATTCCAGCAACGTTTTATGAATATGTGTATCAACCCGTTGAAGCAGGCCTTTGGCGAGGATATCGAAGGGTTCAAGCGAGGTGGGATGGCGCTTGGAGGAGAATCGATGTCACGCTCCGGCGATGCGTCTTTCCGGTTTTTAGCTCTTCCCAAGATACCGATGGCCTGCATCCTTTATCTGGGCGATGACGAGGTTCAGCCATCGCTCAGTGTCCTTTTTGATGCTACTGCGGCCAACTATCTGCCTACAGAAGATCTCTCTCTGCTGGGGGTTTATCTCAACGGCATGCAGAGGTATCGGACTCAATAGCCTTACGTTTTATCCCTCAGCAAATATCTAAGCCGCCGGGCACTTCATAGTTGCTCGGGCAATCGTTGGCACAGAGCATACCCAATACCGGAGGCAATAAATGGAATTTGTCAATGACAAGGAAAAATTAGCAGAGCTTGCAAATTTGATGAATGAGCAGTCCGAGGCGCCTACTATGGTGACTGACGACCTGCTATATATATTTGATGCGGCATTGGAACCGGAGGAAGTGGATTTTCTCTTGAAAATGGGCGGGGGAAACAAAATACGTGCCGATATCGAAAGGAATGTTGCCCTTTCAGGAGAAGAGTTCGATCGTATATTCAATAATCTTCTGGACAAAAGCCATATTGCCCAGCCTTCACCGGTAAGAGGGAATGATCAGCCTGTATATCATCTCATGTCCATATTCCCGGGATGGTTTGAAATCTACCTGATGAGAGGGGCCAACACACCGGACAGGCAGGAATTCTGCAGGCGCCTGACGATGTTTTTCAATGCTGCTACTGAAATCCCTGCTGATCTTATCAACGAAATTATGCGTGATGTAGCGCCGCATCGCTCGCTTGTCGTAGTGAATCCTCCTGAAGCTAAGTTGATTTCTGTCAACGAGGCAGTGAAACCTGATGTTAGCGAGATTTACCCTGCACATAGCATTCTAAATATCTATGAGAACCTGGGTGAAGATGAAGTCATCACTTTAAGCCACTGTTTTTGTCGCGAGCATCGGAGGGTGGAAGGTGATCCATGCAGGGTGGGTCTCCCGCAGGAAAGCTGCATGGCTACCGGTCCTGCTGCAGAGCATTTAATCAATCGGGGCATTGCTCGTCGTATCACCAAGCAGGAAGCAATTCAATTTATAAAAGAGTTCCAGCAAAAGGGGTGTATTCATCAGGTTGGCAGGCTCATGCCGCTTAAGGACTTCAATGCTAGATATGATGTGGATATACTCTGTAATTGTTGTTGGGACTGTTGTGCGGCTTTCGGTAATTACAACAGAGGGCTTATTCCCTTCATGTTAAAGGCATACTATATTGCCAGTATCCCTGACGAGTCTGTTTGTACCGGGTGCGGCACTTGCGAGGAATATTGTCCTGTCCGTGCAATTGCTGTCAATAGGGCCGGCACCGCTGAGATCAATTCCGATATGTGCTGCGGGTGCGGATTATGCGCCCTGCATTGTCCGGATGAAGCCGTTCATATGATGCCTTTGGAACGTGATGTTTTCCTGCCGATACTTGAGGGAGATCAGAGAAGGATTATTCTGTAGCTATTCCTTCATGTGACGAACTTTGACTTTCCCCCAGTCTTAGTTGAAAGTGGCTGTTATTGAGGTCCCTTAAAATTATTGTGCCGTCAGTCCTCCATCGATACTGATCATAGCCCCAGTGATGAACGAGGCCTCGGCGGAGCAGAGCCACAGAACCGTGTTGGCAGTCTCTTCCGGTTCGCCAAGCCTTCCGACCGGCACCAATCCGGTGATATAATCCTCAAATCCGGAATCAATAAGATTTTGCATGAATGGTGTCCGACAAGTGCCCGGACAGACTGCATTCACCCGAATACCGATTTTGGCGCACTCCAGTGAGGCCGTTCTGGTCAGGCCGGCGACACCATGCTTGCTGGCAGTATACGCCGGTGCCCCAATGGAACCAACCAGCCCGGATGTAGATGAGGTATTGACGATAGCCCCACCTCCCAGTTTTTTCATCCGGCGTATCTCGTATTTGAGGCAGAGCCAGACACCTTTAAGATTTATACCCATTACCCGATCCCAATTTTCTTCGGTGCAGGTGGCCACACTATCCAAATCCCCGTTGATTCCGGCATTATTATGCGCACAGTCCAGTCGGCCGTAGGTATCTATGGTGGTATCAATCAGTGATTTCACTTCGTTCTCCTGACTGACATCTGTCTTAACAAATATAGCCTCCCCACCAGCTTCCCTGATTAATCTCACGGTCTCTTCTCCTCCATCGACCGCTATATCAGCTATGACGACTTTGGCATTCTCTCCTGCAAAGGCAAGTGCGGTAGCCCGGCCTATTCCCGAACCGGCACCCGTTACCAGCGCGACTTTTCCCTCAAAACGTTTCATGTTGTCTTACCTCCTTGGTCCCTTGATTATGGCCATAAATCGGCGGCAACATCCGTGAGCCCCAGTGCCTGAAGCCTTTCCTTGCTCGGTCTGCCGGTTTCCAAATCCCAATCCATACCCTTGAAGAACGCAGTTCGCATATCTTGGGCATCAACAGTTATGTTGGCGGTTGGGCCTTCCGTCAGTGGCGGATTGCCAATAACTCTGCCCGAAGATATCTTGAAATCGTCCGGTTTCAGGCCCTCTCGTACCGTGAATGACTGTCGCATATCGGATATCCTCTCACCAGCCTCAAGAATCTGGTTCATACCGAATTCCCAGCCGGTTGCGGCTGCCACCAACTTATCGAGGAGACCGAATTGCGCGGCAGTCCATTGCAGCAGGCACATTCCGCTGGCATTCATAACCTGGCTCATTTTTGCATACATTGGATCAGCAGCACCCGAAGTGTGGCGACCCGGGGTAGCATCGCATTCATAGGAAGGCGCAAAGATGGACATTAATTTGGGATCGTGCATAGGCAGTTCCTGCCCTCCCGCATGAATGGCATACTTTTCTGACCCCTTGCCGATTCTCTCGGAGGCACGCTTGACCCCATCAGCAAGGATGTCACCGAAACCCTCACGATTGGCCAGATTTTCTGTCATGTATATGATTGCATCATGTTTGCCCCAATCCAATTCAATTCCGCCGGTATCTCCCTTTGTGATGATTCCATTCTCGTAACACTCAATGGCAAATGCGATAGCGGCACCGGCCGAGATAGTATCCAGCCCGTAACGATTGCAGATGTCGTTAGCCTTAACCAGTGATTCCAGATGATTGTTAAGCAAAAGCATCCCGAACGCGCCAGAGGTCTCGTACTCGGGTTTGTGACCCCCGGCTTCATATTGATACGATGTCCCCGCCTTCATAATCCCCTTGCAACGAACCGGACACCACAGACAACCGTGTTTACGTTCCTGCAGAGCGATTACAGCATCTCCACCAATAGCGTCTGCATCAGGGAAATCCACCACTCCAACACCGGCCCAGTTTTTAACCGGCGAATCCCCGTTGACGGCAGCATTAGCATTATCGCCACAGGTGCCCCATTTCTTGAATCGCTCGTAGTAGTCCCCCGAAAGGTTAGCCACAAACTCCTTTGACACCTGTGTGATTCTGTCTCTATCAGGCACCGGGACTTCGCTAATCCCCGTGGCAACTACGGCCTTGAGTTTCTTTGAACCCATGACTGCTCCCAAGCCTGACCTACCGGCAGCGCATCCGATATCATGCATAACGCACGAAATGAGTGACAGCTTCTCTCCAGCAGGCCCTATGCAGGCAATCGCAATGTCCTTGCCAAGATCAAACTTGAGCATTTCCTCGGTTTGCCGGGAGTCCTTCCCCCATAGTTGACCGGCATCTCTCAATTCAGCCTTGCCGTCTTTGATGAAGAGATAAACCGGAGTGTGTGATATCCCGTTGAAGAAGACCGCGTCATAACCGGAGAATTTGAGATACGGGCCAAAATACCCCCCGCAGTTTGCATCTCCCCAGCCACCGGTTAACGGCGACTTGCTCACCACCGTAAACCGTGAACTGAACAATCCGCGTACACCCGTAAGGGGACCGGTAGTAAAACCGATTGTGTTCTCAGGTCCTAGCGGATCAGCACCTTCCCGCTGCCGACTGTACAGTATTCTGGAACCTGTTCCGTATCCTCCTATGAAATCCCGGTAAAACTTTTCATCAGGTGTCTCTTCGTTGATTTTCCCTGAGGAAAGGTCAACGAACAGTATTCTACCCATATATCCTGCAATCATATAATCCTCCTTTGCAATGAGATTCGCCGGTCGATACACGACCGGCATATGCCTCACAATTGACGTGTCATTCCGGACTTGATCCGGAATCCACTATCCCCACCCATCTGGATTCCCTCCTTCGCGGGAATGACATAATTATGTTTAGGTTTATTGATATGTGACACGACACTAGCTCATTCCGTCTCTACAACCTGTCGATAGATGTGGTTTACCTTTTGAATAGAGATTTTCCACTCTCCGTTCAGTTTGACATACTCCTCATCATACGAAGCCCCAACTCTAACCGCTTTATTGGCCCGAGCTTCAACCATGGTGTTATCCAGTTGCCAGAAGCCGCGAGCGGTTGTGGAACTTAGTATCTCAATCTCAGGATTGTGCCCCTGTGGATCAACCAGAGTGTAGGCTGAAGCCATACTCCCTTTATAGAAATCCTCTAGGGCTATTTTGCCCTCCAATTGAAGCCCGTATCCAAAATCCACCGCCGCATCATCAGCGTAACAATTCATGAGTTCATCCCACTGGCTCTTGTGAATACAGCGCCAGTATTTGTACCTCAATTGCCTGATTGCCTCAATATCGCTGAGTCTTCTGCATTCTTCTTCGAGAAGCTTGATTCTCTGTTCCAGATTCTCAATATCAGTCATAGTTTTGCCCCTTGACTTGAATTAGTATTCATCAAAGAAAACCGATTCGACAATCCCTCGTGTGCAACGGGCACCAGGCAGGTCTATTTTGAACTCTGCAGCCAGGTCAAGACCTGCATCCATATCCTTCACACCGAGTGCGGCAAATCCGGCGAAGATGCTTCGAAATGATTCCTCATCACAACTGGCACGAACCATGTTTCGCCCCTCAACAAAGCCCGCCATCACAGGAGTCACAACACCGTTTACTTCACCCACCTCTTTCAGTAAATCCAGTGACAAACCGGATGCCTGGGCCAGTCGGGCACTTTCATGTATTGCCACGAAGGAGGCATATGTCATCAGATTGTTGCAGAGTTTCAAAGTAAGACCTGCCCCGACATCGCCTGCGTGAATGATCCTGGCGGCAGATGCCTCGAAAATCGGGCGGCAGCGTTCAAGAGTTTCTGCGGCCCCCCCGACCATATAACATAAGTTTCGCTGCTGGGCACCAATGGCGCCCCCACTAATGGCAGCATCTATCAAGTGGACATCGTGCTTGTGAGCCTTGTTTGCCAATCGAAGAAGAGTGCTCTTTTTGACCGTGCTGTGAATAGCTACGATTGTTCCGGATGTGGAGGCAGAAAACACTCCTTGTGGTGAGTGAAGAACCTCCTCGATATCTTTATCATCGCGCACGCAAATGCAGATTATATCGCAGGCGCAAGCCATCTCTGCTGTACTTGCAC
>Ga0180432_10002591_pt1 | contig 26981 bp, 26 predicted proteins | sample SS_ome_10_FD_132414 | JGI IMG/M metagenome (GOLD analysis project Ga0180432, IMG submission 132414) | Hypersaline lake sediment archaeal communities from the Salton Sea, California, USA - SS_1_MS_2 metaG | ecosystem: Environmental > Aquatic > Non-marine Saline and Alkaline > Hypersaline >... | reverse complement strand
TGCCTTGTCATTTGCTTTGAAGTCTGTCTTAATCTTGATGAAAGCTAGATCGGCAAAAGCAATTGTTTCTTCATCTACAACGTGTAATCTTCCTTTCTGCAAAACGTTGGGTGCTCCCTCAGCGTCAACGAAGCCTAATACTATGTGAGTTTGAGGATCATCAAGAAGACCTATTACTTCCTTCGGAATTTTAGCCATTGCTAATCCTCCCTGTGGTGATTTTGATCGCTAATTAACTTGATGACCTTATACTTTGGCCTCCTTCGCCAGTTCCGGCTTAAACTCCTGCATATTTCTTACCTCAATCACCGGCTTTCCATCTTCCATTCTCTGGTAAGTAAGCATTGCTAACCTCGATGGATCCGCATCAGGGTAATCTATCCTGATGTGGTCACCTCTTGTCTCTTTTCTCTCCATACATGCCTGTATGTGCACTCCTGCCAGGTCCATTATGTTCCTCACCTCAAGGCACCTCATCAGGTGATGAGGGTTTTTCGCCATTAACTTGGGTATGAACTCTCTCTTCAATGAACCGAGCCGCCTCATTCCTTCACGGAGTTTTCCCTCGGCTCTAAGCACACCCACATACCTATCGCATATATACCGGATGGCACTCTCCAGCTCCAGTGGTTCGGTACCGTCTTTCACCGCCAGTGGTGCCAGAACAACTTCTTTCTGACTCTCCACCTGTGCTTCATCAATGACGGGCTCATCAGCCGCGTCAATATAGGTCTTGATATCATCCCCAATCAGGAAACCACTGGTGGACGCATTGCAAAAATTATGAAGGCCAGCCGCGCTATCGCCTATTGTAAAAAGACCTTTCAGTGAAGATTGAAATTCGTTGTTAACATCGACACCGGCAGGTGCCATAAAGTGGTGCTGCCTATTATCCATTAATTCGTATCGGTGCGTTCGCGGGTTAAAGCCCCTGTCCTCGGCTATCTTTAACGAAATCATTCTTTCATCTGCAATGGCCACCTCTATTCTCCTGTGGTAATCGTCAGGGATGGGTTCAAGGCTGGCGTAGATTGGAAGTTTACCCTTTTGTTCCAGTTCAACATACTCAAGTGGCCTAAGATGTCCTAACCCATGTCGCCATCCAGGATCTTCTTCTCCATCCCAGGTGTAGTGCGTTCCATAAACGCCCTCATTGCCCATTTGCCCGAATGGCAGGGTTAAGTCGTCACGCCATCTGTATGTACCTCCATGCATTTCCATGTTGGCTAATTCTGCGCCTGCTCTGTAGGCTACGGCCCATCCGTCTCCGGCGACCGTGGCTGGGCACCAGTGGTACCTGAACTTGTACTTCCAGGAAGCAGGCTGCTCAGAGTTATAACAACGCGCGAATAATCCGGTGGCAATTATAACTGCCTTCGCTTTGATGACAATAAATTCACCGGTGCGGGTGTTTACTGCGGTAGCGCCCACGACGGCACCTTCATTCGTAAGCAGGTCAACTACCATCGTCCGGTCAAGGACATTCACCCCCCTCTTTCTTACTCCCACCGCCATCTCAGGCTTAACGTTCTGCCAGTGTACCCGAAGAACCGGTCTTCCTCCCTCCCTTACCCCAAAGCCAGATATAGGACGCAATTCGCCATCGTCCCATTTCATGGTAACACCGAACTTTTCCAGTTCCTCCAATGCCCAGAACCCATTGGCGTAGAGCCTGTAGAGAAGATTCGAGTTTGACCAGTAGCCCCCCACCCCATAGTAAGTCGGCATTTCAGCATTCCAGGCTTCGGTGAACTCCTGCGGGGTCATACCACGCGGGTGGGCGCCGGGCCAGTGGTCACTACCTTGTCCACCGCTACCGCTCCTGTCTATCTTTGCTTTTTCAGCCAGCGTGACCTTCAAGCCATGCTCCGCTGCTTTGGCTGCGGCTGGACAACCGGCAATTCCTCCTCCCATTACTAGTACATCCGTCTCTATAATTTTATCTGCCATTTGTTCTATACTCATTTTACACTCCTTATGTTTTTTCCTCTCTCCTCCTTTGTTCTCTTAACTCAGCTATATCCTTACGTCGTTTCTCAATTTCTTGATTTTCATACTCTGTATCCCGGTACCTGATAGTTTTTTCGTACTCGGGCTGTACCTCCTTATATGCCTCAGAATAGCTGATGTCTTTCTCCTCAGCTCGTTGTCTAATCAGTTTCAATAGTGGAAACTCGAACTTTTCTTCATAATGCTTGTCTGAAACAGGTTCTCCCATTTTTAACCTCCAATTTATATATGTGCATTAGTGAGTAATTCCATGTTGGCAAACTAGCGGTGTAATTATATTGAATATATTATCATCGGTAGTGGTATCCTTAGCCTGATTGCTCCTTTTACAGGACAATCTAACACACAGGCATTGTAATGATATCACTCTTCTGGATAACTCACAACCGGAGTCTCTTTTTCCTTTGAGCCCGAAAATACATCTTGTGGGCAGATATCGGCACATTTGCCGCAAGCAGTACATTGAACTACTATCGGGTCTCCCTACCTTCTATTAGGCTTGGTAATAAAAGGACCTACGGGTTTACCATTTGGGTCTCTAATAACGCCAACCTATGTTCCCTTTCCGCTGCGAGCGAAGTAATTGGGTCCTGCCTATCTGCCAAATGCCTCCATATTTGTTAGCTCAGCTCCTGCCCGGTAGTCCATAGCCCGCCCATCACCAGTAGTGGCTGGTGAACTATGTTGATTGAACAACCAGCCAAGGGTCGGTCCGGGATATAGTCTAATGCATTTCCTGGTTCCCAATAACGCTCCTGGCGTGAAACCCTATCATCTTGTCTTCTCTGGTATGAACACCAACAGTTCCAGTGATAGCATCATCATGGCGGAGCTTGTTGATGATCTGTTCCGGTGTGAATCCTTTCTTGGCCATTTATTCCCCCTTCTTACGAGATTATAACTGGTATCGTTTTTGGGGGGCAGGTCATCCTCTCATTCTGCATTCTAGCAGCCCCGCATAAAATCGAAATCTACCGTGTTTTCAGGTTTTTTCAATGTTATTACATACGCCCCAACGTAATGTTTTCGATGCGCTCTCACCCGCGCTGAGCTTTCACTTCTTTTAGGTGTGGTTTATCGGAAAACAGTGCTTTGAGCAATCCTAGGTATTTAGTTTGTGTGTGTGATTGTGTATAATGGTTACGTCAGCTACTTAATAATAACGAGTAAGGAAGAACTGGCGGATTATTGGCTGGAATAAGTTCATTATTCAACAGTGCCGGCAACTATACCGGCGTTCTGAAGCCTTTGCCCAGTGCGCTGTTAACCTTTATCGGACTCTGTGCAGCTATTATTGCTGGCCAAGGACAAATATCCTGGAAGCTGTTAATTGTGGCGATAGCAATCTGGTTAGCTGCGGCTGGTGCTAATGGCTTGACCAATTACCTGGACCGGGATATTGATGCCCGCATGCAGCGCACCAGAAACAGGGTTTTGCCGGCAAAGCGCATTTATCCGGCGCGGAAGGTATTACCCTTGATTGTGGGGCTGATTGTTATTGGTCTGGCCCTGGCCTGGTATCTGCACCCTTTTGCTTTTCTGGCTGACCTGGTGGGTACTATCGTGGCGGCGACTTGGCGTAAAAAGGTTACCTGTGTCTATCCGCAGGGGTTGATTGCCAGTTGCGCGCCGGTGCTGATGGGGTGGTTCGCCGTCAAGCCGGTTTTTGGCTGGGAAATACTGCTTTTGTGTATTCTTATTGCCGCCTGGCTGCCGTTGCATGTTTGGAGTGTGATAATAGCACATCGTGAGGACTATCTACAGGCGGGGCTGACCTATTTCCCGATAAGTGTCCCGGTGAAAGATTCGGTAAAGGTGTTGCTGTTGTTTTCTCTGGTACTTTATGCAGCCTCGATTACTCTCTATTTTGTCGGCAACTTTGCCTGGCTTTATCTGGCGATGGTTAATTTGTTAGGTATCATGATGTTATACGGTAGTTCACGCCTGGTTATTTCGCGTAATATTGGGGACTCATGGCGACTGTACAAGTTGTCGTCCTTTCCCTATCTTGGTTTAATATTTCTCGCCATGTGCCTGGATATATGGCTGCTGGGTTAGGGGTCTTTAAGGTAAAGTAATGTGCCATAGTTTCAGCTTGCTCCAGACTGATTACGGCAGCGCCGCCCGTGCCGGTGAATTGTTAACGGCACACGGCCGGGTGCTTACGCCGGTTTTTGCCCCGGTGGGCAGTCAGGGGACCGTAAAGACGCTGACTCCCGGGGAGATTAAGGACGTTGGTTTTAATCTGGTGCTGGCCAATACCTACCACCTTTACCTGAGGCCGGGAATCAGTGTCATTGAGCAGTTGGGTGGCCTGCACGGGTTTATGGCCTGGGACAGAGCTCTGCTTACTGACAGCGGCGGCTACCAGATATTCAGTCTATCGCCGCTGTGCAGGGTAAACGATGAAGGGGTTACCTTCCGCTCCCATATTGATGGAAGCGAGCACTTCATGACTCCTGAAATGGCTATCAGTTACCAGGAAGCAATCGGCGCTGATATTATCATGGTACTGGATGAATGTCCCGCGCATGATGACAGCATTAAAAAGGTGCAGCAGGCGGTAGCACGGACACACCGGTGGGCGGTGAGGTGCCAGCGGGCGCAGCGGCGTGATGACCAGGCTCTATATGCTATTGTGCAGGGCGGGGTCTCTTCTGAGTTGCGCCGCCGATCGGCAGAATACCTCGCTTCACTTGACTTTGCGGGATACGCTATCGGCGGCTTGAGCATCGGGGAACCGAAGGAAATTACCCTGGCCATGATTGAGGACACCGTGCCTTTTCTTCCGGAGGACAAACCAAGGTATCTCATGGGCGTTGGCTCTCCTGAGGATATTGTTGATGGAGTAGCCAGGGGCATTGATATTTTTGATAGCGCCCTGCCCACCCGGGTTGCCCGTAACGGGGCTTTTTTTACTTGGCAGGGCCGTTGCAATATTCAGAATGCAATTTTCCGGCAGATGGACCGGCCGCTGGTCGACGACTGTGATTGCTATACCTGCCGCACCTTTTCTGCGGCATACCTGCATCATCTGTTTAAGTGCCGGGAGTTGCTGGCATACCGGCTGGCGACCATCCATAACCTGAGCTTTATCAGCAATCTGATGCGCAAAATAAGGGGCTCTATTATGGATGGTACATTTAACAGTTTCCGTGATGATTTTCTGGCGAACTACAAGACCACTGATGAGGCAAAACGCATAAGTCAGAAGCAGAAGTGGCTGAACTCAAGACAAATGGCGGAATAACACCTGTCTATTTAAGAGATAGCCAGCATCCGTTCTACAGCCTTTTTCGCCTTGAGGCGGATTTCCTCAGGGACGGATACTTCAGGTGACATTTCCTCCAGTGACCGTAAGACCTTCTCCTGGGTGATCAGTTTCATATCCGGGCAGATTGCCCGCAGGGATACCGGGATGAATTCCTTGCCGGGGTTTTCTTTTTTGAGTCGGGAGATTAATCCAATCTCGGTGCCAACTATCATCTGGGTGACGTCATCACGGCGGGCGTAACGGCACATGCCGCTGGTGCTCAGGGCTTCATTGGCCAGGGCGATAACTTCCGGGCGGCATTCCGGATGTACCACGATTTTAGCCCGGGGGTATTCCTGCTTGCGTCTGGTGATGTCTTCGGGGCTTATGCTGGCATGGGTGGGGCAGTACCCCGGCCACAGTGTCATTTTTCTGCCTGTTTTGCTGGCGACGTATTGCCCCAGATATTGGTCAGGGATAAAGAGTATTTCGCTGTCATGCAGGCTCTGCACAACCCTGACGGCGTTGGCCGAGGTACAGCAGATGTCTGATTCTGCTTTGACTGCGGCGGTGGTGTTGACATAACATACCACAGAAATTCCGGGCATTTCTTTTTTCTTTTCTTTGAGTTGTGCGGCGGTAATCATGTCCGCCATGGGACAGCCCGCCTGTTTATCCGGAAGCAGTACCGTTTTGTCCGGACAGAGAATCGCGGCAGTCTCGGCCATGAAGTGAACCCCGCAGAAAACGACCACATCGGCACTAGTGCGGGCTGCCTTTTGGCTCAGTTCCAGTGAGTCGCCAATAAAGTCGGCGATATCCTGTATTTCATCTCGCTGGTAGTTATGCGCCAGGATAATGGCGTTTCTTTCCCGTTTCATATTAAGGATTTTTTCTTTTAGAGGTGTGACTGGCTCGGACATCTTATCGCCTTTCCCCGTTATTATTTATCCAGTTGTAGTTAATCCTATCTATTGTACCACCGCCGATAACGGTATCACCATGGTAAAAGACTACAGCTTGCCCCGGTGTGATTGCCATCTGCGGCTCGGCAAACTTTACATAAACCTCATTTCCCGTCAGGGGAATAATCTCGGCCTCAGTCTCCCGGTGCTGGTATCTTATTTTGGCTTTGGCGGTGATGGGTCCCTCCAGGTTAGCTATGGATATCCAGTTCAATACGGAGGCGGTGAGTTCAAGGCTAAAGGTTTCTGCCTTGCTGCCAACGACAATAGCGTTTTGTTCGGGATTAATGCTGATGACGTAGCGCGGTTCCCCGGCGGCTATCCCCAGCCCCTTACGCTGACCGATGGTGTAGAATTGTATTCCCTCGTGTTCGCCAAGAACGTTACCGTCTTTGTCCAGTATGGGTCCCGGCACGACTGTCTGCGAAGCGTGATTCTTCAAGAACTCCGGATAATCGTCGTTGGGAATAAAGCAAATTTCCTGGCTATCAGCCTTGGCTGCCGAGGAGAGCCCCAGTTCACCGGCGATCTTTCTAATACGGTCTTTTTTAAAACTGCCCACGGGCAGCAGCGTGTGGTTTAGCTGCTCCTGCGTAAGGGTATAGAGAAAGTAAGACTGGTCTTTCCGCCGGTCAACTCCTTTCTTTAAGAGGTGCCTTCCGCTGATGTTATCCCTTTCTATTCTGGCATGGTGCCCGGTGGCGATGAAGTCTGCGCCAAGCTGCTCTGCTTTGTCCAGCAGCGCACCAAACTTGATATACCGGTTGCAGCGGATGCACGGGTTTGGCGTTCTGCCCTGAAGATATTCCTGACAGAACGGAGCAATCACTTCTCTGGCGAAAATATCACCGAGGTTGATTATGTGGTGAGGAATATCCAGCTTTCCGGCTGCTATTCTGGCGTCCTCTAATTTATCAGGGGGCAGGGTAATCTGCATGGTAGCCCCGATTACATCATGACCGGCTTCTTTCAGCAGAGCGGCGGCAACCGATGAGTCCACGCCTCCGCTCATGGCAACCACTACTTTCAAAATACCCCCTTATATTAACGAAAAGATATAGCCCAGAGATAGAGAAACAACGCTGATAATCGAGAGATAAACCAGCAGTGTCCTGTTACCGAATTCCTTCCTCAGTACCAGGATGGTCCCCCAGCTGGTTACCGGCCCTACCATCAGCATCACCATGCTGGCGCCGGCGTTCATTCCCTGCGAGAGCAGGGCGTGGACGAGGGGGACACTGGCGGTGGAGCAAATATACATCATCATGCCGAAGATAAGGCTGAAGAGATACCCGAAACCGCCGCTAAAGTAATCACCGACGAATTTACCCACGGGGGTAATTGCTGCCACCAGTGCCGCCAGTACCAGGCCTAGCAACAGCTCCGGGCCGATTTCTTTAACCATATCCACAAAGGCATATTTGAAAACATGCTTCATCCGGTGAGCAATCTTCTGGTGATAAACACCGGTAAACTCCTCCGGGTTCTCTTCAAATGCCTGCTGGCAGTGGTTGCAGCAAAAGTAATAAACGTCTCCTTGGTACTCTATTTTTGGTGCCGTGTCGGTCTCCACCTGCATCCCGCAAACAGGGTCGGTAGCCGTTTTGCTCTGAGTGGCGAAGGGCTTTGGCTTGACCCTGAACCGGTTGCCGATAATGCCGGCAATTAAGCCCATCACGATAACGGCGAAAAAGATATATACGGTGAATTTTATACCGAGCAGAGCGTAGCTGACCAGAAGCGCGGAGATAGAGGTGGCCGGTGTGGCTATCAAAAAAGATAATACCGGACCCAACCTGGCTCCTTTCTGGTGGAGGCTAACTGCCACCGGCAGGGAACCGATACAACAGATGGGGAGAACGGTTCCGGCCAGAGTGGAGTAGAGAAGCGGCCTTATCCCTTTCCCGCCGAGATGTCTTTCCACCCAACCGGAAGGGACGAACTCATTGATGAGACCGCTCAGGAAAAAACCCAGGGCCAGGAAGGGCAGTATTTCTATCAGGTAATCCTTCAATACGACGAAGAATTGTAATATCATGGAGAACTCCTCCGTGCCGGGAGGCGGTTCAGGTTATAATTGAGCGGTAGCGACGCGCAATCTCTATGGCGATACCAGCCACCTCTGTGGCATTAGTACCCAGGGCTAAGAAGAGCGGCTCTTTGCCCCAGCCGGCGCCCTCATAAAACAATGTGGGAACGCCGCCGGAGGCGGTGACCAGTTGTTTTACCTTCCACGGCATGGAGCTGCCGTCCTCTTCGGCTGCTTCAGCCGGTTCGCTGGTGCGGTCAAGATAGCCGAAGCGTAATCCCCTGTCGTTGCAGTATTGCCGGGCTAGTTCGGTAATAGCTGGGTCGTATTTGAAGTTAATGGCGGCGTTAATGGTGGGGTCATATTTACGCATTTCAAGGATGCGCCGGGCTAAGTGGTCTGACGCTCCCCAGGCGGGCATACCTGAAGCGTATGGCAATCCCTGGACGGCGGTTATTCTGCCGTCTATGGCGGCTACTTCTTGAGGCGTACTGGCCCCGGGCAGGGCATAGACCAGGTTGACCCTGACCTCAGGAATCAGCAGGGTAAACTCCGGGCAGCTCTGTAACATATTTACCGCGGTAACCAGATTGCCCAGTATTGCTTCAGCGTCACCCGTCTGTTTCATTTTTAACCTTCTGTTTGCCTTAGCATATCAATCGCCAGGTCGGCGACTTTCTTGCCGGAGAGCAGCATGCCACCGAAGATGGCTCCCATTCGCGGGTAGCCAAGAGCAGCGTTGACCGCCATGCCGGTCACCATGAGACCGGGGTAAATTTCTCCGGTATTGGCGACCAGTTCTCGCTCTCCTACCTCAGCCCACATTGATTTTTCCCCGACTACTCCGCCCGTCCTGGTATTTAGCTTCTCACCAATCTTGCGCGCCACTATACAGCATACATTAGCTTCGTGTCCGGTGGCGTCTATTACCAGCTTTGCCTTTATGGTTAGCGGGTCAATATGCAGGTTGGACATAGGTACGGCACTCCAGTTTAGCACCAGTCCGCTTACCCGGTCATTATCTCTAATCAGTACATCCTCAACCGTAAGCAGGTTTAAGATACGGGTTCCCGTCTGGATACAATTCAAGCTAAGCGCCGCGGCTGTCTCCACGGCATCGGCTACATAGTAGCCCTCCTGATATTTAGCGAGTTTTACCCCGAATTCATCCATAATCCACCTGGCTTCTGACTCGACGACAATTTTACTGAACATCATGCCACCACCCCATATACCGCCGCCAGTGCTCATTCTTCTTTCGTAAAGGGCGCTCTTCACGCCGTTCTTGGCCAGGTAATATCCTGCTGTCAGACCGGATGGTCCCGCACCCACGATAGCTACGTCCACATCCATGAAGTCGATAAGGTCTCTGGTGTAACTTTCAGTTATTGCTTTGGAGATGACTACTTCATCCACTAAAGATGCCTCCTAAGAATGATTTTTAATTACCGGGAAGTCCAATGAGCGGAGAGTAACTACCGGGGAAAGGCAACATACAAAAACCAGAAGCCTGGGAAATGAGGGCTTCTGGTCTTCGGTAATTGCTTTCCTACGCTCGTATTAACGAGTTCAGGTTCCAAGGGTTACCCCCGCAGGGATTCTCAGCCCTAGAGCTCCCCCAGCCGCAAATATTTAATTACTTGAAGTATACGATAATGGCCGGTAAATTACAATAAAGCTTAATAACTGGTGCTGCGTTAAGCTGTTGCCGCAGGTTATAGCTGATTAGCTTTCACTTATAGCCTCGCTGGCTGGTTCAACTCTCATCCCGCGGCTGGTTGACCAGGCGATACCCTGCTCGATATCCTCCTCGCTCCCTTCCACGTCGATTATTGCCCATCCTCTTTCCTCAGCGATATCAGCGAGATGAATATTGGTGCTGATATTGAACTGCTGCCCCAGGGTATAGATAATGGGCTCCTTGATTAAATCTGGTGGAAAGGTGAACAGCAGGCGTTTTTTAACCATTTTACCTCCTGTTATTCAGGCAGAAATTTTAGTGTTAATCTGCTGCATTGGTTTCTTTTTGATTGGTTATTCCTGTTCTGCTTTTCTGCTTTCTTCTGTTCTCATTGTTCCGGGATTTCCCCGGGGAAGTGTAAGACCGTCTGAACTCTCCAGTTTCTTCAGGCGCGCCTCCAGCTTTTTTTGTCCCCTCAGGACTTGCCTGATGGCTTCAGCTATGGGATCAGGCAGCTTTCCGTGTTCCAGGTCCAGGGTGGGGGGAGCTTTTGCGGAGACTACTCTTCCCGGGATACCCACCACGGTGGCTCCCGGGGGGATGGAATTTATCACTACCGACCCGGAGCCGATTCTGGCGCTATCCCCGATGCTGATGGGGCCCAGCGCCACCGCCCCGGTGCCCATCTCGACATTGTTACCCAGGGTGGGGTGACGTTTTTTCTTCTCCAGGGTTGTACCGCCCAGTACCACTCCCTGGTAGAGTAAAACATTATCTCCGATCTCGGTCGTTTCGCCGATAACTACTCCGGCTCCGTGGTCAATGAAGAAACGACGGCCAATTTTGGCTCCAGGGTGAATTTCAATTCCGGTAAAAAAGCGGTTAATATGCGCGATGATACGAGCCAGTAAATAGAATTTGTGCCGCCAGAGAAAGTGAGCCACTCGGTGGCTCCACAGAGCATGCAGCCCGGGGTAGCACAGGAGAACCTCCAGCAAGCTTCTTGCTGCCGGATCCTTGTTAAAAACGTTTTGAATGTCCTCTCTTAATGCCTTGAACATAAAATATTCTTTAATATATTTTAATTGATGGTAAAACAGAAATACTCAGGCATATTCCGGATAAATATTTTTTATTGTAAGGTGTTACCTTTGAGTTACAGAGTTATTTGATATGTTCTATAGTATAATACACTTGGCTGGTTAAGTCATCCCCGGCAGTATAATATGATACTGATAGAAATGGATAACTTTGAAATTAAGCAAGGACGTTGTGTAAAATGATGGCTATGGAAAAGGAATTGCGCCGTTTGCCCGGCGTCGATAAGGTTCTTTCTGACCCGTGTCTCAAGAGCCTCGAAGACAATTATCCTCATAGTTTGCTGGTGAATCTGGTGCGGCAGCAGCTTGAGCATGAGCGCCTGGCTATTGCTGCCGGTAGCCCGTGCCCTTCCCTGGATGAGATAGTAGCCGCCGTTACCGCCCAGGTGCAGTTACTGGAAAAGCCCAGCCTGCACCCTGTGGTCAATGCTTCCGGTGTAATCCTGCATACCAACCTGGGGCGGGCGCCGCTTAGTGCGGAGGCATTGGCAGCTATGCAGGCAGCCAGTGCGGGTTACTGCAATCTGGAGATTGACCTTGAAAGTGGCAGCCGGGGTTCCCGGCAGGTTCATATCGAAGAGCTATTATGCCAGCTGACAGGGGCTGAGGCGGCACTGGTGGTGAACAACAATGCTTCCGGGGTGCTTCTGGCGCTAACTGCCCTGGCGAGGCGGAAGGAAATAATTGTCTCACGGGGGCAGGCAGTGGAGATTGGCGGTGGCTTCCGTATCCCTGACGTGATGCGCCAGAGCGGGGCAAAGCTGATTGAAGTGGGGACTACCAACTGTACCTATGCCAGTGACTATGAGCAGGCAATCAGTCCGCGGACGGTGGCGCTGTTGCGGGTGCATTCCAGTAATTTCAGGCTGGTAGGGTTTACCAGTGAGGTTACTCTGGAAGACATGGTGGCTATCGGCAATCAGAACGGGCTTACGGTCTTCGATGACCTGGGGAGTGGTTGCTTTTTGGATACGACCAGATACGGAATGGCTCCGGAACCATTGGTACAGCAGAGTGTGGCGCTTGGTGCCAGCCTTGCTCTTTTCTCCGGGGACAAGCTGGTGGGGGGGCCACAGGCCGGGATAATTATCGGGAAGAAGCAGTATGTTGATAAGCTGAAAAAACACCCGCTGGCGCGGGCAGTGCGTATTGATAAGATAAGACTGGCGGCTCTGGCAGTGACTCTGATTCACTACCTGAAGGGTGAAGCTGAGATTAAGGTTCCCGTTTGGCGGATGATTTCCGCACCTCTGGAGAGCATTGAGCAGCGGGCAAAAAAATGGGCTGGGGCACTGGGTGGTGTGGCTAAAGTGACGCCGGGCGAGACTATGATAGGTGGTGGCAGCCTGCCGGGAGGTACTCTGCCGACAAGACTGGTAGCCATCAGTGGTAGAAGCAAGAAGAGAGGCAGTAAGATGGTCCAGGTGTTAAGCCGGGAGCTAAGGTCTCAGGAAATACCGGTTATCGCCAGAATCAGTGACGATGTACTGCTTTTTGACCCGCGTTCCGTGCTTCCCGAAGAAGATGAGGTTGTCATCGAAGCTCTGCGCCGGTTAATCTCCGATCTGGGAGATTGAGATATTTAGACAATCAGGGCGGATGAAATGTTTGTATTAGGCACGGCCGGACATATTGACCACGGCAAGTCGGTCTTGGTTCAGGCGCTTACCGGGATAGACCCGGACCGCTTGCGCGAGGAAAAAGAGCGTGGCATGACCATTGACCTTGGCTTTGCCTGGATGAAGCTGCCTGGTGGGGCTGAGGTAGGCATAGTTGATGTACCCGGACATGAGCGCTTTGTGAAAAATATGCTGGCGGGGGTTGGCGGCATTGATCTGGCCCTGCTGGTTGTTGCCGCCAATGAAGGGGTGATGCCTCAGACCAGAGAGCACCTGGCGATACTGGACTTGCTCGGAGTGCCGAGAGGGATAATAGTTCTGACCAAGAAGGACCTGGTGGACGATGATTTGCTGAGCCTGGTGACGATGGAAATAGAGGAGTTGGCCGGTAACAGCGTCATGTCGCGGGCTCCGGTCGTGGCTGTCTCAGCACTGACCGGTGAGGGTATGCCGGAACTGGTCACGGCTATTGACAAACTTCTGGAAATGGCAGGGTCACGTCAGGATACAGGCCACCCCCGTCTCTCCATAGACAGGGTTTTTACCATCGCGGGTGCCGGCACCGTGGTTACCGGAACTTTGATTGATGGCTCGCTCTCAACAGGCCAGGAGGTGGTGATTGTTCCGCCGGGATTAAAGTCTCGACTGCGGGGTTTGCAGACACATAAGAACAAAGTGGTGACCGCCGGCCCCGGAAGCAGGGTTGCCGCCAATCTTGTCGGGGTAAATACCTCGCAGTTACAGCGAGGTGATGTGGTTACCATACCCGGCTGGCTGAAACCGGCTACTTTGCTAACGGTCAAACTCAGGTTGCTGTCTTATCTGCCGCGCCCGTTAAATCACGGGGCTATCGTTAGCTTTCATACCGGAGCAGCGGAGACAATGGCTAAGGTACGCCTCCTGGAGGCGGACAGTCTGCAACCGGGTGAGAGCAACTGGGCGCAACTGACACTGGTCAACCCGGTTGCGCTGATTAGCGGTGACCGTTTCATCATACGTTCACCGATGGAGACTCTGGGTGGGGGTGAGATTATCGATGCTAAGAGCCGGCGGCTCCGCCGCTTCCGTCCCGAGGTGATTCAAAATCTGGAGACGAGGAAGGAAGGTACTGCCGAGGAAATCGTCATCGCGTTGCTGGAGGCGAGACAGCCTCTTGAACTTAAAGACATGCTCAACCAGGGCCGGTTTTCGACTGGTGAAGCCCAGGCGCTGGTTGAGACCCTCGTTAAGCAGGGGCAGGTTATCAGCGTAAGCGAGGGGAAAACCTCTTTATTCTTCACGGCATCCGGATGGAAGCGGTTTGCCGAAAAAACGGCATCGGTACTTGAAGAATATCACCGCAGGTTTCCGGCTCGTGCCGGTATGCCTAAAGTGGAGCTGGGCAGCCGGCTGAAGCTGGGGAATTATGCCTCAGCCGCTTTATCGCGTCTTGACGGAGAAGGTGTCATTGTGGCGGATGGTGCCCTGCTTCGTCTCCCCTCCCATCATATACGGCTAACCTCGTCCCAGCAGGTGCAGGTGGATAAATTTTTAGCAGCACTGGAGAAAAACCCGTATTCCCCCCCCAGTGAACTCATCCCCGAACCGGATTTACTCAATCTACTCGCCGGGCAGCAAAAAGTGGTTAAAATAAGCGACAGCGTGGTCTTTTTAGCTCCAGTTTATCAGGATATGGTAGACAGGATTACTTCACATATTAAGGCTCATGGTAAAGTGAGCCTGGCTGAGGTAAGGGACATGTTCCAGACCAGCCGTAAATATGCCCAGGCTTTTCTGGAGCACCTGGACGGTGAGAAAATAACCCGCCGTGTTGGTGACGAAAGAGTGCTCTATTGACTTTTCGTACCGGTTTAGTATGGATAGGTGAAATTAAGCACTTGAAGGGAGGTTCGTGCTATGTGGCCATGGTTTGCTGGTAATAGCATCTGGGTGCTTTTCATTGCCGGTCTGCTGCTGATTATCCTCTTTGTTTTTAGAGAGCGAATTCTTTGTAAAGTTGCGGCTGGCAGAGAACGGAGGGGTCTGTGCTGGATAACCGGCCTGGTTTTCTGGGCTGTTGAGGGGATTGCACTGTTACTGGTAATTGTGTCACTGGTGACGATTATTCTGTACCGTGAGGGTGTCTATAATTTGATCACGACGGAGACTATAAACTTGTGGTTTCTGGGGCATGGTATCAGTATTCTGGTGATACTGGTGGTGGGAGTGGGGCTCTGGTTTGCCCTGAAAAGGTTTCTTCCGGCTTTGCTGTACCGGTCTATGGCTAAGCCCAGAAGGGGGGAAAGCCGGGAGGGGATGAGGAAGAGAGCGGATACTCTGCTGAGTGTCTTCATGGGAACGGGCAGAGTATTAATCATCATCTTTGTCATCTTCATGGTGCTCTCTGAACTTGACGTATCAATCGGCCCTATCCTGGCCGGTTTAGGTATCGCGGGTATTGCCGTTGGCTTCGGCGCTCAGTACCTGATAAGGGACCTTATTGCCGGCGTTTTCATCCTGATGGAGAACCAGTACCGGGTGGGGGATGTGGCTAAAGTGGCTGATATTGCCGGTCTGGTGGAGGAAGTCAATCTGCGAAAAACGGTACTGCGTGACCTTGACGGCATCGTCCACCACGTACCCAACGGCGAGATAAAGGTAGCCAGTAACTACACCAGGCACTTTGCCCGGGTCAATCTTGATGTTTCGGTGGCTTACGGTACTGACCTTGACCATGCCATTAGTGTGATAAACCAGGTGGGTCAGGAGCTTGCCGAGGACGAAAAATGGGCGAAGGTTATCCGCAGTGTCCCACAGGTGCTGAGGGTTAATAAATTGGGTGACTCCGGCATAGACATAAAAATTCTGGGCGACGTTAAGCCTCTGGAACAGTGGAACGTGATGGGTGAACTGAGGCTTCGTATCAAGAAGGCATTTGATGCCGCGGGTATCGAAATACCCTGGCCACATACCAAGGTGTATTTTGGTAATTCTCCGGACGGACAGGGTAGCTAATTACCCGGGGGTGATGGCTGTGAAGCTTGTTACATGTCTGGCATAAGAAACGTGGGTATGAGATGAGAAGGATATATCTTGATTATGCAGCGACGACACCGACACATCCCGCTGTGATGAAAGAGATGGAGGCTTACTTCACCGATGATTTTGGCAATCCATCAAGCATCCATTCCTACGGGCAGCAGGCAAGGGGGGCTGTTGAGGAAGCCAGAGCCAGGGTTGCCGGTTTAATAGGAGCGCAGGACAAAGAAATAATCTTTACCGGCGGTGGCACCGAGGCGGATAACCTGGCCGTTAAAGGCATGGCTTACGCCAGCGAGGGCCAGGGGAATCACATTATCACCAGCGCCATTGAGCACCACGCCGTGCTGCGGACTTGCCAGTGGCTGGAGAAAAGGGGATACCGGGTAACCTACCTGCCTGTCGATAAATATGGCCTGGTTGACACTGGAGACGTTAGCAAGGCCATTACGGATAAAACCGTTTTAATCTCGGTGATGTCGGCCAGCAATGAAGTCGGCACTATTCAGCCTGTTGCTGAAATTGGGGAGATAGCGCAGAAGGCAGGGGTCTGTTTCCACACTGACGCGGTGCAGGCGGTAGGGCACATTCCGGTGGATGTCAATGAACTCAAGGTGGATTTGCTCTCTATTTCCGCGCACAAGTTATATGGTCCCAAGGGCATCGGGGCATTATATGTCCGGGACGGTGTCAGGCTGGTTCCCCTTATGCACGGAGGTGAGCAGGAGCGTGGGCAGCGTCCAAGCACAGAGAATGTTCCCGGTATCGTAGGCTTTGGCAAGGCAATAGAACTGGCGGGGCAGGAGATGACCGGGGAGGCCGAGCGAATAACAAAACTTCGGGATAAGCTCATTAGCGGCATAATGGCTAAAATAGAGGGTACCTGCTTGAACGGCCATCCTGTCCGGAGATTACCCAATAATGTCAATATAAGTGTGGATGTGGTGGATGGAGAGGCAATGTTGCTCAATCTTGACCTTGAGGGTATGTGTGTATCCACCGGCTCAGCCTGTAGCTCGGCAACTGATGAGCCGTCTCACGTACTCCGGGCTATGGGACTTTCCTCAGAACAGGCAAGTAGCTCGTTGCGGTTCAGTCTTGGTAAGTGGACCGCTGATGAAGATATAGAGCGGGTTTTGGATGTTCTACCCGGGATTGTCGGCAGGCTCCGGGTAGTATCACCGCTGTTTAAAAAATCTTGAGATGTGGCGGTATTTCATATATAATTTGCCGGCAGATTTTATCTACCGTAATTATTCCTTCATGCAAATTGTGGATTGTTAGTGTGTAATGTAGAATGAAAACGGGGAAATACAGTTGAGGTCGCAGGATATGGAGCATCTGGAGATGATTCCGATAAAAAGGTTCCGCAGGCAAGGCGAGCAGGATATGGAGGATATTGTCATCAGGGAGGTGCCCCTGACCATTATCCTGGATAATCAAGAGCTGGTGACGCTGCTCTGCACGCCGTCTGATTTTAAATACCTGGCGGTAGGTTTTATCTTCTCGGAAGGATTGCTCAGCAGTGCCGATGAGATAAAGAAGGTAACGGTTGATGAACGGCGGGGTGTGGTACGGGTAGAAAGCAAGGAGGGTAAAGAATTACCTGAAGGTATCCTGTTTAAACGGCTGATATCCTCGGGGTGTGGCCGTGGTGCCTCTTTTTATACGGCAGCCGATATCCAGACACTGGCTGAAGTAAGTTCAACCACGGTAATATCAGTCCGGCAGGTGTTCAGTCTGTTAAGGGAATTCCAGCACCGCTCCCAGATTTTTAAGGATACGGGCGGTGTCCACAGCGCGGCCCTCTGTGACGCTGAACAAATACTGGTGTTCTCTGAAGATGTGGGCCGGCATAACGCTATCGACAAAATCTTTGGTGAGTGTATTATGACCGGGATACCTGCTGATGGCCGCATTATTCTCACCAGCGGGCGAATATCTTCCGAGATAGCGCTTAAAGCAGTAAAGATGAAGGTCCCGATTCTTATCTCAAGGTCCGCCCCGACTACTATGGGGGTTCAAATAGCTAACGATTTAGGGCTGACTCTCATTGGTTTTGCCAGGGGAGAACGGATGAACGTTTATAGCCATAGCCAGCGAATAAAGAACGATAGCCGGCAGTAATGATTAACTGACTGAAAACCTGATAAAACGGTGAGCTATACCGGAGGCGTGGTAAAGGTATAGCTCACCAAATCAGAAAGGAGGCCACACGGGCCAGCACCCGCCTGTGTGATTAAGTTGATAGCGGAGAGATTAGCTGGAGTTATCCATATCAGTACATAACCTTAACCGCTTCCTCTTGCAGTTTGTCTATAGCCTGCTCTTGTTTTTGTCTGATATCGATTCCGAGCAGTTGCAATCGCTTGATAAGGTCCTCTTTAACTATGCTATTTTTTCGCAGGAAATCAGAAATGGCCTCATTACCCATAGCGGTAAGCTGATATCTACCAGACGCCTTCTCCATATAACCGCGTTTTACCAGTGAATCACATAAATAGCCGATATATTCACCGGCAATATCCATCTGGCGGATCAATGTGTCAGCGCCGGTACTGCTGATGGCAATGGCCATCAATATCATTATTTGGCTGGGTAACATTTGTCCTCCCAAATGTAAAAAACAGTAATGTCCAAAAAATAGCATAAAAAGGGTCATTTGTCAATACCCTTACGCAAAATATTATTGGCGGGAGGGGATACGGGATTGAATGGCTAAATCCGTTGGGTATGCCCGTACTAACAATCTACCGGAATTTTAAGGAGATTTTAACACGTATTTTATGGGTAATTAACTTCATCCCCAATATCATTAAGAGTAAGAGTGCTGGTGGAATTACCTGAGAGATGAAAAAACTGCGCCGGTCGGGGATGAAGTTTAAATGCCGGATTGCGAATTGACGCGCACATGCCCTTTTTTTAACAGTGATACCAGAGACATGATTGCGGCAAAAGAAACGTATTGCCAGGGGGACTATTCATGGTGCGGGAGATACATGTACTTCAGTTCTTTGGAGAGAGAGAGGCAAAGGGTATGCCTGATACATCAGTACAACCTTAAGTATAGCCTTAAGTGCAGCTCATAGGCGGGCGGATTACTGTTGGCAGGTTACCAGCAGGCAGGAACTCTGGCGGGAGCGCATGGGAGTCGAACCCACCAAGGACGCTACTAACGCCCCCCAACGGAGTTGAAGTCCGCGAAGCCCACCGGGACTCATCCGCTCCCTGGTTGACTATAGTCAAGTATATATTACCCTGGACAGTGACGCAATAACCGGCCCTGGTTGTTTCTGTCTATTTGTTCTGGCGGTCTTTATCAAGCCGTGAACTCTTCCGCATTAGTTCTCTTTGGGTAGACAAGTTTAGCCAGCCAGATGCTCATCTCATACAGGACAATCAGCGGGACGGCCACCAGGCTTTGGTTTATGGGGTCAAAGGTAGGGGTGATAAAAGCGGCGAGAATAAAGGCAAATATAATGGCTAACTTTCTCTTATCGCTGAGCCATTTTGGTTTGAGTATGCCGATTCTGGCCAGGAAAGTGGTTACCACCGGCATCTCAAAGACAAGGCCGATAGCCAGTAGCAGTCTGGTGACAATAGCGATATAGTTGCCTATTTTTATCTGCGGTGTGGCGATGTCACTGCCGAAGGTAATCAGGAATTTGGTGGCGGGCGGTACCAGGATAAAATAGCCGAAGACAACCCCACCCAGAAACATCAGGGCTATCCAGGGGAGTATCAGGTATACATACTTTTTTTCCCGGGAGGTTAGCGCCGGCGAGATGAACATGATGACATGGTAGGTGAGATATGGTATGGTCAGTACAACGCCGGCAGTGATACACACCCGCATAATGGTGCCAATCATCTCGGTCATTTCAATGTAGATGAGATCGATACCTTCCGCTGGTAAAATCAAGATGTAGAATATCCAGTCGTAAAAGGCAAAGCAGATGATAGAAGCGATGGCTACGGCAATTACGCTCCAGATTAGCCGTTTGCGAAGTTCCCCGATATGAGCAAGGACAGACAGCTTTTTTTCATTGTTGCTCATCTTGTTGCTGCTGCCTCTCCGGTTGTGCAGGCAGGGCGTTCCCGGTAGTGGTATCGGCCCTGTCTAAATCAGTTGATGATTTCTTTGAATTATCTGATGAGGTTTTTCTGGGCTGAGTTGGTTGCTCCTTCTCTTGCTTTTCTACTTCTCTGGTGATAGTGGTGGTAAAGTCATAGCTTGCTTTCCTGATGGCACGTACAGTATTCCCCAATTTTCTGGCAATCTCAGGTAGCTTGTTAGGCCCCCATATTATCAGCGCCAGAACCAGAATTAACAGTATTTCCCATGTACCAATACCGAAGAATCCCATTACTCACCGTCGCACCGTGCTACCTTTGACAACTCATTGCCGGCAGATAACCAACTAAAAACGCTGGCTTGAAAAGCAAGATTAGCTTTTAACTGCTTTCTTTCTCGTGGATTTCTTGGCCGCCGTGCTTTTCCCTTTTTCCTCTTCCTCTTCATCCTCACCGCTCTGGCCTCTCTTGAAGGCACGTAAACTCTTGCCGATAGCTCCACCAACCTGGGGGAGCTTACCCACTCCGAAGACGATGAGGATAATCAGCACGATGAGTCCTATTTCCAATGGTCCCATGCGAAATGGCAGCATATGTTCCTCCTGTCTAATAATGTGCTTATTTAATTGAGACAGCGTAAGCTGCGTTCCTTAACCGTTAACTGCCGGCTGTTCTTTATAGCTTTTCCTGAAATCTAACGGTAATTATAACGGTAATTATACTAGTTACTAGCTTTGTTGTCTATCAGCTAATCCGTGCGTTTTCCGGTTCTTTAGTGACACTGAGGATAAAAATAATTGGAATGACCGGCAGTACAGTAAGCGTTTTATCTTTTTATAGCTTGTGTGAATTTACATATAATCTGCTATATGATATAATTTTCGCTATAAAGTTATAGGTAAAATATTAAATATCCACTTGTGGAGGAGGTAGTTTGGACAAGGAAAAGAAAACAGAAATTATCAGTACTTATCAAGCCAAGGAAGGTGATACGGGGTCGGTTGAGGTTCAGGTAGCTCTACTTACCGAGAGGATAAATGAGCTGACCAGGCATATGCTAGCTAACCGGCACGATTATCACACGCGGCGAGGGTTGCTTAAGCTTGTTGGCCAGCGGAGAAGGTTATTGAATTACCTGACCAGAGAAGATATGGGCCGGTATAACAAGCTTATCCAGATACTCGGCTTGCGTAAATAAAGGGAACAGTAGAGGAGAGTTAATTGTTAGAAGCTAAGACATTCGATTGTGAAATAGGGGATAGTCGTCTTGTTATAGAGGTAGGGAAGCTGGCGGGGCAGGCGGACGCGTCGGTGACAGTTCGCTATGGAGAAACCGTGGTGCTGGTTACCGCTTGCTTCAATCAAGAACCGCGTGAGGGGGTGGATTTTCTGCCCTTAACCATAGATTATGAGGAAAGGCTTTATGCGGCTGGCAAAATCCCGGGGGGGTTTATCCGCAGGGAGGGGCGCCCCAGTGAGGAAGCGATTTTAGCCTGCCGTCTTACTGACCGCCCGATACGGCCGCTTTTACCGAAGCAATGGCGTAATGATATTCAGATTATAACCACTGTTCTTTCTGCTGACCAGGAAAATGATCCGGATACACTATCCGTTATCGGTGCCTCGGCGGCTATGTCCTTATCACAGGTGCCATTTAATGGTCCGGTAGGTGCGGTCCACGTTGGCTATATTAATGGTGAACTGGTGCTGAATCCAGCCATGGCTGATCTTGAGGATAGCCTGATTGACCTTGTTGTTGCCAGCACCAAAGATAGAGTTATTATGTTAGAGGCAGGGGTTAAAGAGGTCTCTGAAGAGATAATCAAGCAGGCGATTAAATTTGGCCATGAGGCAAACCAGAAAATTATCCGGCTTCAGGAGCAGCTTCAGCAGAGCCTGGGAAAACAGAAAATTGAATTGCCGGCGGGTGGCGGGGATGGTAAGGGTGGCGTACCAATCACTTCAGACCGTCTCAGCGAAAGGCTTGCTCAGGCTTTAAGCTATCCGGAAAAAGCGCAACGGGATAAGGCTTCTGAGGAAGCGAAAGCAGAGCTTGTTGAAGAAATGGCAGGTTCTTTCTCTGAGGCAGAAGTTTCTTCTGCCTTTGATGCTGCGGTTAAGGCAGAGTTGCGGTCAGGGATACTTAACCGGGGAAAACGGCTGGGTGGACGTGGTCTGACCGAAATACGCCCGCTAAGCTGTGAAGTGGGGCTTTTACCGCGGACACATGGCTCGGCGTTGTTCACGCGCGGGCAGACGCAGGTATTGTCAATAACTACCCTGGGGTCAACCAAAAAAGAGCAGATGCTTGATGGATTGGGTATCGAGGAGAGCAAGCGCTTTATTCATCACTATAATTTTCCTCCCTTCTCTAACGGCGAGGCAAAGCGCATAGGTTCTACCAGCCGCCGGGAAATCGGGCATGGGGCGCTGGCGGAGCGGGCTCTTATTCCGGTTCTGCCGAAGGATGAAGACTTTACTTATACTATTCGCCTCGTCTCCGAGGTGCTTAGTTCCAGTGGCAGTACCTCGATGGCTAGCGTTTGTGCGGGCAGTCTGTCCTTGATGGATGGCGGCGTGCCGATAAAGTCGGCGGTGGCTGGTATCGCCATGGGCCTTATTACCGATGATGAAGGCAAATTTGCCATTCTGACGGATATTGAGGGGCTGGAGGACGCTTATGGCGATATGGACTTTAAGATAGCCGGCACCAGTGATGGTATCACGGCGATACAGATGGATACCAAGATTAAAGGGCTTACCTTTGAGATTATTGAAAAAACGCTGGCCCAGGGTAAAGAAGCCAGATTGTTCATACTGGATAAAATGCGGCAGACAATCAGCGAAAGCCGGCAAGAGGTCAGCCGTTATGCGCCGCGGATGTATAAGATTATGATTGATACTGATAAGATTGGCAGCGTAATTGGCAGTGGCGGCAAGACCATAAGGGCTATTGTTAGTGAAACCAAGACCACGATTGATGTTAACGAGGATGGTACGGTGGTTATCGGCTCGCCGGATGCAGAGGCTGCCCACCGGGCAATAGAGATAATCCAGAATTTGACCAAGGATGCTGAAGTTGGTGACGTTTACACCGGCAAGGTGACGCGGGTTCTGGACTTCGGGGCGATGGTGGAGATACTGCCGGGTAAAGAAGGGCTGGTTCACATCAGTGAGCTGGCCGATTATCGAGTTGGCAAAGTTGAAGATGTGGTTAAAGTGGGGGATGAGGTTAGCGTCAAGGTAATTGGCATTGATAACCTGGGCAGGGTTAATCTTTCGCGCCGGGCAATGTTTGAGGAGGAAGGGGCACGGGAATCATCCGGAAAGAGTGATGCATCGAGAAGGGGTGGCGAACACCCGCCGCAGCAACGCTATCCCTCCGGGGGGCGGCCGCGTTACCCCAGAGGTGAGTCTCGTGATAGCCGGGGTGGATACCAACCACGGCGCCGTTAGTAAAGCCGGCAGTTCCAAATCGGGGAATAAGCTATGGAGCCAATAAAGGTAGTGGTTAGAGGAGCCTCAGGGAGAATGGGGCAGGAGGTGGTTAAGGCCGTGTGCCAGGAGCCGGCAACGCAACTGGCTGGTGCTGTTGAGGTGGAGGTTGATGGCAATAGTCTCAATTTACCAGGCAGCACCCAGACGGTACCCCTTTCCTCTGACTTAGACTATATACTTACCAGCTGTCAGCCGGACGTAATGGTGGATTTTACGGTGGCACCGGCGGTCATGACCGCAGTAAGTGCTGCTGCCAAGCACGGTGTTAATCTGGTAATCGGGACCACCGGTCTGGGTGCTGACGCGCTGAGTGAGATCGAACGACTGGCAACAGCTCATAAAATTGGCGTTGTGGTAGCTCCCAACTTTGCTCTCGGTGCCATACTGATGATACACCTGGCGAAAATAGCTGCCAGATATCTTGACTACGCCGAAATCATTGAGCTGCACCATGAAAGAAAAGTTGATGCCCCTTCAGGAACCGCCCTGGCTACTGCCCGTGCTATGGCTGCTGCCAGAGGCAAAGCCTTCATCCAGCCCGGTGCAAAAGAGAAAGAACTGGTGAGCCGCGGACAGCAGGTTGAGGGAGTGGCCGTACATAGCGTCCGTCTGCCCGGCCTTCTGGCACACCAGGAGGTGCTTCTAGGTGGGCCCGGTCAGACATTAACCATCAGGCATGACACCATAAGCAGAGAATGTTTTATGCCCGGGGTGATACTGGCTATCAAGGAAGTGGTTAATCGTAAAGGGCTGGTTTACGGGCTGGACTCTTTGCTTGGATTATGAGGGGGCAATGAAGGAATATAACGTCGCCATTGTTGGCGCTACCGGCATGGTAGGGCAGGAGTTTATCAAGGTCTTGGTGCAGCGGGGCTTCCCGATGAACTCGGTTTGCCTGCTGGCTTCTGACCGTTCCGCAGGTAAAATAATATCGGTTAAGAACCAGGAAATTGAAGTTAAGGAAACGGTTCCTGAATCTTTTCAGGGTATAGATATCGCACTCTTTTCAGCGGGGGCTGAGATCAGCCGTCATTTCTCGCCGATAGCCGCTAGAGAGGGAGCGGTGGTTGTTGATAACAGCTCCGCCTTCAGGATGGAACCTGATGTCCCTCTGGTGGTACCTGAAGTCAATCCCGAGGATATCCGGTGGCATAAAGGGATTATTGCTAACCCGAACTGCTCCACAATTCAAATGGTGGTAGCGTTATACCCTCTGCACAGGGTAAACCCTATCAAGCGCATCATCGTTGATACTTACCAGGCGGTCTCAGGAACCGGTTCGGCTGCGGTGGAGGAGCTCAGGGTGCAGACCAGGCAGATAATGGACGGGCAGAAGGCTGTTCCCCATGTTTACCCTCACCAGATAGCCTTTAACATACTGCCTGAGATTGACGTCTTTCTGGATAGTGGTTATACCAAAGAGGAGAGGAAGATGGTTGAGGAAACCAGGAAGATAATGCACGCTGATGATATTGCTATTTCCGCTACCTGTGCACGGGTGCCCGTATTTATCGGGCACAGTGAGTCAATACATGTTGAATTCTCCGAACCTATATCTCCGGATGAGGCCACCGGCATTCTGGCGCAGGCTCCGGGGGTGAAGATACTGGATGATAATGCCATCAGTCTTTATCCACAGCCATGGTCGGCGGCTGGCACCGATGAGGTATTTGTCGGCCGTATTCGCCAGGACACCTCTAATTCTAATGGTCTGGTGCTGTGGGTCGTTGCCGATAATCTGCGTAAAGGGGCGGCATTGAACGCAGTCCAGATTGCCGAAGAAATGGTGAAAAGAGACTGGGTAAGCCCAGCAGGAGGGCAATAATGAAAGAACCGGGAAGATTATTAACGGCTATGGTAACGCCTTTCCAGGAAAATTTTGAGGTTGACTATGAGCAGGCAAAGAAACTGGCGCTGGCACTGCTTGATTCGGGAAGCGATGGCCTGGTGGTGATCGGCACTACCGGTGAATCGCCTACCATGTTGCGGCAGGAGGAAATGCGCCTCTTCGCTGAGGTGAAAGAGGCCATTGGCGACCGTGGCAGTATTGTGGCCGGTACGGGCAGCAACAGCACGGCGGAGGCAGTGGCCGCCACCAGGGAGGCGGAGAAAGCAGGGGTTGATGCTTGCCTTTTGGTGGTTCCGTATTACAACAAGCCCTCGCAGGAAGGCCTGTACCAGCACTTCAGAACCATTGCCGGTAGCACCAGCTTGCCCTGCATCCTTTATAATGTGCCTTCGCGTACCGTGACCAGCCTTTCGGTGGAGACGGTGGTACGTTTGAGCCAGATTGATAATATCATCGGCATCAAGGAAGCCAGCGGCAATATGGAGCAGGTTGCCAGGGTTATCGGTGAGACCCGTGATGACTTCCTGGTCTGGAGCGGTAATGATACGGATACGTTTGCCCTGATGGCGCTGGGGGGCTATGGTGTTATCAGTGTTGCCTCTCATCTGGTCGGCAAGCAAATCAAGGAAATGATTGACTGCATGGTCAACGGCCGGGTAACCGAGGCGGCTGAAATCCACCGCCGCTTACTGCCTCTGGTCAATGCCCTTTTTATTGTCTCTAATCCCTGCCCGGTTAAGTACGCCTTGAACCAGATTGGCTTCAGGGTGGGCAAACCGCGCCTGCCGCTGGTAGAGCCTGATGAAAAAACAGCGGCTGCCATAATAGACATGGTGAAAAAGCACCAGATAGACTTACCGGTGTAAATTACCCCGGCAAGGTGTTTTTTACGTTCAAAACCGTGTTTACCTACTTCCTCGCCTTGCGAACAAAGCGTTCACCCCAAGATAGTCCCAAAAAGGCTAGGGCATACCAGTATCCAGATAACCCTTGATACATACAGCCACGTTGCGCCCGGATTATAGGAGGCAGCTGCTAAAGGGTTTGATGATATTATTAATTTTAATAGGATAACCCCTTATATATTGTGAGGTGCTGAGATGGATAAAGATGTTGGATTAAATAATTTCGATAAAAGTAAGCCTTTCTATCCTTTGATATTGCAGTATTTATACCTAGTTCACGGTATAATTGAACTATCAATGCGTAGTATTTATCTTAAATTGGAATCTTTTACTCAAGCTGAACAAGAAGAAGTTTTAGAGTCTAATCCGGAATATTCTAAGTTGCTTCACAATTCTCCAACGATATTTCTTAGGCCAATCTCGCTGAAGTCTGAATTCCAAGGCGATTCTATCATAGTTGATAGCAACGAACTCGCTCGCGATTTACTTGAAAACCATGAATATATACTGTCCCATACTTTACGTGCAGCTGGTTTTCTACTTGTATTATCATATGAAACTACAGAGCAGTATCATGATAAATCGGAGATTTGGGAATTCTTACGACATTGCAGAAATGCAGCTGCTCATAATGGCTTGTTTACGTTCAAGTATAACGAACCGAGGTGTGAAGCAAAGTGGGGAAAATTTACTATCGAGCATACTCTGCAGGGTCAACATCTATTTATAATTCGAAATGAACCAGGATTAATCAGTCCTGGTGACCCAATCCGTCTTCTGTGGGATATTGAGCAAGCCTATCCCAATATGAAAGCCTAAGGTTCGTCACGATCTCTGTTAGCAAAATGTTAGCAAAATAGTAAAAGCCCCCATTTCGGGGGTTTTAATTTTACCAATTTAGCTACAAAAAATGGCGCGCCTGGAGGGATTCGAACCCACGACACCCGGTTCCGAAGACCGGTGCTCTGTCCGCTGAGCTA
>Ga0180432_10002590_pt1 | contig 26982 bp, 18 predicted proteins | sample SS_ome_10_FD_132414 | JGI IMG/M metagenome (GOLD analysis project Ga0180432, IMG submission 132414) | Hypersaline lake sediment archaeal communities from the Salton Sea, California, USA - SS_1_MS_2 metaG | ecosystem: Environmental > Aquatic > Non-marine Saline and Alkaline > Hypersaline >... | reverse complement strand
GTCGCATATCCCGGCCTCGCAGATGAGAATCCTCATGGCGTCCTCGGACAGTTGCTGAGCCTCCAGGCTCCATCCCAGGCCCAGGGCTTCATCATAGGGAGGATAGGGCGCGGGACCGTACCCCGCCATGGCGGAGGCCATCGCTCCGATGACGACGCGGGTCAGGTTGTTCAGCGGGCGCAGCGCCGTTTCGGCGGAGGCCGGCAGCAAAGACCCCCACTGGGGTATTATCCAGCTACGCGGGTTCTTCGCCCCGAAGCGCTCCTTCATAATCCGGGCGTACATGCGTCGCTCCGCCCGGCGCACCGCTATCTCGGTGTAAAAATCCATGCTCCCGCCCAGCGTCAGGTACGTCATCTGACGAGCGAACCTGTCCACATCCAGCCCGGCATCGATGCCCAACTGGTAATAGGCGATGGTGTTGGAAAGGTTGAAGGCCAGCGCCTGCGGCGCCGACGCCCCCGCCTCACGCATGTGATAGCCGCAGATGCTCACCGGGTTCATCTGGGGTATGTGCTCCGCACAGAAGACGATGCTGTCCCGCGTCATCCGCATCGAGGCCCTGATGGGGAAGATGTAGGTGCCGCGGCCCACGATCTCCTTCAGAATGTCGTTCTGTGGGGTACCGGCCAGCTTCTCCAGAGGGACGCCGCGCTTCTCCGCCAGCACAAAGTACATCGCCAGGATGATGTTGGCCGGGGCGTTTATGGTGAAGTTGGAGGCAATCTTGTCCAGGTCCATCTCACCGGTGAAGGCCTCGAATATCACCTCGAAGTCGCGCAGCGTGTCCACCGCCACTCCGACCTTGCCCACCTCACCCCGCGCCATCGGGTCATCCGAATCATACCCGCACTGGGTGGGGAGGTCGAAGGCGATGTTGGGCCCCCCGCTCCAGCCCCGACCCTGCATGGCCACATAGAAATCACGGCTATCCTCGGCTGTCCCGTACCCGGAGTACATGCCCGCGCGCCTCACATCAATCGGCTCGGCCTGCCCCCTCGCCCGCAAACGCATGAGCGGGAACACAGTGCTGGGGTGCATTCCCGCAGTGAACGGGTACTCCCCGGGGAAGCCGACCTTCTCCAGGAAGTTGTGGTCTTTGACGTCCAGCGGCGTGTAGAACCTGGTGGGGCTCTGCTGCAGCCGGTAGCGCCCCAGCGTCTTCTGCAGCGTTACATCCTCCCAGTTCTTCTTCCTCTCCTCTATCTCCGCGAAATCGTCTGTCGTCATCCTTACCCCCTTTTCCACGGCGGTGATTCGATTCAGATTGGGCAAGTATAAGGCAGTCGCCACCACTTTGACAACGCGGCAAGCTCAGCTATGGACCGGGCTCGCCGGCGGCGAACAGCAGTCTCCCTCACGAGACCCGGCGCGTGATGCAATCTCGATTGCCTGTTCTCGCCCTCTGGGATATAATATGAGTGGAATGCCTATCTACGAGTATCTGTGTCCCGACTGCAACTGCAGGTTCGAGCTGCGGCGCCCCTTCAGCGAAGCTGACAAGGCCGCCAACTGTCCCGCATGCAGCAAGACCGCCAGGAAGCTGCTCTCGTCTTTTTCCGCCTGTTCCCGGACCGGCGACGGTGAGTCCAGCTCCATCGCGGGGATGGACACCAGTTGCAGCACCTGCACCGCCACAAGCTGCGCTTCGTGCGGGCACGCGCACTAGCCCCCCGTCTTTCGCCGCCTCACCAGGCACACACCTCCTGCACCCGCGAGAACAACAGCCTCGGCGACTATGGCCCCGACAACGTAGAGACCAACGTCATAGAAGAAGCCCTCCGGGAATATCATGATGAGGTAGTCGGTGGCCGGATTCAGTATCCACGTATCGCTGCTGCCGAAGAAGAGGTAGTGGAAGCCAAGGAACAGCCAGTCGAAGCCGGCCAGTGCCGCCACCCCAACGGCGACGAGCAGGGCGATAGTGAGAACGCCACCGCCGAAAAGCCCCCGGGCCAGGGGGTACCAGAAGCGCCTCTTCAGCAGGATGAAGCCGACGACGATAAACGCAGCGATGTAGCCACCGGCGCCCACCTGTACGTTGTAGCACAGGCGGATCAGGCCCTTTACTTCAGCGAGATGCTCTATCTCACGCTCGTTGAACAGCGGGGCCCCCTGTGGAGTTGTGACGGTGGTCTGAATAGGCTCGTCTGCAGAGTTGAAGTAGTGAATCAACTCCCGGGCCACCAGCCGCAAGTCCTCGCCGGACATGCCCGTCGCCTCACTCACCCTGTGCTTGTCGAACTCGTGATCGTAGAGCCACACGCCGTTGACCGCCCAGCGCAGGTTGCCGCAAATCAGAAAGGCAGGAACGCACAGCACGAAGATGACCAGCGCAACCACACCAGCGACTCTGAACGCCTTCCCCTTCACAGCAGGGCCATCGTAGTGAAACGGGCTTTCGCTTGTCAATGAAACATCGCTGCCCGTATAATCCAGGCAACGAGACCATGCGAAAGGGGTCCGAGGTGGATAGCTTCGACGCTCTGGTGGACATAATTGCCAGGCTGCGCGGCCCCGGTGGGTGCCCGTGGGACAGGGCGCAGACGCACCTGTCGGTGAAGAACAACCTGCTGGAAGAGACCTACGAGGTCATAGAGGCTATCGACGCCCAGGATACGGACGCCCTCTGCGAGGAACTGGGCGACCTGCTCATGCAGGTGCTTTTCCACGCCCAGCTAGCCGGGGAGGAGGGGAGCTTCGCCATCGACGACGTAATCGGCGGCATCAGCTCGAAGCTGGTCCGCCGCCACCCTCACGTCTTCGGCGACGCCGATGCCAAAGACGCCGGAGAAGTGCTGGTGCAGTGGAATGCCATAAAGGCTGAAGAGGGCAAGGCGGACCGGTCAATCCTCGACGGCATACCGAAGGGGATGCCGTCCCTGGGCTATGCCCAGGCGGTGCAGCGCCGTGCCGCGCACGTCGGTTTCGACTGGGAGAACGCCGAGGACATCATGGACAAGCTGGCCGAGGAGCTGGCCGAGATCAAGGAGGCGGCAGACCATCAGCACAAGGTGCGGGAGTTCGGCGACCTGCTCTTCACCCTGGCCAACATCGCCCGCAGACTAGACGTTGACCTTGAGCCGGCGCTTCGCGGGGCCAACGAGCGCTTCTACCGTCGCTTCTGCTACATGGAGGAGGTCTGCCGGCAGCACGGCGTCGACCTGGCGAGCCTGTCCCTGCCGGAGCAGGACGCCCTGTGGGACGAGGCCAAGGGGGCGCTGGACGAGTAGCCCGGGTGTTGCCGCCCGCCGCTAGGCCAGATCGAATGCGGGCTACCCCGCCGGAGAGGAAGTCGGGGCGAGAGGATTTGAACCTCCGACCTCAGCGTCCCGAACGCTGCGCGCTAACCGGACTGCGCTACGCCCCGCAGGCCACCATTATAGTCCACCACGTCAATGCTAGCAACAAGCCATCATCGCATCCCCTATTCGACCACGCGTTCCAAGCTGTAGGGGCGTTCAATTGAACGCCCCTACATTCAGGCCCCGCCGGTCTGCCACCGCAGTTGCCTGATGCATCAGGGCCTGCTCCGAAGATGCCTGGAGCATCGGCTCCAGGCTACCCCCAGGGGTGCCCCGTTCGCCCTGAGCCTGTCGAAGGGTGAGCCGTCTCGTGCGCTTTTGCGCCCTCGCCGCGGCGCTCGTAGCAGTACGAACGAACCCACCCTCCCACCCACCTCACGAGAGTCGCCTTTCCGCCTTCGCCGCGGTGCCACCATCCTCCCCTCTGCTGGGTAGGTTGGAGCATCTGCTCCAACCCGGGCCTGTCGCCTGCCAACCGTTCGCCCTGAGCCTGTCGAAGGGCGACAGGCCACACATCCCGAGCGCATCGCGGGGCGGTTCATGGTCCGACAGGCCTGTCCTGAGCTCGTCGAAGGGCTCACCACGGACAGCATACGGGCTGATTCTGCCCCGGGCACGTTTCAAGGCCTGCTCCAACCATGCCTTTTCCTTGAACAGGCTCATGCCTGGTGCTATACTTATTCACCTATGAAATGCTGCGTGCTCATAATCGATGGAGCGGCTGACCGGCCCCTCCCCGACCGCGACGGAAAGACATGCCTGGAGCTGGCCCGCACCCCCAACCTGGACGCAATGGCCAGAGAGGGCGTTGTCGGCCTGGCGCGGACGGTGCCCCACGGGATGGAGCCGTCGAGCGCCTGCGCCTGCATGTCCATACTTGGCTACAACCCCAAGCAGTACTACGTCGGCCGCAGCGCCATCGAGGCGAGAAGCATGGGCATTCCCGTCGATGACGGCGATGCCCTGTTCCGCTGCAACCTGTTGGCGGTGGAGGACGGCAGGATGCTCGACTACAGCTCGGGCCACATCAGCAACGCCGAGGCCCGTTCCCTCGTTGACGCCCTGCAGGAGAGCCTTGGCAACGACAGGGTGCACTTCTACCCCAGTGTGGGCTACAGGAACATATGCAGGATAAAGGGAGCACAGGAAAGCCTGCTGGCCACGTGCACCCCACCGCACGACATTCCCGGCGAGCGCGTCGATGAGTTCCTGCCCCACGGACCGGGGAGCGACTTCCTGCGCGACCTCATGGCGCGGTCGGAGCATGCACTGCGCGACCACCCGGTGAACCGGGAGCGCAGGGCCCGCGGTGAAACGCCCGCCACCATGATCTGGCTGTTCTGGGGCAGCGGCATGGTCGCCGACCTGCCCGGTTTCAAGCAAAGGTACGGGCTCAATGCCGCCATGACATCGGGAGTCGACCTGCTCCGCGGCCTGGCGAAGATGGCGGGCATAGACAACCTGGACATCGCCGGGGTGACCGACGGACTGGACAACGACTACGCCGCCCAGGTAGACGGCGCGCTGAAAGCCCTGGCCGACCACGGCCTGGCGGTCATCCACGTTGAAGCGCCGGATGAAGCAGGCCATGCCGGGGCTGTCGACGAGAAGGTCGAGGCCATCGAGCGGACCGACGCGGAGATAGCCAGCCGGCTTGTGGCATGGAAAGGCGACGCTCTGCGTGTACTGGCAATGCCGGACCATCCCACGCCGATCGAGGTCAGGACCCACACGCCGGACCCGGTGCCGTTTCTGCTGTGGGGGCCCGGCTTCACCGCCTCGGGCGCCGCGAGATTGACCGAGGCGGAGGCGGAAGGCACAGGCATCTTCATCGAGGAAGGACACACAATCATGGCCCGGCTCACCCGGTTGCAGTAGGGCCTCTACGGGAGAACTGTATGGCACTTGTAGTGCAGAAGTACGGCGGCAGCTCCGTCGCCACCGCCGACAGAATCAAGAATGTGGCCCGCCGCATAGCGGCGGCCAGGGACAACTACGACGAGGTGGTCGTGGTTGTCTCCGCCATGGGCGACACCACCGACCTGCTCATCGACCTCGCCCTGGAGGTGAGCGAGCACCCCGATGACAGGGAGCTTGACGTCCTCCTGTCCACCGGCGAGACTATCTCCAGCACTCTGATGGCCATGGCGCTCAAGTCACTGGGCTATCAGGCAATCAGCCTCAGCGGCGCCCAGGCGGGGATCAGGACCGACGCCGCCTACCGCAGGGCTCGCATCACCCGTGTCGAGCCGGAGAGAATCATGAAGGAGCTGGAAAAGGGCAGGATAGTGATCGTCGCCGGTTTTCAGGGAATCACCTCTGACATGGACATCACCACCCTGGGTCGCGGCGGCTCCGACACCACCGCGGTGGCCATGGCGGCAAGCCTCGGAGCAGAGGTATGCGAGATATACTCCGACGTTGAGGGCGTGTATACCGCCGACCCACGCGTAGTGCCGCAAGCGCGCAAGCTGAAGGATATCGACTTCGAGGAGATGCTCGAACTCGCAACCTACGGGGCCAAGGTGCTCCACCCCCGCGCGGTCGAGCTTGGCAAGCTCTTCGACGTGCCCATCATGGTGGCGTCGAGCTTCGTAGAAGGACGGGGGACCCTTATTCACGGAGGGACGGCAATGGAAGTGAGAAACAAGGTACGAGGGGTCGCTCATGACCTCGATGTGGCCAAGATCACCGTGCTGGGCGTGCCCGACCGCCCCGGCATCGCCACCACCCTGTTCGAGCCTCTCGCCAAGGAGAACGTCAGTGTGGACACCATCGTCCAGAACGCCAGCGTGGAGCGGGTCACCGACCTGACCTTCACCGTCACCCAGGGAGACCTGGACAAGGCGATGAAGGTCATCGAGCCGGTAGCCCGGTCCATCGGAGCCAGTGGATGTGTTGCCGATGCCGGCCTGGGCAAGGTGAGTATCGTGGGCACCGGCATGCTGAACGCGCCAGGCTATGCGGCGAGGATGTTCCGCGCTCTCTCCGACGCCAACATCAACATCGAGTTGATATCAACGTCGGAGATCAGGATCACCTGCATCATCGACCAGGACCGGGTCAAGGATGCGGTAATCGCCCTGCACAAGGCGTTTGAACTGGAGAGGGAAGAAGAGGAGGCCTGACCGGTCTTCGCAGGTACCGGCAGAAAAACAAGGGCAGACCCGTGGGTCTGCCCTTGTTCATCTTCGAACCAGCCTGCTAGGCGGCGACCACCTCCTTCACCTCGGGCACGTGCTCCTTCAAGATTCGCTCTATGCCGTTGGTGAGGGTCAGGTTGCGCATGGCGCATCCGCTGCACGCACCAAGGAGCCTGACGGTAACCACGCCGTCATCCACGTCAACGAGTTCCACGCCACCGCCGTCCGCCTCCAACTGGGGCCTGATCCTGTCCAGAATCTGCTCAACCTTGTCACGCATTGGCTCCCTCCGAAACACCCCTATTCTGTGCCGTTCCAGCCCAGTACCGACGAATTCTAGCACAGAGCGAGGCCCTCTGTCAAAGCGGGCGGCATCGGCGCGGCGGCCGCCAGGGCGAAAGAACCGGACTCGAAAATGAATCCCCGCAGTGTCTTGACAACCTTGTCTGACGGTGCGAGTATAATCACCACAGCTCGGGGAGGTGAGAGTGCAGCTCAGCGTGGTCATTCCGGCTCTGAACGAGGAGGCAAACATCGGTGAACTGATCACCGCCCTCCACGAGGTCGTGCCGTTGATAGCGCCGGACTACGAGGTTATCGTGGTTGACGGCGGCTCGGTGGACAAGACCAGGGAGCTGGCAAGGATGATGAACACCAAGGTCCTTGTCCAGAAGGAGAAGGGCTACGGGGGGGCTCTGAAGGAGGGGTTCGGCACCGCTGACGGAACCTACATTCTCACCCTTGATGGCGACCTGTCGCACAGCCCCACCTTCATTCCGCAGATGTGGGAGGCATGCAGAGGGGCCGAGGTGGTGGTGGCATCGCGCTACACCACGGGCGGCTCGGCCGAGATGCCGCCGCTGCGAAAGGTCCTGAGCTTGATACTCAACAGGTTCTTCACCACCGGGCTGTCTCTGCCACTGAAGGACATATCCAGCGGTTTCCGCCTGTATCATTCATCCGTCCTCAAGAACCTGGAGCTGACCAGCTCGGATTTCGAGATACTGGAGGAGATTCTCATCAAGAGCTATGCCCAGGGCTGGCGCATCCAGGAGGTGCCGTTCCACTACCTGCCGAGGAAGAACGGGCGTTCCCATGTGAAGCTGCTGAAGTTCGGCCTTGCCTACCTCAGGACCTTCCGGCGGATGTGGGGTCTGAGGAACTCCATCCTGTCCGCAGACTACGACTATCGGGCTTTCGACAGCCGCATCCCGTTCCAGCGGTACTGGCAGCGGCGCCGCTTCAGCATCATCACCAGGCTCGCCAGGGGAGCGGGGGCCACCCTCGACATAGGTTGCGGTTCGAGCCGGATCCTGGCGGCACTGGAGAACGGCATCGGCCTTGATGTTCAGATGTCGAAGCTGCGCTACATCCGCAAATTCGGCAAGCCGCTGGTCAACGCCTCCATCGACAACCTGCCCTTCAGGGACAACGCCTTTCACTGCGTGGTATGCTCCGAGGTCGTCGAGCACATTCCTGGTGGGGAGGCGGTGTACTCCGAGATGTCGAGGGTGCTCCAGAAGGGCGGAACGCTCATTCTGGGCACGCCGGACTACGGAACCATCTGGTGGAGGACCATTGAACGGCTGTACGGCTTCTTCGCCCCCGGCGGCTACGCCGAGGAGCACATCACACAGTACACCAGGAAGGGTCTGATCGAGCTTGTGGAACGGCTGGGCTTCGACTTTCAGAAGGTCGGCTACGTGGGACGCTCCGAAATGATCCTTAGTTTCGTCAAATTGTAGGCTAACACCCAAGCGTATTGCACCCCTTTGCCACTTGACAAGAGCCTGAAAAGCCTATAGAAATACTACAAGCACGCGCAGGAGGGCGCTCGTTGATGAACTATCAGACAACCGAAGCGAAGCTACGGAGGCAGCGCACCAGGGAGGCCATCGAACTGGCGATGCAGGGCCGGTGGGAGGAAGCGGTCGTTGCCAACCAGGCTGTCGTTGAGATATTCCCCAATGATGTCAATGCCTACAACCGGCTGGGCAAGGCCCTGACGGAGCTGGGCCAGTACGACGAGGCCATGGAAGCCTACAACAAGGCGCTGGAGGTCGACCGCAACAACAGCATCGCCCGGAAGAACCTGCGCCGCCTGTCATTGCTCCGAGAGGCGCAGCCGGTACCGGGAGCCGGCAACCACCGGGCCTCGCCCCAACTGTTCCTCGAGGAGTCGGGCAAGGCGGCGGTCGCCACGCTGGAGAGACTGGCCTCCGAGGAGGTCACAGCCAAGATCGCGGCAGGCGACCAGGTGTACCTCCGAGCGAAGGGGCAGGGCCTCATCGTCGAGAACACGGCAGGGGAATACGTGGGACAGATTGAACCGAGGATCGGGGTCCGTCTCGCCAAGCTGATTGAGGGGGGCAACGGCTATACCGCGGCAATCGCCAGGTCAGCCGGGGATGAGGTGAAGGTGATCATCAAGGAAGTGTTCCAGCACCCCAGCCAGGCGGGGCTCCCCTCGTTCCCCGCCCAGGACTACAGCGGCTTTCGAGCGTATATCAAGGACAGCATACTCAAGTACGAGCTGGACGAGGAAGAGACCTCCGACGACCAGAGCTTCCACCTGGAGTGGTCGGAAGAGCCCGAGGCCCCGCAGGAAGACCTTACGTCGCTGGCTGACGTCGTCGAGGACAGCAGCGGAGCCAGAGATGCCTTCATTGACGACGACGCCGACGACACCTAGCGGCGAACCGTCCGGCAGTTGCACCTTCACCCTGACCGCACTCCCGCGCCGGCGGCGAGGCCGGAGCCACCCCCGGTAACCCCCTCATCGATGCGGTGCCACCCCGTTTGACGCCGGCGTTCTTCCGGGTGGAACCGAGCGAAACCAGCCGCAAGCGAAGGCCGCAGCATGACCGGCGTCAGGCTCGACTTCGCTCCTTTGACTAGCCGGAGCAAGCGTGCTATTCTTATCCCAACAACACCCCCTGAAACGCCCCCGCATGGGAGGTCCTGATGAACATCGGAACCGTTAGACCCGTCGAAATCGAAGAGGAGATGAAGGGCTCCTATCTCGACTACGCGATGAGCGTCATCGTCTCTCGTGCCTTGCCGGACATCCGCGATGGGTTGAAGCCGGTGCAGCGCAGAATCCTCTACGCAATGGAGGAGCTGGGCGTACGGTACAACACCGCCTACAAGAAGAGCGCCCGTATCGTTGGCGAAGTGATGGGGAAGTACCACCCCCACGGCGACAGCCCCATCTATGAGGCCATGGTAAGGCTGGCCCAGGACTTCTCCATGAGGTACCCGCTCATCGACGGGCAGGGGAACTTCGGCAGCGTAGACAACGACCCTCCAGCGGCGATGCGCTACACCGAGGCCCGTCTTTCGCGGATGTCCCAGGAGATGCTGGTAGACATCGACAAGCAGACGGTGGACTTCACGGCGAACTTCGACGACTCGCTCAAGGAACCGGTCGTACTTCCCGCCAAGCTCCCCAATCTGCTGTTGAACGGGGCTGCAGGGATCGCGGTGGGCATGGCGACAAACATCCCTCCACACAATCTCAACGAGGTCGCCGATGCCATATGCCATCTCATCGACAACCCCGACGCCACGGTCGAGGACCTCACCCAGTTCGTCCACGGCCCTGACTTCCCCACGGCGGGCATCATTCTCGGTCGTGAAGGCATCAACAGCGCCTATGCCACCGGCCGGGGCAGGGTCGTGGTTCGCGCCAGGGCCGATGTGGAGGATGCGCCCAAGGGCCGCCGCCATATCGTGGTGACCGAACTGCCCTACCAGACGAACAAGGCGGCGCTGGTGGAGAGGATCGCTGAACTGCTCAAGGCGAAGCGAATCGAAGGCATCACCGAGCTGCGCGACGAATCGGACAGGCACGGCATGCGCATCGTGATGGAGCTGCGGCGCGACGCCCAGCCACAGCACATCCTCAACAACCTGTTCCGGCACACCGCCATGCAGTCGGCCTTCTTCGTCAACATGCTGGCCCTCATCGATGGCCAGCCCCGCGTCATCAGCCTGAAGACGGCGCTGCAGCAGTTCATCCGGTTCCGCCAGGAGGTAATAGTCCGCCGCTCCCAGTACGAGCTGGGCCGGGCCAAGGAGCGCGCCCATATCCTGGAGGGCCTCAAGGTTGCCCTGGACAATCTGGACGAGGTCATCGCCACCATTCGCCGTTCCCAGAGCGCTGAGTCGGCACGGCGCAACCTGATGACCTCCTTCTCCCTGAGCCAGCCTCAGGCACAGGCCATCCTGGACATGCAACTGAGGCGCCTCGCCGCCCTGGAGCGCAAGAAGGTGAATGACGAGTACACCGAGGTCCTGAAGACCATCGCCTATCTTGAGGACCTGCTGGCCAATCCACGCAAGGTGCTCTTCCTCATCAAAGAGGACACGGCCGAGGTGAAGGAGAAGTACGGCGACGCACGGCGAACCGAGATCATTGAAGAGGAGCCCAAGGAGTTCGCCGAAGCCGACCTCGTCGCTCATCGCAATGTGGTGCTCACCCTGAGCAACAGGGGATACATCAAGCGCATGCCCAGTGAAACCTACCGGGTCCAGATGAGGGGCGGCCGGGGGGTCACCGGTACGCGGGAGGCGGAGGGGGTGCACCGCCTGCTGGTTGCCGACACTCACGACACGCTGCTCTTTTTCACCGACCGGGGCCGCGTGTTCTCCCTGAAATGCTACCACATACCCGAGGACACCTCCCGAGTCGCCAAGGGTACACCGCTGGTGAAGCTGCTGTCGCTGGACGAGAGGGAGCAGGTAAGCGAGATCCTGCCCATATCGAACTTCGCCGCCGACAGCTTCATCGTGATGGCGACACGGGGCGGTCAGATCAAGAAGACCGCGCTCAACCACTTCGCCGTGGTGCGAAGCAACGGGCTCATCGCCAACAAGCTCAAGAAGGGAGACGAGCTGGTGGCGGCAAGCGTGTCCGGCCCGGAAGATGATGTCATTGTGATGACCGAGGGCGGGCGCGCGGTGAGGTTCGCCGTTGCCGCCCTTCGAGCCGCCTCCCGTTCAAGCGGCGGCGTGCGCGCCGTCCATCTCAGCCCCGGCGACCGCGTGGTGGCAATGAGCGTCACCAGACCCGACGCCCATATCCTGATTGTGACCGCGCACGGCTACGGGAAGTGTACCCCGGTGGATCGCTACCGGCCGCAGAGCCGCGGTGGGATGGGGATAAAGAGCATCAGCATCAGCCCCAAGTCGGGAGGGGTCGCCGCGGCACGCGTTGTCGACCCGTCCGATGGCGAGTTGATGATCCTCTCCACCCGCGGGGTAATCATCCGCCTGCCCATGGAGAGCGTCCCGGTCCAGGGCAGGATCAGGAAAGGGGCCAGCCTCATGAGACTCGATGAGGGCGATGAGGTGGCCTCCATTGCCGTCATGAGCCAGAGCCGCCCGTAAGGGAGCGTGGCAGGATTGGCCGACTTCTTCCAAGGCCTGCTTCTCAGCTTCATACCCCTGTTCGTGGCCCTCGACCCCATCGGCGTGCTTCCCTTTGTCCTCGCCCTGACGCACGAGATGGGAGCCAGTGAGCGGGCGAGGGCAGTGCGCTATGCAATGCTCACCGCGCTGGCCCTGGGGCTGGCCTTCGTCGCGGTGGGCAAGGGCGTCTTCTGGGCGCTCGGCGTCACCGTGGACGAGTTCCTCGTGGCCGGCGGGGTCATCCTGCTGGTCCTGTCCATCAACCATCTGGTAAGGGGGAAGTTCGTCGAGGTCGAGCCGGCGGTAGGCCGCCAGGCGATCGGCGTCGTGCCCCTGGGGACCCCGCTAATCGTGGGGCCCGCCGTGCTCACCACACTCCTCCTGCTCACCGACCAGTTCTCAGCCCAGGGCGCTGTGGGCATCGTCGCCGTCGTGGTGGCCTTCCTCCTCAACCTGATCATCGCCTGGCTCATCCTGGGCCAGGCGAACCGGGTGGCCGGAGTGTTGAGAGCCGGCGGAATGAGCGCCATCTCCAAGATCGCCAGCCTGCTTCTGGCGGCCATCGCAGTGAAGATGGTCGTCCAGGGCATACAGGGCATCATGGCAACCCTGTGACACCCGCCGGGGGCGGGGGCGTTCAATTGAACGCCCCTACAGCGCCGGGTCGCCGGGGTCGGCGGGTCGCGGGGTCGGCGGGGCGCAGGGTCGGCTGAGGCAGGCGCAAAGCGCAGCGAAGATGCACGAACACCGCGGCGAGCGCGAAAAGGCGAACGTTTGGGGGCACCCGACGCAAGCGCCACCGAGAAGCCACCGGCACCGCGGCGAGGGCGAAAGAGGGCGGGAGGGTGGAAAAACCTACCCCGGGAGGGGTTGCGCGGGGAGGGGAAGAAGAAACGCACCGAAGTACGACCGCCTGCCAGCGCACGAACGCACGAGACCGCTCACCCTTCGACAAGCTCAGGGCGAACGGTTGGAAGGCGACAGCCTCCAGGCGCGGTCGGAGCAGATGCTCCAACCTACCCAAATAGAGTAGGGGGGCGAGGGGTCCGTTCACGGCACGGAAGGCGCAGCGGGGGGAGAAGAAGCGTCGGCGTCAGCAGCCAGCGCAGCGGGGCGGGAGGGTGGGAAGAACACGCCCGGGCGGGGTTGCACGGGGAGGGGCACCGGGTAGCCTGGAGCATCCGCTCCAGGCGGGGTCGGAGCGAATGCTCCGACCTACCCTCTAGGGAAGAAGCGCACCGAAGTACGACCGCCTGCCAGCCCACGAACGCATGAGACCGCTCACCCTTCGACAAGCTCAGGGCGAACGGTAATACCCACCACGTAGTCGCCCAATTCATTGGGCAGCCATGCCTGATAAATCAGGCGACTACAATGCCATTCTGGCGTCCTGACACACGGGCGTTCAATTGAACGCCCCTACAGCGCCGGGTCGCAGGGTCGCAGGGTCGCAGGCGCAAAGCGCAGCGAAGATGCACGAACACCGCGGCGAGGGGGAAAAGGCGAACGTTTGGGGGCACCCGACGCAAGCGCCAGCGAGAAGCCACCGGCACCGCGGCGAGAGCGAAAGGGAGGGGCTTGCGCATAGCGCGCCGGACGGCTATCCTGCACCCTGCAACAGCAGTACCATCGCCACCACCCACTTGCTATAATAGTGCGGTTCGGAGGAGAGAAATGGTCAATTTTCGTCGCGATTGGCTCGAGAACATCCAGAGCATGCAGCAGGAGATGGTGCAGCTCCTGGACCAGTTTGCCGGGCGCAAGCCGCCGATGGTGCGGTTCGCCCCCAGCGCCTGGGAACCACCCATCGACATGTATGAGACAGCGGACAACCTGGTGGTTGTGGCCGAGCTGGCCGGGGTCAACCAGGAGGACGTTCGCATCTCCGTTCACGCCAAGACCCTCATCATAAGGGGTCAGAGGAGAGAAAGGCAGGCAGGGAGCAACAGAACCTACTATCAGATGGAGATATCCACCGGTCCCTTTGAGCGGGGCGTCCTGCTGCCGGTTGCAGTGGATGCCGAACAGGCCACGGCCTCCTACGATGACGGCATCCTGCAAATCGTTCTGCCCAAGGTCTCGAAAGAGGGGACTCGCAGGATAGACATCCGCACCGCGTAGGTGGGCCGAAGGAGGCGTCGATGGTCAGTGTGAATGCGCAAGAGAAGGAAACGGAGGAGAAGCCCGTCATTCCCGAGGAGATGCTCATCCTCCCCAGCGGTGAGGCGGTGCTCTATCCTTCGATGATCGTTCCCGTGGCGACGGCGGAGGAGCAAATGGTGAAGCTCATCGACGAGGCAGTCGCCGGGGACAAGATGATCGGCATATTCGCCCAGCAGCCGGGCGAGGAGCGGAAGCTCTACGAGGTAGGCACCGCCGCCAGGGTGGCCAAGATGTTCAAGCTCCCTGACGGCACCACCAACGCCCTCATCCAGGGCCTGCAGCGGATTCGCCTCAAGGAGTTGCTGCAGACCGAGCCCTACTACAGGGGAAAGGTGGAGGCGCTGGAGGACGAGCCGGTGGAGGAGAGCACCGAGCTCGAGGCGCTGACGAGGAACCTCACCGGCCAGTTCCAGCAGATCGTCTCCCTGGCCCCCAATCTACCCACCGAGCTGGGCATGGCCGCGGGCAGCATCGACGAGCCGGGCAGCCTGGCCGACTTCGTCGCCGCCCACATCAACATCGACCCTGAGCAGAAGCAGGACCTCCTGGAAACGCTCAATGTCACCGAGCGTGTGAAGAAGCTCATCGCCTTCGTCAACAAGGAGCTGGAGATACTGGAGCTGGGAAGCAAGATCCAGTCGCAGATGAAACAGACGATGGACAAGGCGCAGCGTGAGTACTACCTCCGCGAGCAGCTCAAGGCAATCCAGAAGGAGCTGGGAGAGGCCGACGAGCGCACCATGGAGATCAACGAGCTGAGGGAGGCCCTGGACAAGGCCAAGCTGCCCCCCGAGGCGCAGCAGGCGGCGGAGCGGGAGCTGGACCGCCTGGCCAAGATGCCCCCTGCCGCCGCGGAGTACACCGTCTCCCGGACCTATCTTGAGTGGCTGACCACCCTGCCCTGGTCGGTGAGCACCACGGACTGCACCGACCTCGAACAGGCACAGCGGGTGCTCGATGAGGACCACTACGACCTGGAGAAGGTCAAGGAGCGAATCCTGGAGTATCTGGCGGTGCGCCAGTTGAACCCCGACATGAAAGGCCCCATCCTGTGCTTCGTCGGGCCGCCGGGGACGGGAAAGACGTCGGTGGGCAAGTCCATTGCCCGCGCCCTGGAGCGCAAGTTCATCCGCCTCTCCCTCGGCGGGATAAGGGACGAGGCTGAGATTCGCGGCCACCGCCGCACCTATGTGGGGGCGCTCCCCGGCAGGATCATTCAGTGGATCCACCAGGCCGGCTCGAACAACCCCGTGTTCATGCTCGATGAGATCGACAAGGTGGGCATGGACTTTCGCGGCGACCCCACCGCGGCATTGCTCGAGGTGCTCGACCCGGAGCAGAACTTCTCCTTCTCCGACCACTACCTGGACGTGCCCTTCGACCTGTCCAAGGTGATGTTCATCACCACCGCCAATGTCATCGACCCCATCCCACCGGCGCTCAAGGACCGCATGGAGATCCTCGAGCTGCCGGGGTACACCGAGCTGCAGAAGCTCAACATCGCCAAGCCCTACCTCATACCGCGGCAGCTCAAGGAGAACGGGCTGACCGAGAAGCAGCTTGTGTTCACCGACGACGCCATACTGGCCATAGTGAGGGACTACACCCGTGAAGCCGGGGTGAGGAACCTGGAGCGGGAGATCGGCTCCATCTGCCGCAAGAGGGCGCGCAAGGTGGCGCAGGGCGCCAAGCGGAAGACCACCATAACCGCCAAGAAGCTCCAGGAGTATCTCGGCCCGCAGAAGTACCACTACGAGGTCGCCGAGCGAGGAGACGAGGTAGGCATAGTCACCGGGCTGGCGTGGACCCCCGTCGGCGGAGACATCCTTTTCATCGAGGCGGCGCTGGTTCCGGGGAGGGGGAATCTCATCCTCACCGGCCACCTGGGCGACGTGATGCAGGAGTCAGGCAAGGCGGCGCTCACCTACGCCCGCACCTACGAGCAGCAGCAACTGAAGCGGCGGCGCAAGGACAGCAAGGGCTTCTACGAGACGAATGACATTCACATCCACATCCCCGCCGGCGCCATTCCCAAGGACGGCCCCTCGGCGGGGGTGACCATGGCGGTGGCGCTGGTATCGGCGGTAACGGGAAGGCCGGTGCGCCAAGACGTCGCCATGACCGGCGAGATCACGCTGCGGGGGAAGGTGCTGCCCGTAGGCGGCATCAGGGACAAGGTGCTGGCGGCGCACCGCGCCGGTATCAGGACGATACTGTTGCCCAAGGAGAATATCGAGAGGGACCTGGAGGAGGTGCCGCAGCAGGTCAAGGACGAGGTGAAGTTCGTGCCGCTGCAGCGCATCGACCAGGCGTTGGAGACAGCGCTGAAGTAGCCGCGCCCGGCGAGCGGTTGGGAGCGACAGGCGCCGAGCGCAGCGAAGACAGCACAGCCTGCCGGCCCACGAGCGCACCGGGACCGCTCACCCTTCGACAAGCTCAGGGCGAACGGTTGGAAGGCGACAGCCTCCAGGCGCGGTTGGAGCAGATGCTCCAACCTACTCAAATAGAGTAGGGGGACGAGGGGTCCGTTCACGGCACGGAAGGCGCAGCGGGGCGGGAGGGTGGGACAAACCACACCCAGGGCGGGGTGGTTCGGGGAGGGGAAGAACAAGCGCAGCGAAGACGCACGAGCGCCACGGCGAGAGCGAAAGAGGGCGGGAGGGTGGGACAAACCACACCCAGGGCGGGGTGGTTCGGGGAGGGGGACAACAAGCGCAGCGAAGATGCACGAGCGCCGCGTCGAGGGCGAAAGAGGGCGGGAGGGTGGGCAAACCAACGTGGAGGAATACCATGAAACTCATCTTCATCCATGGCTCAGGGGGCTCCAAGCACTCCTGGTACTACCAGACCAAACACTTCCCCGACGCCGACGCCGTCGAGCTGCCCGGCCATCCCGAGGGCGAGCCCTGCACCAGCGTCGAGGCCTACGTGGACTGGCTCAAAGGCTACATCGACGAGAAGGGCTACCGCGACGTGGTGCTGGCGGGCCACTCCCTGGGCGGCGCCGTGGCCCAGCTCTATGCGTTGACCCACCCTGAGGACATGGCCGGCCTCATCCTCATCGGCAGCGGAGCCCGGCTGCGGGTACACCCGATGTATCTGGACGGGTTGAGGAAGGCCATAGACAACCCCGCCGCCTTCGTCCACATGCGTGAAGCAGGGTGGAACCACCTGGACCCGGAGCTGCGGGAGCTGCTGCGAGAGCGCGCGGCGCGGATCGGACCGGCAGTGGCGCTCAACGACATGCTGTGCTGCGACCGCTTCGACATCATGGAGCGCGTGCACCAGATTAAGATGCCCACACTGGCGCTGTGCGGCACCGAGGACGCCATGACCCCGCCGAAGTACGCCAAGTACCTTGTCGACAAGATCGACGGCGCCAGACAGGTGACAATCGAGGGCGGCACCCACGACGTGTCCATGGAGAAGCCCGACGAGGTAAACAGGGCCATCGAGGATTTCCTCAGCACCATCCCCACAGCCGCAGGCTGAGCCGCATTTTGCCGTGGCCAGTGAGCCCCATTATGCCGTTCGTGGTGAGCCTGTCGAACCATGAACGGCCTCACCGTACGCTGGCCCCAACGGGCCTGCCGCCCTTCGACAAGCTCAGGGCGAACGGTTGGGGGGGCACGCTTGCCTGATGAATCAGGCAACTACAGTGGCAAGCCGGCGCCGTCTTGACGTAGGGGCGTTCAATTGAACGCCCCTACAGGAGCGGGTTGGAGACACCGCGGTGACATGGAGAAGCAGCGGGCACCGCGGCGACGTCGAGAAGACGCCGCGGCGAGCCCGAAAGACCGCGGCGAGGCCGAAAAAGCGGGGCTACGTCACTATCTCAGCCGGCCATTTCGGCAGGTCCTTCAGATCGGGGTGCTCTTCCCACCCGGGGATACCGGCGACTCTCTTGGCCACCGCCTTGTACCTGTCCCAATCGGCAGCGGCGAACATGGCCATCTTCTGTGCCGCCAGGGAGCCTTCGGTATGGATATAGGCGCCATCGCCGCCGTGACCCGTCAGGTCCTTGACCATTCTGACGGCACGAAGTCGATGTTCCGTCGGCACCCCGTCCTTGCCCGCCAGGTACTTGTCGATAAAAGGCCTCTCCTCGGGGTTCATCCAGTCCTTGTAGGAGAAGACGGTGCTGGCGATCCCGCCGGCGATGTCCACCACCATCTTCGACGTCTCGTGCTGGTCGTTGGCGAAGACGTACTTGGATATGTTGGTGTACATCAGGTTGGGGGCCGCCAGGCCTATATCAGCGAATACGTCAGGGTGTTCGCAGGCGGCCCGGGCGGTGAGGTCGATGAGCGCGGCATGCATGGCGAGCCAGGCCAGCTTCTCCTGGATGTGCGGATACCGGTCCACGCCGTTGTACTCCGCCATCAGCGCCGCCACGCCGGCGGCCCGTTCGGTGGATATGACCTTGTGGCAAGTACCGAAGAGACGGTGGAACACGCCGAAGAGCCAGGCCTGGTCCCTGGTATACTGCCACTCGCCGCACATGAACACCCTGTTCCACGGCACGAACACGTCGTCGAAGACAATCATGCACTCGCTGACTCCCCCGTTGCGGCCGCTGATGGGCCAGTTCCACTCGGCCTCCTCGCCCGTCTCCGGGTAGTGTGCCGGCGAGGTCAGGAGGGTGATGCCCTTGGCGTTGATCGGAGTGGCGAAGACCACCGCGTAGTCCTTGTCCTCTTCGCGGTGCGCCCGGCACGGTGAAATGATGAGCTCATTGGCGGTGGGAGTAGCGCTGATGTGCATCTTGGCGCCGCGCACGACAATCCCATCCTTCTGCTTATCGACGACCCTGACGTAGAAGTCCTTGTGCTGTATCTGGGCTGACGGGCGCATACCCCGGTTGCCCTTGACGTCGGTGATGGCCCCGGTGATAGCCGGGTCCGCCTGCTTCAGGTGCCGGCGGTAGTCCTCGACGGCGTCGGTGTAGTGAGTGCCAAGCTGCCTGTCCATCCTGGCGGCCACCACCCCCGACGCGGCCAGGGCATCGGGGCCCATGCCGCTCATACCCGCACCCCACCGCATGCAGGTTATGTACAGGTCCCTGCGTCGTATCAGGTCTTCGGAGGTCCTGGGCTGGTTCCACAGGAACAAGAATCTCTCCCCATCCTCCTCGGTGGTGAGCAAGTCTTTGAACTGGGGGTGATTGCACAGAGCATAGCTGTAGGCTCTGGCATTGATAGACCCCTTGAAGGAGGGATGTTTCGTTATGTCGGGTACCTTCTCCCCGTCGAGGAAGAGCACCCGGCCATCCCTTAAGCTCTCAACATACTGCTCTGGAGTCCTGATCATTACTCCCCTCCTCTCGGATTCTCGTACTCCTGTTTGCCGCGTGAATCTACATGGCACCACCCCCTTTGGCGTCGGACTCGCTACACGCCCTCGTTCCTCGGGATAGCCACCAGGATAAGGTGATAGTCTCCCGGTTCCAGGTGGCGCAGGGTGAACAGCTCGGTACTGCCTATCGACGTTGGAGGGCGTATGGAGACCCGTATCTCGTGCGCCTCGACAAGCTCGCGATGGCAGATAGTGCCCCTTTTGGCCCCCCCGCCCCTGCGGATTGCCTCAGACTCGATGTGATCGAGAAGCTCGTGGCCGTCCATGTCAAGCCTTCCTCCTCCGCTCTTTGCCTGTTCCCCACGGCGATTCGCCGCACCGGCCGGGGCGGTGGTCGCACACGCCCGGCCCGTGTCGGGGAACGAAGTATACCACAGCGGAAGGAATCAGCGAACGGCCTGTCCCGAGCCCGGCCGAAGACACCGCGCCGAGCGGTTGGCGGGCGACAGGCGCGGTTGGAGGGCCACAGGCGCAGAGCGAACCAGGAAGCCACGAGCACCGCGGCGAGGTCGAGAAGACGCCGCGGCGAGCCCGAAAGACCGCGGCGAGAGCGAAAATGCCGTTCGTGGTGAGCCTGTCGAACCATGAACGGCCTCACCGTACGCTGGCCCCAACGGGCCTGCCGCCCTTCGACAAGCTCAGGGCGAACGGTTGGGAGGGCAGCCAGAGACCGGGGGGCCGGGCGTGTCCCCCTCATGTCATTCTGAGGGGCCCTGAGTGAGGCGAAGGCGCCCGAAGAATCTCCCCACCCCGAGATTCTTCGCTGCGCTCAGAATGACAAAAAGGGGGCGGGCGGGGGCGTTCAATTGAACGCCCCTACAGGAACGGGTCCGCGGGCGCAGGCGCAAACCGCACCAAAGACGCACGAACGCCGCGGCGAGGTCGAAAAGACGCCGCGGCGAGGTCGAAAAAGCGCGGCGAGAGCGAAAATGCCGTTCGTGGTGAGCCTGTCGAACCATGAACGGCCTCACCGTACGCTGACCCCAACGGGCGTGCCGCCCTTCGACAAGCTCAGGGCGAACGGTTGGGGGGGACAAGCTCAGGACGAACGGTTGGGGGGCGACACGCTCCGAGCGCGGTTGGAGCGGATGCTCCAACCTACCCGGTAATGGGTGTAGTCGCCCAGTTCATTGGGCACGCTTGCCTGATGAATCAGGCAACTACAGTGGCAAGCCGGCACCCTCTTGACGCGGGGGCGTTCAATTGAACGCCCCTACAGGAACGGGTTTGGCGAACGGCGTCAGCCCTGAAGGGCACGAGCACCGCGGCGACGTTGATAAAGCACGAACGCCGCGTCGAGAGCGAAACGGCGCCGCGTCGAGGTCGAAAGACCGCGGCGAGGGCGAAGAAGCGGCGAGGGGGAAACCACGCCTGGAGGCGACCCGCCTGGAGGCTGGCACCCAACCGAATTGAGCCTAAGTAGGTATTGACAAGTAGCTTTATACTATGATATAAGGGCTTGAAGCAGGCTGTAGGTTAGGTCAGGTTCAGGCGTTTCCGGCGGACAAGCAGGGTCAATATGGCAATCAAGAGGCTGGATGGAGAAAGCTGCGGTTTATTGACATCTAGTCTCTTCTTTTTGTAGCAACTGATAGCTCTTCATACAAACAGGTATTGACAGCAGGCTCATTATATGCTATAACGAGCCGTGACAAAGGCAGAAGTTCGATGAACTTCTTATATTGGGTATGCAGAGGGACAGCCGGACAGGAAATGCGGAGGCCGGCGGGGCCAGCTTATGATTTGCTGGCTTCGGGCCTCCTGTCACATAGATCATGTGGCGCCAAATCGTTCTGGCGCCACTCATCCAACGTCGTTCTGAGGAGTAGCGGCGCTTGAAGGCAGCCGCTGGTTGCTCCAACTCAGGACGACCAGCGCTATGCGGAAAGGAGGAGCAGAAATGAGGAGATGGTCCAACACAGCATGGCGATACCTAGTGGTGCTGCTCTTAGTCTTCGCCCTGGTGGCGGTGGCGGTGCCACTGACACGAGGGCCGACCCAGGCGGCTGAGAGCACGCCGCCGACCCTCCTGTTCATAAACTGGGTGGACCAGGACGGCGACGGCACCATCAACCCCGGTGACGACATCGTCTTCCACTTCAGCGAGTCGATGATGCACGGCCAGATAAGCCAGATAGCCGAGGCCAACTCGCGTCTCGACAGCACCGCCGCGGGGGCCAGCGACTTCGGCATCACCGGCGCCGCCATCGCCTGGAACGGGGCGACCCACTGCTGGCTCACCATCACCCTGGGCGACGAGGAGACGATAAGCGGCGGCGAGACGGTGAACCCCGCCTCCGCGGTACAGGACAAGCAGGGCAACGCGGACGCAACGCCAGGGGCTGGCCCGGCCATCCCCCTGCCCCCCGACCCGCCGTGGACACCGTACTTCCCCACGCTGCTAGACATAATGTGGTTCGACGCCGACAACAGCGGCGCGATAAACGCCGGCGACTGGCTCAACTTCAACTTCAGCGAGTCGATGGACCCGGCGACCCTGCCGCCCGGAAGTGAGGACACGCTGCTGGAGACCGACCCGCTCAAGTCCTACGGCGCGACGGCGGCGCACAACTGGATGAACGGCTTCACCAGGTACGCCTTCCAGCTCGGCGTCGGCGAGACCATAAGCGGCGGCGAGGAGGTGGACCCCGACGCCTCGGTCACCGACCTGAAGGGCAACGGCGACCAGACGGTGGACAAGCCCACCATCCCCCTGCCGCCCGACGCCACTTCGCCGACGCTGACCAGCATCGGCTGGAGCGACCTGGACGGCGACACCCTCATCTCCGAGGACGACCTGCTGATATTCAACTTCTCCGAGGCCATGGACGACGCCACCATAGCCGGCGGCACGGTGAACACGGTGCTCGACAGCTCCGCCAGCGGCGCGACCGACTACGGCGCGGCGCCGGCGGTAGCGTGGAACACGGCCAACACCCAGTGCACCGTGACCGTGGGGAACACACCGGCCGACTTCGCCTCCGGCGCCCCCCACTCCGTCGACCCGACCGACGCGGTCAAAGACGAGCGGGGCAACCTGGACGCCACGAGCAGCCCGGCGACCATCCCCAGCACGCCGACCGGCGTGACCGAGGAGACGACCGCGCCGCACCTGCGCAGCATCAACTGGCAGGACAACGACGGCGACGGCACCTACAGCGCGGGGGACAACATCTTCTTCTACTTCAGCGAGTCGATGGACCCCTCGAAGATAACCGCGGGCACGGTCAACACGGTGCTCGACACCAGCGGCACCGGCGGCGCGTGGGGCGACTACGGCACCACCGGCCTGGCCGTGAACTGGCGGCTGGCGACGCCGGGATACGGCTGCTGGGTCACCGTCACCCTGGGCGTCGAGGAGACCATCCACGGCGGCGAGACGGTGAACCCGACGAGCACGGTCACCGACCGCAAGGGCAACGTCGACGCCACCTCGGGCAACGGCCCGGCGATCCCGCGGGCGCCCGACATGACCAAGCCCACCCTGCTCAGCGTGACCTGGGTCGACGTGGATAACAACGGCAACATCTTCGGCGCCACGGGCGACCAGCTCCTGTTCAACTTCAGCGAGGCCATGGACCCCGCCACCATCACCAGTGCGAACATCGACGCCAGGCTGCCCATGGTACCGGCGAGGACGTTCGGTACGTTTGCAGCACCGGGAGACGTGGCGTGGGACGCCTCGAACACGTGGCTCACGGTCACCTTCACGGGGCCCGTGGACCACACCATCTTCGGCGGCGAGTCGGTGAACCCGTCGGCCGACGTCACCGACATGAAGGGCAACTCCGACGAGACCTCCAGCCCGCGGATACCGATACCACCGGACATCACCTCGCCGACGCTGGACCAGATAACGTGGAACGACGTTGACGGCTCCGGCTTCATCGACCCCGGCGACACCCTGGTGTTCCACTTCAGCGAGGCCATGCTCGACACGACCATCACCGCCGGCACGGTCAACGCCAGGCTCGACAGCACTGCCGCGCTCGTCAATGACTACGGCGCCGCGACGGTGACGTGGAACAACCCGGTGTTCACCGAGTGCACGGTGACCCTGGGCGCGGGCGAGAACATAAACGGCAACGAGAAGGTCAACCCCGAGTCGGCGCCGCCCAACGCGGTGACCGACCGCAAGGGCAACCCCGACGCGACGACGGGAAGCGGCCCGACCATCCCGACGACACCGGCGGCGCCTCCGTCGACGCCGACGCCGCTGCCTTCGCCGACACCGACTCCGGGCCCGACACCGACACCGACGCCACCGGCAACGCCGACCCCGCTGCCGACACCGACCCCGACACCGCCGGCAACGCCGACGCCGACGCCGACACCGGGACCGACGCCCACTCCTGAGCCGGGCGCCCCCGACGTGACCCTCGACGACATCGACGACGAGGTGAACGAGATACCCGACGTGCGCGGCAATGCCACGGACAACGGCACGGTGGCCATGGTGTACTGGCAGCTCTACGACGAGGATGCCGAGGAGTACTGGGACGGCAGCGACTGGGTGGAAACCACCGAGTGGCTCGAGGCCGAGGCTGACGAGGACACCTTCGACGAGGGCGAGGAGGAGTGGGAGGCGGGCTCCGCCGACGTGCCGGAGACCGCGGACATGACCGACGGCGCGACCTACACGGTGAGCGCCAGAGGCGAGGACAACGATGGTAAGACCGGTGAGTCGGACACCGACGAGTTCATCTGGGACGAGTCGGAACCGAACACCACCATCGACGACATAGACGACGAGGTAAGCGACCTCGACGAGATAACCGGCACGGCCACCGACCCGGCGCCGACGCTGAAGACAGTTATGATCGCCATAGAGGACAAGGACAACGACAAGTTCTGGGACGGCGACGACTGGGACAGCGACGAGACGTGGGTCGAGGCGGAGGCCGAGGACGGCGACTTCGACGAGGAAGACGAGGACTGGGTATACGACGACGTACCCGACTGGGACGATGGCGACTACGAGATACAGGCCAAGGCCATCGACCTGGCGGGCAACGAGGACCCATCGCCTGCCGAGGAGTCCTTCACCTTCGAGCTGGGGCTCGAGCTGGAGAGCATCTCGTGGACCGACTCGGATGACAACGACTGCATCAACGAGGGCGACAAGCTCCGCTTCAACTGGAGCAAGGAGGTCGACACCACCACCCTCGACAGCGTGAGCGAGATAAACGACCGGCTCGATAGCTCGGCCACCGGGAGTGAGGACTACGGCACCGACCTGAGCTATAGCTGGAACGACGACGACGACCAGCTCACCGTCACCCTGGGAGCGGGCGAGAAGATCGAGGGCGGCGAGACGGTCAATCCGAAGTCCACGGTCAAGGACGCGGACGGCAATCCCGACGTCACCAGCCCTTCACAGAGCATACCCGAAGCGCCCAACTGCTCTGAGGAATGGGAGTTCGCCGGCCTGAAGTGGTGGCACTGGGCGATAATCGGCGCAGCGGTGCTGGTTATCATCCTGCTGCTTGTCTGGCTGGCGACCCGGTCGAAGGGTCCGCAGGAGTTTGAGGAGGAAGAGGAAGGCTACGAGGGCTTCGAGGAAGGGGAGGAAGAGTTCTGATACCTCTGCTGACAAGCCTGTAGCCAGCAGTGTAGACCACATGCGGCGCAGCGACCAGAACGGCAATCGTCGGTCGCTGCGCCGTTTGCTGTCTTGTGATACTCCCTCTTGAGGAAGGCGGTGCTGACCCCCACGTCGATGTGGGACCACGGCAGCACCTCGTCCAGCGAGCGCTCACGGCCGGCGTAGAAGGCAGGGTCAAGACCGAACTGGTCAAAGGCGCTGCGCCACGCCTCGTTGTTGAAATGCTCGCTCCAGCCGTCGAAGCGCGCGCCCAGTTGCCAGGCGCGATGGACCACGGCGGACAGGCGGCGGTCGCCCCGCGCCAGCACCCCTTCGAGACGGCTCATTCTGGGGTCCTGCCACGACAGGCGCGCCCCCGACCGCTTCAGGCCAAGCCTGACCACCTCGCTCCTGGCGTTCAGTTCCTCCTCGGTGGCCTGCGCCACCCACTGGAAGGGGGTATGAGCCTTGGGGACGAAGGGCGAAAGGCCCACCTTGAGGTGGAGCGCTTTCCCCCCGGGGCGCCTGGCCCGGTGCGAGATGCAGCGCACCAGGCGGACGATGCTCTCCACATCATCCATGGTCTCGGTGGGCAGGCCGAGCATGAAGTACAGCTTGGCGCTGCTCCAGCCCTTCTCCGCGGCCGTCTCCAGCGTCCGCAGCAGGTCGTCGTCGGGAAGGCCCTTGTTGAGCACGCGGCGCAGCCGCTCGTTTCCCGCCTCCGGGGCGAAGGTGAGGCCGGCCTTCCTGCCGGACTGGAGCGAGTCCATCAGGTTCACCGAGAAGGTATCGATGCGCAGGCTGGGCAGCGATAGCTTGAGGAAGTCCTCGCGGTAGCGCGCCGCCAGCTCATTGACCAGGCCCTCGATACCGGGGTAGTCACTGGTGCTCAGCGAGAGCAGGGACAGCTCGTTATAGCCGCAGTTGCGCAGCAGCTCGTCGGCGGCCCGGAGCACCTCGTCCCGGGGCCGCTCCCGAAGCGGCCGGTAGATGACGCCGGCCTGGCAGAAGCGACAGCCGCGGGTGCAGCCGCGCTGGATCTCGATGGCGGCGCGGTCGTGCACCGTCTCGACAAAGGGCACCACCGGGCGGGTCACCACGGGAGGAAGCTCCATGACGATGCGCCGCCTGACGGTGTGGGTCGCCTCAGGCGCCAGCGGCGCTATCTGAGCGACGGTGCCGTCGTCGTGATAGTCAACGCGGTACAGGCTGGGGACGTAGACGCCGCCGATGCCGGCCAGCTCGCGGACAAGCTCCTCTCTTCTCGCCGTCGCCGACTCGCGCTTCCACCGCCTCACCGTCTCCAGTATCTGGACCATGACCTCCTCGCCCTCGCCGAGGACGAACAGGTCGATGAAATCGGCCATCGGCTCGGGGCTGAGGGCGCAACTGCCCCCGGCGATCACCAGGGGGTGGGAATCGTCCCGCTGCGCGGCGAACACCGGTATGCCGGCGAGGTCAAGCATGTTGAGAACGTTGGTGCAGGTAAGCTCATAGCCCAGGGAGAAGCCGATGAGATCGAAGCCGGCAAGGGGGCGCTTCGACTCCAGGCTGAAGAGGGGGATGCCGGCCTGGCGCATCTCCGCCTCCATGTCCACCCACGGGGCGAAGGCGCGCTCGGCAAGGGCATAGGGCAGGCGGTTGACCACGTCATAGAGGATGGCCAGGCCCATGTTGGACATGCCCACTTCGTAGGTGTCGGGGTAGATGAGGGCGACCCTGACGTCGACGGCGTCCCAGTCCTTGACGACGCTGTTGAACTCGTTGCCGGTGTAGCGCGCCGGCCGGGTCACCCGGGGCAGAATAGGGTCCAGGTTGAGCATGGCGCAGTCCATTATAGCGGTGCGGTTCGCAGCCACGCAACCACGGCAAGGCCGGCGAGCGCGAAACAGCGGGCGGGTGGGTAGCCTGGAGCATCCGCTCCAGGCGGGGTCGGAGGGGCGGGGCAGCGAACGTGCGGGTGGTATGGTGTTCATGTAGGGGCGTTCAGTTGAACGCCCCTACGCTATACGGCGTGGAG
>Ga0180432_10002589_pt1 | contig 26984 bp, 22 predicted proteins | sample SS_ome_10_FD_132414 | JGI IMG/M metagenome (GOLD analysis project Ga0180432, IMG submission 132414) | Hypersaline lake sediment archaeal communities from the Salton Sea, California, USA - SS_1_MS_2 metaG | ecosystem: Environmental > Aquatic > Non-marine Saline and Alkaline > Hypersaline >... | reverse complement strand
ATGGCACACTCGGTCACATCATCCCTTACCGCTACGCGATGAGCGATGGACAGATCGACCACATAAACGACGCTCTGATTTCACTCTACGGAGCAACGCGGCTATGAGCGACCGACAAAACTATTTCGCCGTGCTGCCGAAAAAGAACGTGCAAGCGTTCAAGGGTGCGGTGTCTCAGTACGACCAGCCGCGGAAGATTCGCAAGAAGCGGCGGCGGGCGGGCTACTTGGTCAGTAAATTGTTTTCGGTTCCGGTAGTGCGACCGGCAGCCCCCGACACCGTTGTTGGTTGGGCGTTGTCATGGTCGCCGATGCCTGGGCGAGAGAAGACACTGGCCCTGCAACTCGTCAAGAACTTCGACATCGTTTACACGGCGGCGGGCGGCAAAAACCAGCCCGACGATTTTGACGAGTGGCTTAAATCAAAGGGGCTGCAACGCAAGACAATCGACGGGGCGGCGGAGGAAAGCCTCAGCCCACAAAAACCGTAACAGCGAAAAGACATTTAGGAGATTTTTCAAGTAATGCACACACGACTCAAGCAAGCAATTCTACTACTCGACGAGGTCCGCGACAATTGGATGAACGACTCGGCCGCCGCCGCGCCCAACGAGCAGGGCTACATGTTGCCCGCCGTCAACGCGGAGATTGAACGGGCGGTCGCCTTGGTTGAAGGTGAGTGCCAGGACGAAGACTACCCGCTGGAAGATCGCGGCATGGTACTAGCCGCCGAGGTGTTCCTTGATGAATGGACCCGCTGGCGCAGGGCGATCGAGGCCGACATCCCCGGCACCCCGCAAGAGGGGACCGAGCGGATGTGGATGGCGCTCGACGCGGCCGTGCAAGCCACGCGACCGTTTATCAGTGTCCCCTTGGAACCACTGGTTGAATTGATTGACGGCCTGGGCGGGGCGGGCGGTGTCTCGATCCGGCAAGCCGCCAAAATGTACGAGTATTTCACCGCGGACGGTCGCCCCGACGAGACATTGACACAGCGGATCTACCTCTACTTAAAGAAAAACAACAACGAGGTCGGCGACGACTTCCCCTACGCCGAACACTACCCCAAGGAATCGACTCACGATCGCGAGTACCGCGAGTCAGTCGAGGAGGACTGGGAGAAACGTAAAGCCCGCAAACGGGAGATCGAGGCGCTGACGCCAACCCCCGACAAGCCGGCCGAGCCGATCGAGATGCACATCGAAGCGGGGGTCTCGCTGAAACAACTGCAAAAGATGTACCCCGAAGTGACCCGCGAGGAGATCGTCACCAAGGCGGTCGAACTGAACGTCAAGCTGCCGGTCGACTACAGCGAGACTTTGCACACCCGGCCGAAGTCGATGCACGAGCAGGCGGTCGAGACCAACGACGCGATCAACGACGCCGCTTGGCAGAAGCTGGTCGACGAAGTCATTCCGAAAAGTCCACACGAAGGGGACAATCCGCTGCTCGACACGCTTTCGCAGCGGATTCTCACGATGGCGGAAGACGAGGGGATGAGCGCCACGACGATCTGCAAAATCTTGACCAACGAAGGCTACGAGGATTTAACCCCGGCCAAGGTTGGCAAGATGCGATACGCCGCCAAACGCCTAGTTGAACAAGTGGAGGAACAGAGTGAGTCGGTCGCTACCGGAACAAGCTGACATCGAGGCCCGCCGTGCGCAGGTTGCCAGACTCTGCCGCAAGCGACTGTCAACCACCGAGATCGCCCGCCGGGTCGGCCTCTCGCGCCGCCAAGTCACCCGCTACATCCATAAGAATTTAGAGGAAGCGCTGGCGAGCCGGGTCAAGAACGCGGACCTGATCTTAGAGCGCGAACTCTCCCAGCTCGACGTCATTGAGAAGGAAGCCTACGAGGCTTTCGAGAAAAGCAAAGAGGATGACGTCACCACCCGCAAGCGGATCGGCGGCAAGGACGGCGGCTTCGAGGAGACGATCCGCAAGGGGCAAAGCGGCAACCCCACGTTCTTAGAGGTTGCCCGTAAGTCGATTATGGACAAGCTCCGCATCCAGGGACTCGACACTCCCGATCTGCGTAGCGGTGTCGGCGACAGCCCGCTCGACATTCAAGTGGTGGTTGTCAACGACCGCAGCGACATCAAGCCGGTGGTGCATGTCGACACGATCGAGCAGGCCGAGAAGATCGGCGTGCAATTCAACAACGACGCCCAACAACTAGAACACGACGAGAACGTCATCGAAGGCAGTGTCGCCGAATGATCCGTGGACAAGTTCCCCAAACCCGTCTCTACAAGAAGCAGTACGACTTCCACGCCGCGACCGCCAAGGCGCTGGAGCCGGACCACCCGAAGATCATCGGCTTTTGCGGCGGCCGGGGAACGGGCAAGACGAAGGTCGCCACAATCGACCGCCTGATCCGCGCCCGGCGGGACGAGAGCCACATGGTCATCTCGCCGACCTGGATCGACATTCACGACACCACCTACCCGGCGTTTCGTGAAACCGCCCAGGAACTGAACCTCTGGGTCTCCGGCCGCAAGACGCCGATCCCCGAGGCGACGGTCAGGACGCGAGACGGCGGCACCGCCAACTTTGTTTTCCGTTCCGCCGACAACCCCGAGCGCTTGCGCGGTCCGAACCGAGCCAGTCTCTGGTACGACGAACCGTCGGTGATCTCCAAGGAGGCGTTTGACATTGGCGTGCCGATGTGCCGCTTCCGCCGCCCCGGTCAACCCCGCGGCGAAATGGGTCCGATCCTTTTGACGTTCACCCCCCGCGGCTACAAACACTGGACGTTCGGCACTTTTTACAACCGGATCAACGGCGTCAATATCCCCAAGGCGAACGCCGTCTTGATTCAAGCCCGCACTGCCGACAACCCCTTCCTGCCGGAGGAGTTTTACCGCAACGTCAAAGACCTCTATTCGTCGGCCCTGGCCGCCCAGGAATTGGAGGGTCAATTCGTCGATCTCGGCGGTCTGATGTTTGCCCGCGAGTGGTTTGAGGTCGTCGGCGAAGTGCCGCGGATCGCCCAACGTATTCGCTACTGGGATAAAGCGGGGACCGCCGCCAGCGACAACCCTGCCGCCGCCTACACCGCCGGCGTGCTAATGGCCCACGACCAACGCACGGGTCTGTTTTACATCGAGGATGTCGTCCGCGGTCAGTGGTCCGCCAGGGAGCGCGAGCAGGTGATGCTCAACACCGCCCGTTCCGATGCGGAGAAGTACGGCAACACCGTGTTGATCTATGTCGAGCAGGAAGGCGGCTCCGGCGGCAAGGAGTCGATGGAGAACACGATCCGTAAGTTGATCGGTTTTCCCATCCACCGCGACGTTGTCAGCGGCAGCGGCTACCGCGTTAAAGGCAAAGAGCGACTGCCGGGTGAAGCGAAAATCATCCGCGCCCAACCGTGGAACGCCCAAGCCGAGGCAGGCAACATCAAAGTCAAACAAGCCCCCTGGAACTCTGACTACCTCGACGAGGTCTGCGCGTTCCCCGAGTTCGCCTTTATGGATCAAGTCGACGCCACCAGCGGCGCATTCAACAAGCTCGCCAAGATGGCGGGTATTGGCATGGACCCGGTCAAGCCGCTGGAAACACCCCACGCCAACTACCGTGGGATCTCGGTAATGCGGAGCGGTGACAGCCGCAACCGCATCCGCGACAACCTGCAAGGCAGTTGGAGGGGACGGAATTAAATGAACCAGCAAGCAGTAATCGAAGCCGTACAAGTATTTAGTTTGACGCCAGACGACGCGCTGATTCTCAAACTACCACAGAGAGCCACCGAGGTAGACAAAGCGGAGGCTCAAAAGATAGCGAAGGAACTCGCCAATATCTGGGACACTGAGGTCATTATCCTGCCAGCCGACTGGGAGATAGCAGTCGCCGAAAATGTCAAGACTCTTTCGACAAGCAACGGAAGCCGCTAGACGCGCAGCACTGCGGCGGTTTGAAACGACTCCGGCTGGGCAGTTGACGAGGGAGATCCTGGAGGCGCTCGGCATGTTGGAGGAGGAGCGCCCTCGCGCTTCCCGGTCCACGCCGGGCGAACGCTACCGGCCGCGACAGCAACGCGAGCAATCGCGACCCGGCCCCGCCGAGGACGTCTCAGGCGAGGAGATTGGCCGCGACGAGATGGTCGAAGCCTTAGAGGGCATGATCGACGTCTCGTCGAGCAACGTCCATTCGATCGGTTGCCGTCGCACGGGACGCAATACCTGCGTCCTCTACGTCACCTATCAGGCCCCGATGATCGCCGGCGAACACATCACCGGCCGCGGGCCAGTCGGTGCGTTGATCGCCAGCAAGGGAGCCTACGGCGGCCGCAACAGTGGTAGGCCGGGTGCGACCTACGCCTACGACGACGTCCCTTACCGTTACTGGTACGGCTTCCGTAAAGCCAAGTCGAAGGGGCAGTGGGTTTGGGACAACCTGCGTGTCCGCGGTTCGATCGACGGTCACCAGTATTCCTATCGGCTTGCCGACCCCGCCACGATTGTACAAGAGGACGGCGTCACCGGCCAGTACATTCCGCGTCTAGCGACGGCTGCCGGGTACATGGAACGGAGGATTCGTGTACCCAACTCCCGCGAGGTCTGGCACTCGACGCTCCCCGAGCGACGATTCAGGCCCGACCGCGGCTTACCGGATCGCGGCACACCCGACCGAGGACGAGCATGACGATCACCGTACAAAAGAAAACAACGGCCCAACAATTCAACCCACTGGGCTTGGGCGACTTAAACGGTTTCTGTGTTTCACCTTGTCTGACGGTTGCCAAAGAGACCACCAAACTCACCTGCGGAGTGATGCGGATGGAGCGGACCCCGCATGTCCCCGTCTACCAGCTCGGCCGCCGGCTCATCATCCACCCCGACAACATCGAGTGGCTGATGCAGTCGCTCCAGAGCGAGAACTAGCGACATGAAGATTCTGCATTGCGTAGCAAGCGACGGAGCGGTCAGGGCGGATTGTAAATGTACCGGATGCAGCAAGCAGCAAACGAGTACGGACACCAAAAGCGAAAGCTGCGACCATGATTATGAAGACCGACGAGAGCGGCCGGACGAAACCGGAAGTTCTTAACCTGCGCGACGTCCCCGCCTCGTTCATCCAGGCCCAAGTCAAAGACCGGGCCGCGGGGATTCCCGGCGCGGTTCCCAATCTGGGCAAGCCGGTCATCCCGCACATCCTCACGATGCAGGGGCGGGTTGGCACGATCTCCCGCGTCTACCCCGAGTCGGACGAGGCGATCCAGGACAGCAAGCAGAACGCCCGCATCATGCGGAATGAGCCGGCGATCATGGAATGCCTGGAGGCCCGCCTGCGCGGCACCGCCCTGCTCAACTGGCACATCGAGCCGGAGAACGAAAACAGTCAAAGCGAGAAGGAACTCTGTCGGAAAGTCACCGACATCATCGAGTCGATCCCCGACTTCTTAAAATTCCGCTACAACCTCTTGGAGGCGATCTGGTACGGCCGCTCCGCCAATAGTTGGTACTGGGGCTGGGATTACGTCCGCGGTGAGAAGTACCGCACCCCGGCCGCCTGGACGCCCGTGCATGGCGACAAGCTCGTCTTCCGTTACGACGACGGCCGCCACCGCTACGACCCCACGCAGATCGGCATCCGTGTCGGTGCCGGGATTATCCACCGCTACTACTCGGTTTGGGGCGAACAAATCAATCAAGTTGAGCCAACCGATCGTGGGTTGGCTTACTTTCTGACGCGACCGGAGCGCCGCTGCGTAGCCGTTCATAAACACCTGATCGAAGACGGGGCCTGGGAAGATCCGCTCTCGGCCGGCAGCATCCACGGTGTCGGCGTGCGGTCGAGGATCTACTGGACATGGCTCGCCATGACCGAGTGCTTGACCTGGGCCTTGGAGTACCTGGAGCGGTCGGCTTTCGGCTTTGAAATCTGGCCCTATCCGCAAGGCAACGACGAGGCCGAGGCCGCCACCCGAGTCGCCGCCCAAGAGCGGATCGGCGGCGGCCGCAGCATTATCCTCGTGCCGGTAGTGCCGAACGACGACAGCGGTCTCTACATCCCCCAGCATATCGAGCCAGGATTGGGGGGCGTGGCTGAACTGCGCGAGTTCTTGACCAGCTACTTCGCCCATAAGATCAAGCGGTACATTCTCGGTCAGGTGTTGACCAGCGAAGCCGAGTCGACTGGGCTGGGCAGCGGCGTGGCCGACGCTCACTTGGCGACCTACGCCGACATCATCCGCTTCGACGCGATCGGTTTGCAAGAGACGCTGACCCGCGACCTCGTGCGACCGATCCAACTCTACAACTTCCCCGAGTCGAGATCCTGCCGGATCAAATTTAAGATCGACACCGAGGAACCGGACGTCCAGCAGCGACTGCAAGCCCTCGAACAAGCCTGGAATATGGGCTTGAAGTTGAAGGCGTCCGACGTCGCCGCTCTGGTCGGCGCTTCCTCTCCCGACGACGACGACGACATGCTGCAAAACCCGGCCTTTGCCCAAGCGGAATTGGGTACGGTCGACCAAGGCGCTCAGGGCCTGTTCGGCCCCAACGGCGGCCCGGTCAACACGCTCCTGCAAGGGGGCGGCGGTGCCGAGGCGATGCAAATGTCGCGGCGGAAGTCGACCGTGCAAGGCATCGAGCCGCTTCCCGGCCACGAGAAATACCAGCGGCCGGAACTGCCGGTCGTCGAGGAGGGCGACGACAACAAGGCCCGCTACGAAGACGAGATCGAGCAGTTCGAGGACAGCCACGGTGACTTTTGGGTCACCTACCAGGGTAAACGCGGTCGCCGCGGCTTCCAAAACACCCGCACGGGCGAGGTCCGCGACGAGAAACCGGCACCACCTAAAAAGAAGTACGACCCCTACGAAGACGAGACGGAACTGCCGGGCGACTTTGAGAAACAGCACGAGTTCTTCCGCGAGAAACTGAAAGGGATGCTCCACAAGCGGATCAACCGCTTCCCCGGCATCGACCCGGCCGACATTGAGAACGAAGCGGACGACGCGATCGTGCGCGGCCTGAAAACCTTCGACCCCACCAAGTCGAAGGGCGAAGGCGACGAGATGGAGCAGAAGAAGCGACACATCATGTCGATCTTCAACTCACGGGTTCTCGACTTGGCCCGCAAGTCGAAGGTCAGCGGCAGTCACGAGAAAGGTTGGAGCGACGACGCCCCCGAGCCGGTCGCTGATGCCGGGCCGGATGAAGACTTGCTTGAGGAGCAGCAACTGAAGGCGGACAGCATCCGCGAAGCACTCAAGGGTCTCAGCGAACAAGACCAGCAGATTTTCATTGCCAATAAAGTGGACGGCAAGTCGACCCGCGAGCTGAAAGAGGAGTACGGCGTCTCGCACACCACGATCGCCAACTCGATCAACCGCTCCACCAAGGCGATCCAAGACCACATCGCTTTCAAGAAAGGGCAAAACACAAAGCAGAGTTTCAAGGAAGACAACGTCGACAACTCTGCGTTCAATTTCCGCAACATGCTGCAAAGTGCAAACTTTCAAAAGCGCGATGTAATGGCCGTCAAGTGGGAACTCGACGACGATCAACGCCGCACGATGGAGGCCGTCGCCAAGGGCGAGCAAGTCGAGGAGTCCGACTGGCAGAAACTGCTCGACACCGCCCTACCCGCGATCGAGAAGCGGGTCAAACGGAAAGAGTCGCCCAAACCCGTCAAAACCCACAAAGGTCTATCGGGATTCATTAAGCCGCGATCGAAGCAAAAACCGTTCCAACTAACGAACGACGAACCCGTCAAGGCGGCGGATAAGATTGTCAGCAATGGAGGTAAGCAGCAGACATTTCTATCCGAGGGCGGCCGCCACAAAGACTTGGCCGGTCAGCAGACGATGTTCGACGTCGACAACCTACCGGGCCACCAGGAGGAAGCACCTAATCCCGCCCGCGCCGCCGGGTCAATCAAGACAACGGGTCTCGCCCCGGTCGGCACCCACCCCGGCACGATGGACGAGAGTCAGTTTTTGAAATCGAGTGAGTTATCTAAAGCTCGTCACAATCACTACAAGGACCGAGCTGCCGGCCAGGGTAGCCGCCAATTTCCGATGTTCGAGGAGAACTTCCCGATCGGCAGTTGGAAGATCGACGACGACTTCGAAGGGATTCACGGTCGCGATATTGAGCAGTTGATCGAGATCGACCCGGCTGAGTTGGAAACCCCGGAAGGCGACTACACCGACGAAAAATTCAACCCTGAAGGCCGCGGTTGGGATGCTCGTCGCTACGCCGAATGGATTAAGGAGGGCAAGACGCTGCCGCCGATCGACGTCATCCAAACCGAGGGTGGCAAGCTGCGAGTCTCGGACGGTCACCGCCGCACCGCCGCCGCTAAACTGGCGGGCGTACCGATCCGTGCCTGGGTCAGTTACACAGTCGACGGCCCTTCTAAGGATTATAAAGGCGACCCGATTCCCACTGGCTTGACTGATAAACTCGCCCGGCAGCAACTACGCGAAAGCCGCCGGTCGGACGAACCCACGACCCCGCCCACGCCCGCCTCTAAACTCCCCGAGAAAAAACCGGAGCCGGGTGGGCCAAAGGTGCAGAAGTCGCTCTTTTCCCGTGGCGGCTGGGTCTACAAACCAATGCGAGACGGCGTCGAGATTCAACGCGCCGAGTAATCACGTTTTCCTTTAGCAAGCAGGGCAAGCAGGATGGATCCACGCGAGTACAGGATCGGTATCGTTGGCGCACGCGGCTACGTCGGCAGCGCGATGACTAAGTTTTTTCAGCGCCGCTTCGAGCAGATTTTAACATCCGATTTGGATTGCAAAGTCCATCCGCATTTACTTGCTGGTTGCAATCTGGTTTGCGTCTGCGTACCGACGCAACAGCGCAAGGACGGCCGCTGCGACACCGCGATCGTCGAGCAGGTGGTCAATGAGATTGTCGACGCGGTTCCCGACGGTTCGGAAGCACCCAGCTTTTTGATTAAGTCGACGGTGCCGCCGGGCTACTGTTACCAGTTAGCCGAGCGGTTGCGGGTGCCAATCGTATTCTCCCCTGAATATATTGGCGAATCGAAGTACCACAGCGAGTTTGGTTTCGAGACCGACGTCGCCGCCACGCCGTGGTTTATTTTCGGTGCCGCCCCGCACTCGCGTCGAGCCGCCGAGGAGATCGCCGACGTCTTCGCTTATATCGCCGGGCCGAGCAAGCAGTACATGTTGACCGACAGCACGACCGCCGAGGTCGTCAAGTATTGGGAGAACGTCTACTTCGCCACTAAGGTCACCTTCGCCAACGAGATGCGAAAGGTTTGCGAGTCGCACGGCGTCAGCTTCCACGAAGCCCGCGAGTTATGGGCGCTCGACCCCCGCGTCGAACCGATGCACACGATGGCCTTCAAGCACGCCCCCGGCTTTGGCGGCAAGTGTTTTCCCAAGGATCTCTCCGCGTTAATCGCCGCGACACAAGACGCAGGCTACACGCCCAAGTTCTTGCAAGCGGTTCAGTCAGCCAATGAAAGATTCCGTAATGAGTGAATGGGTTCCGTTTGTCGGTCAGCGTGGCGGTCAGGGCTGGCAGAATAGCCGCACGGGCGAGGTCCGCTACCAGGACGAGTGTCCCGATGGTTCGGGTGCTGCGCCCGAGCAGCCTGCCCAACCCGAGCCACCGAGTCAGCCGGATGAACAACCGGACGGGCAGCCTGCGTCAGCCGAGCAAGAGCAGAAAGAAGAATATCCACCGGAGGTACAAGAGGCGATCCGCGACTGGCAGGAGAACGGCACTCGCTCCCAGGTCTTCAAGAACTGGTTTGGCGACTGGGAGGGCGATCCCGAGAACGCCTCGAAGGTGATCGACCCGCGTACTCACGAGCCTGCCGAGACGATCCAATACTCGAAGGTGGTCGATGAGGACGGCAACCCACTAATCGTCAAGCACGGCACGACCCACGACTTCGAGGCGTTCGGTTACGACAACGCGAACATCGAAAACGACATGGGGACCGGGTTTTATTTCTCGACCTCTGCCGACGACGTAGACAGTAACTATGCGGGCGAAGGACCGGATCTCACCGGCCGCATCGAGCAGTTCGTAGAACGAGTTGCAGATGACGACAAGTTCCGCTGGGACTTCGACGAGAAGATCGAGGAAGGGGAACTCGACCCCGACACCGACTTCGATGACTACGTCCATGATCTCGCTCGCAAAGAACTAGTCGGCGACACACAGCGAGTGATCTCAGCCTACCTTAATATCCGTAAGCCGGTCGTTCTGCAAGCCAACGAAGGTCACCGCAAGGGTGGCACGATCTTCGAGCTTGAGTTGATTTGGGAAGACGATCAAGGTCGCAGTCCCGAAGACCCCGACTACGACGAAGACAGCGCCGAAGTAGTTGACGAGGGAGGCTCCGCGATCGACCTCATGAACGCCATGCAGAGTTGCTACTACAACTACGAAGGTTGGGGTGACCAGTGGCAGGACGCATGGCAGGAACTTGCTGATTACGCCGACAGCGGTATCTCTGCCTACGATGTTTACACCGCCATTAAAAAGCACTGCACCGAGCTTATGGATGACGAAGGTAACTGGGCGGTTGGCGAGTACACCCAAGAAGTCTTTCGCGAGCTAGGCCACGACGGCGTGCATTACCGCAACGCCAAGTCGTTCTTCCCCGGGATGGAAGGCGTCACCGAGGACACCGACCACTGGATCGCCTTTTCACCAGAGCAAGTCAAGAGCGTGGATAACTTGGGAACATTCAATCCAAAAGACAACCGCTATCGGTACGAGCGTCGATACCACTCCGCCCGCGCCCAATGGCACGACGCCAAAGCCCACGCCCCCGAGGGAGTCGCCGTCGCGATCCAACAGGGTAACGCCATCTTCGCCTTTGAGGAGGACAAAGACGAAGTCATTCGTTACATGAAGGGCGAGCCGACCGAGCGGGAAGTGGTGATCGCCGAGCGGTATCGCCAGCACCCGCACGACCAGCAAGCGGTCGGCGTTGCCAACGCGACCAGTCGCTCCAGCGGTATGATCGGCCCTAATGCGGTCGTCCCGCGTATCGTCGAGAAGCTCGTGGACAAAAGCAGCACGATCCTCGACTTTAGCGCAGGTAAAACCGCCGCACACGCCGAACGGCGTAAAGGCAGTGGCTACGATGTGACCGCCTACGACTACGGCGGCAACCAGGGCGAGCTACACGACCCCGACGCTCTCAGTAAAACCTACGACGTTGTCTTTGCTTCCAACGTGTTGAACGTACAGGATTCGGATGAGGAACTCAAAAGGACCGTGCAAGAGATCGCCGAGTCGGTTGCCGCTGGCGGCGTCGTTATCGCCAACCTGCCGAGCGAACCTCGTAAGGGTGCGTTCAATGGCACGGACCCTGAAGATGCAACATCGTTGGTCCGCAATCTACTCGCCAAGCACTTTCAGGTGGTGGAGGTGGTCAGCGGTGGCAACACGGCTCCGGTCTTTGTGGCGAGCAACGATCAAGCTCGTGTCCCCGACGACAAGATGAAGTACAAGCAGAGCGACTGGGTCCGCAATGCCTTTAAGAGCGCCAACAGGAACCCAAGCGACGAACAGATCGCCGCTTGGCTGGACGCCGATGACTCCGGTAAACAGGCCAGCGGACAGATCCCCGAGCCGCCGCCAGCACCCGACGCTTCATCTCCCGTACTGCCGGTCGACGAGTCGGATTCAATGGACGGTAAGTCGACCAGTTTGTCTGCGCCGTTCGACACGATGCCGCCGCTACCAACGAAGCCGGGCGAGCAGGCACCGTTCGCGCCGCAAGAAGCCCCGCAGCAGGAAGGGGTTGCTAAACCGGCGCTGCCGATCACACCCGACGGCTTCGAGCAGCAACCGCCGATGGCCGCGGTCGGCATGAGCCAAGCTACCCCAGCCGACGACTTGATTGATTCGTCGCAACCGCCGCCGGCTCCGCAGTCACCCGAAGTGCCGATCTCCGGTACGGCGGATTCTGAATGGGTGCCGTATGTCGGCGAGAGTGGCGGGCAGGGCTTCCAAAACACCCGCACGGGCGAGGTCCGCTACCAGGACGAAGCCCCGATCGAGCGGGGGGCCGGTGAGCCGCAAGCGCCCACCGACCCGATCAGCGGGGACGCCGTGTTGCCAGGAGGAGAGCAGCAGGGCGGCCAGCAGGAGTCGCAGGAGCCGGTCGACATCATGTCCACCGCCGCGGCCTACGGCTACCAACCAAAAGACCCGCAAGCCGACGCCCAGACGCAAGCCCGTCACGCCAACTCTTACGTTTTGAAGGCGGCCGGGTTGCTCGGCTACAAGCCGCAGGGCGGTAGTCGCGAGGAGAACGCGCAAGCGGCGGCCCGCTGGATGCACCAGCAATCCGCCCACATGCACGACACAGTCGCCCACGCCGAGTCACACGGCTACCAGTACCGGCAGGACGTCGGTCTAGCCCAGAACAACGCCGGTGCGGTGCGACACTTACTGAATAAAGCGATCGACGGCGGCTGGCACGCCGATCCCGACTTGACCGCCGATCAAAACATGCAGGCCGCGCTCGCCCATCTCAACGAGGCGAGCGGTGCGCCGGTCACCGAGTCGCCGCAGTCGTCGGCCAACATGCTCAAGTCGCTGGCGTTCACCGCCGCGGCCCTGGGGGCGATGTACCTTGCCAACCGCTTTGGCGGCAAGAAAACGGCGTCTCTAGTCTCGATGGTGATGGGCTTGGCGGCCGGTCTCGGTTGGCAACAACCCGCCGCCGAGAACGAGAAACAGCAGAAGGATCCCAAGTTCCGCAATATGTCGATGAGGGCGGCGCTGCAATTCTTGCGGGCGTCCGAGGACTTGGAAGCCGACAAGCAAGCCGCGGCCGCAACGACAACGGAAGCTCCCGAAGAAGATGAGCAGCAAAGACTCCAAAGCCAGCGACAAGCCGCTTTGGAACAATCGGAGCAGTTGGCAGGCGAACACACGCTGCCACCCGAGACGATCAGCGACGAGCAGTTAGAAGACATGCTCAGTCCGGCCGGTGAGAGACCGGACGAGCCGGAACCGCCCGAGCAGGCAGCGGAGCCAGAACCCGAGCCGCCGCCGACCGATCAACCCGGCGAGACAGCCGCTGAGACTGACACCACCGCCACACAGACAGACACCGCCAAAAAGTTTCACGACGATCTCCGCGCCGAGATCATGTCGCGACTGGAGGCGTTGCAGCCGCCGGTCGAAACACCGACGCCGACCGCCCCAGAGAACGACGCTGCTTTGGCTGAGTGGGCGCGGCAACAGGATAGCGCGCCTGCCGAACCTAGCAACGGCTTAACCGGCAGCGCCGACGCCGACCCGATCACGGGCGAGCAGGGGACGCTATTTGACATCGAGGAGCGAGAGCAGCAGACGGTCCAGTCGGAGCGGGCCTACAAAGACGAGCAGCGGCGGCACGAGGAACGATTGAATCGAGCCGGTGCCGAGGAACTCCAGCGGCTACAAGAGGAGGCCAACGCCAAGCTAACGCCCGAGCAGCGCGAGGCTCGCGACCAACAGATCGCCGCGGAAGAAGCAGCAAGATGGGAGCAGACACAAGCCGCAGCCGCTGAAGCTGCCCGCCGTAAACAAGAGGCGAAGTCTGAAAACGCCTCTGCCATGCAGAAACAGTACGAGACAACGCTTCAGGAAATATTTGAAGACGAGGAAGACCGTAACTTCTTCCGGGATTACTACGACCAATTCTACGCAGACCATAAAGACGAAGTCGACAGACACAACAGTCTCATTGAACATGCAGGAGGCCGAGGGGATATTGTCAGGCGGTTGCGCGCTGGTGAAGATCCCGACAATATCCTTCGCTTCGACGAGCTAGTGCAGATCGCCGAGAGCCACTACCCCGAGGCGCTGCACTGGAATACCGGCAGTATGTCCGGCAAGGGTGACGCCGAGGCAGCACTCGCAAACTTCCTCATACAAGGAAAACGCACCGCACCACCAAAATACGACCGCGATCTGATTCAAGCCGCCATCGAGGATATTGAACAGAAGGTTGGTTTCCCCAGCGACCGTCGCGGCAGTCAACCACTCGACCGAGTCAGTGACGCCGACCTGGAAGCGATCCCCTTCGACGACGACCCGGACTACGACCCTTGGGAGGACGATGCACTCAACGACGTCAGCGATGAGGAATTGGCGGCGATCCCCTTCTCGCGCCGGGGCGAGCGCCAGCAGTACAAACGGTTCACCACCGCCCGGATGAACCTGATCGAAGTCCAACCCGGCGCGTACCAGATGGTAACGCCGGTCGGCCGCTTTGGCGTTTGGAACGCCAGCCCCGGCGGCGGCCAGAACCTTTGGAAGGTGGCTGAATTAACCGAGTTGGAAGGGGAAAAAGGCTACGACGTCGGCGAGACGATCCTGGCCCGCAACACCCTCCAACTGGCCGCCGAGGCCATCCAAACCGAGATTGTCAGGAAAAAACAGGGAAAATCCGAGAAAAATGAGCAGCAAGCAGGGTGATTACACTACCCAAAGTTCACGTAGAGTGTATAATAAAGATAAGAGGGAACGCGCTCTCCGCGTGCTAGAGATTCTCCTCCGCAATGCCGACGCCGAAGATTTCGTCGGCACGATCGGCATTCGCATCTCTCGTCACCGAGGCAAGTTCGGTCCCATCCGTTCAATTGTTGAACGCGATGAAGATGCTCTATCGCGACGGCTTGAGCAGCAGTCCAATCGGAAACGGTCCCGCTAGACCGCACGGCGTGCTTCGCGCTGTGCGGTCTTTTTTTATATGGTTGCCAGCACCCACCAACTCCGCGATCACCAGAAGATCGAGCGACTCGCCCGGCAAAAATTCCCGGCGAGCAACTTCGTGCATGTCCGCGACTCGATCGTCTTCACGGAACACACCACTAAAGACCGCAAGGGCCGCACGCAGCAGTACAATAAAGAGGCGCTGCAAGCGATCTGCGACCGCTGTAATTACCGAATCCTCGACAGCGACGACTTCGCCGCTCTGACCGACGGTCACACGCCCGAACACGAGGAGATCATCAAGGGCGCGAAGATGCCCGAGGTGATGGGCTTTGCCGGTAACTTCCGCGTCGTCAAATTCGGCCGTCTCAACCCCCGCTACGCGATCGCCTGCGACGAATGGCACTTTCGCGAGAGCCACGCCAAGGCGAAGAAACTGCCGCGGCGGTCGGTCGAGGTTTGGATGGCGAAGTCGATGGGCGAGCGGATTATCGACCCGATCGCGATGCTGGGAGCAGAGACGCCGAGGCTCGACACGGGCCTGCGGTTCGCTAGGTTAGCGAGCGGCGAAACCGTAGAAAAGTACACCGCCTCTTGTCCGGCCGCAGCCCCGGCAGCACCTGCGGGCGGTAACACATTCGTTAAGAAATTTGCCAAAACGGAGACACCGTCCATGGATCAAGACGCAATTGTAAAAGCCGTACTCGACGCCCTAATGACGACCAAGCAATGGCAGAAGCTGACCGAGATGACCGACGAGGCGGAAGTCCCCGCGGTCGAAGACGAGGCCGCAATCGAGGAAGCCCCGGCCGACGAACCACTCGACGAAGCCCCCATTGAACCGCCGATCGCCGACCCGGCCGACGAGATGCCGAACGAGGAGCCGATCGAACCGCCCCCGGCCGAGGAAACCGGCGACTTGGGTGGCGACATCGGCGCAGAGGAACCGGCCCCCGCACCGGAACCGGCTGCCGAGGGTGAGGAGGAAGACGAGGACGAGACCGAGATGTACTCGATCAACCGCACGGCCCGCAACCGCGAGGTCGCCAAGTACCGACGCTTGGAGGCCGAGAACCGCAGCTTGCAGGCCGAAAACGTCAATCTCCGCAAAGCGATGGCGCAAGACGCCAACGCCAAGGAGGATTCCCGACGACTCGACGAGTTGACCGAGGCGACGATGAAATACTCGCTCGACCTCGAAAAAGAAAAGGATCGCTGCCTTTACTCCCGCGGCTCGAAAATGACCCCCGAGGAGTTCAACGCCCGCATCGAGGCGATCCACGAGTTCAAAGATCCGCTGGTCGACGGCCGCACGATCCCGCCGGGTGAAATGCCCGCCGTCGAAACCCCGGCCGCCGACGCGGCCGCTCCGGCAAGCGGCATCCGCGACCGCTACTCCAAGGACACGGTGGAGAAAGCGATCAAGTACATGACGGACGCTCGCAGTCGCGGCGAGAAGATCGCCGACCTCGACGACGCCGTCGCCAAGATGGAAGCCGCCAAGTAAGCGGCCCCGACAACTCGATTCAGTAACGACCACTGCGAACGGTCATCCGCCCTCTACGGAGGGCAGGTGGCCGTTTTTTTATTCAACCAACTAAACCAGTAAGGAGCCAAACATGGCTATTGCAGGCCCGAGCTTCATCGCCAAAGGCGACATTTACCCTTGCCGTTTTGTCAAGCAGGACGACTCCAACGACCACGCCGTGCTGCAAGCCGGTGCCAACGCCAAGATCATCGGCGTCAGTCAGCAAGGCACCCGTGAAGCGCCGATCCCCAGCGTCTCCACCGCCCTGGCGGCCGCCGCCAACGAGTCGCTTCGCGTTCACGGGATGGGCGAGGAGTGTCTCTTGGAGTTGGGCGGCACGGTCGCGGCCGGCGACGACCTGAAAGCCGACGCCAACGGCAAAGGCGTGGTCATCGCCAACGGCACGACCACGCAAGAGGTTGGTGCCACCGCCCTCTCGTCCGGCGTCTCTGGCGACAAGATCCGCGTGATGGTTGCCCTGCGCGGCGAGGGTCAAACCGCACTCTTGAGCTAACGATCGTTGGCCTTTGGTTAGGCCGTTTACTTTTTTCTATGGCAGGAGGCCAACACGATGCCCGCCACATACCCTAGTGGTTCAAACACCTTTGTTAAGAACCATGAAGCCTCTGGCAACATGGTAATTAGCTACTCGCGAAATATCGACGATTTCGCGGTCAACCAAGTGACGCAGATTAAGCCGGTCCAGAAAGAGTCGGGCTACTACCTGCAATTCACCGCCGAGCAGGCGGCCCGCTTGCTCAACTCGGATGCGATTTCCGAGTTCGTCTGGGCGGACGGTCAAGAGCGACCGCTCCGCAACGAAGGGACGGAATCGTTCCAGTTCCTCGAATACAAGACGATTCGTACCGAGTTCGGTGCCAATCTCGGCAACAAGTCCGTCGACCAAGCCGACTTCGACATCCTGGGGATCCACGGCGCGATCCATGGTCAGCAGGCGATGACCGCCCGCACCCAGCGTGTCTACACCTGTTTGACCGATACGTCGAACTACGACAGCGGCCATTACAGCGCCGTCGCCTCAATCACCGGCAATACCGGCAACTGGGGTCAATCGACGACGCAACGGCAGGACGTCCGCCGCTCGTTGAACTATGCACTCGGCGTCATTAAGAAGGCGACCTTGGGCGTGGTCAAGCAGAAGGACTTGCACCTTGTGATCGGCCCGGCGACGGCAATGGAACTTGCCGAGACGCAGGAGATCGTCGATCATGTCAAGCACTCGCCCGAAGCCTGGGCGCAGGTGCGGGGCGACATCAAGGGGATTAACACCGAGTGGGGTCTGCCCGACCAGCTCTACGGTTACCCCGTGGTGGTCGACGACACCGTCCGCGTGTCGAGTAAGAAGGGTGCCACGCGATCGGCCGACTTCGTCTGGCAGAGCGGCTATGCGGCCCTCGTCAGCCGACCCGGCGCGCTGGTCAACGAAGGCGGCGGTGGACCGAGCTTCAGCTCGATCACCAACTTCGTCTACGAGGAACTCAGCGTCGAGACCCTGCGTGACGATCGCAACCGTCGCGTCCAGCTCTCGGTGGTTCTCGACGAGGTGCCGGTGCTGACCGCCCCGGCCGCGACGTTCCTATTCACGAGCGCCGTCTAAAGTTCACTTTATGTGAGCTATCAGGAGACAGTCGGTGGCAAGCTACGCCTCTAGTTCGGACATGGTGACCCGTATTCGGGAGCAGACCTTGATGGATCTGGTGACCGATACGGGTGACCGGCCGGAATCGGCGGCCTTGCTGACCGACGCCAAGCTGCTTGCTGCCCTTGCCGACGCCAGTGCGGTCATTGACGCCGCACTGGTTGTCGGCAGGCGGTACACGCCCGACCAACTCGAAGCGTTGACCGGCAGTTCGCAGAATCTCCTCAAACGGATGACTTGTGAAATCGCGCTGGCGTTCCTACTCGAAAGGAACCCAGGCTACAGCAACGACTTGTACGAACGCTACGAGTCGATTCGCGAGCGCTACTTAACGAGGTTGCAGCAGGGCGTCGACATGTTCAACCTCGACGCCGAGCTGAACGCTTCGCTGCCGACGATCGACGGGCCGAGTAGCGTGACCTACGAACGGATGAACTGTCTCTCAACTCGCTTGGGTGGCAATCTCGTTCCCCGCGTGGAAACGCGACTACCCACCGACCGAGGTTAATCATGGCAGTGCAGATTCAACGGGCTGGTTACAACACCGTCAAGGTGCAGTGGTACGGCGGTTCGCTGACCACGCTCGGCTACACGCTCGACATGACCGACGTCTCGGATCAGTCCTACTGGCACGATGTGCCGGGCGACATCCATGGCGGTCCCGAAGGCCCCCCGATCGACATGCAGTTCCTGGGCCGCGTCATCAACTGCCGAATCGAATTGTCGCAGTACGACGCCGACGTCTTCAAGCAGCTAAAGACCCGCGTCAAGGATGCGATCGGCGGTCCCGGTTTGATCGCCACCGACGACATCGGCAAGCTCCTGATTCAAGACCAGCAGTATATCCGCGTGGTGATCGCCAACTCCAACAACCCGCTCAACTTCCCGATTTGTCAACTCGTGGACGCGATCGACGAACCGATCGGCACGAAGTTCACGCCCGCGATGTTTTCCTTCGTCGCCCACCGCAACCCCAGCTCGGGCCTGATCTTCGACACCACGGTCACCGACCAGTAAGAACATGAGGCAAGCAGATGTTCCAATGGTTCCGGCAGTGGCGAGCAAAGCGCCGCCGCTCCATCTTTCGATTCTTTGACGGTCACCGCTTCCGCGAAGCCGATCCCGTCCTCATCGCTTATCGGTTCGACGACGACCCCGAGTACCGGGGCGACGTCCATCCCGAGTTTCTCAACCCGCTCCCCGAGGACCGCGAACCATCCGAGGAGGAGACGGCTCTCCGCAAGAACGCTACGGACATCATCGTCCGCGCTACCCGCCGCGCCTTCGGCCTGGACGACTGGAATGAGGAGACCGGCGGCCTGCCGACGCTCGATGTGATCGAGTTGTTTTCGGCGTATTGGGAATACGCGGGTCTAGTAAAAAAAAACACCAAGCCTTCGCCGACATGTGCGCCCTCTACGGCTGCGACATCCGGCGAATCGAGCGCACAGACTACGAACGCTACTACGCCCTCTACATGCTCCGCGGACGAGGGATCCTGCGACTTGCCGACGCCGTCTTCCAAGGAAGCCTAGCAGCCCATGACACGGCCCATGGCGGCCACGCCCCCGAGGATCTGTATTACGCCCGCACCGACAGCGAGGGCTGGGGTAAATTCCTTGCCACCCAAGCCGTGATGCGATCTAAGTTGGCCCAGGCCGAGATGAACAGAACTTAGGAACAGCATGTCAGTCGCCGCAATAGGACGATTCCTTGGCAGGATGACGCTCAGCGAAGGCGTTCAGTCGAGCGCTCGCAGAGGCGGTCAGATGGCGCAGGGCATGATGGCGGCAGCCGCCCAGCGACCCGACGACCAAGGCGACGACAACGACACCAGCGCCCGCGGAGTCGCTTCCGGGGCGTCCGAAGCAGCCGCCGCCGGGCTGGCGATGGCCGGTTTAACCGGGGCGGTGCTGGCGACCGCCAACCACTTCGCCAAGCTCAACAAGCAGGTGGTCGAGAGTCAGCGGCGGTTCGCCAACTACAACGGCACGATCGCCGCCTCGATGCAACGGCTTGAAGTCGGCCGCGTGCAACGGGACATCAAGACGGGGCAGGTGACCGCCGAGTCGACGAAGTATGCGGCCGAGGCACAGAACCGATTAGAGGAAGCCCAGCGACCCGCTCAAAACCTATTCCAGAACATGCTTAACACGACAACCGGCTTTATGGCAAACGCCAAGGCGACGTTCTGGGAGCAAGTCAACCTATTGACCGGCATCGAAAAGAATACCCGTAAGAAAGAAAAAGACGAAGATGGAATGCCGCCGCAGCAGCAATTCCTGCTCGACCTAGCTGCCGAGGAACGCAATATCGACGAGACAGTAGAAGATCAAATCGCCCAAGAGGAACGCGAGACAGCTAAGAACCACGTCAAGCGAGTCCTCGACTACATCGGCGGCCTACCGATCGGCGGTGACCCCTGGAGGGGTGGTGACTAATGGGAACCAACTTAACCTACAATAACATTGAACTGACGAACGTCACGACCCTCGACTTCGACGAGCGGGTGGTCGAAGACGAGTCCGGCACCGACGCCCTCTATCACGAGTTCACGATCCGCGTTTCCTTTGTCGTTCACCAATCCGACAAGGAGTTGATCCACGGCTACAGCGGGTCGAGCAGCTTCATGTCGTCGATTCAGCATCTCGAATCGGCCTTGATGCTCAAGCGGAAGTCGTTTCATTTTTCGATCAACGGCTTTAAAGTTCTGTTCAGCGACCAGGAGAACGACTGCAACAACGGCCCCACCCCGCTCAGCTTCAAGGTGGTGCGGGTAATGGGCAGCAATTCGGCGGTCTGCGAGTATTCGATTAAGGTCGCCATCCTACGCTGCCACGCCGAAGACTCCGTGCAGTATTCATCCGGGAACCCCAACATCCTCAACAACCGCTGGAGCGTCGAGGAGTCGCGCGACGAGGACATGGCGCTCTCGCTGCAAATCGAGGGCGTATTGCGGCTCCGCAACGCCAACGTCGGCAGTCCGCTGGCTTTCCGGGACGCGGTGATACCAACCCTGCAAAAGGGCTACAAGCGGCATCACATCCGCGTCGTTTCCTCGAAGGACGGTCTCACGCTCCGCTACTCGATTCTTGATAAGCAGGGACATGAGGCACCGCCCTGGCCGGCAGTCAGTTGGTCCGGCACGTACACCGAGACGGTCAAGGGCGGCGGCGGCTTGCAACACGCCTACCTAAACATCCGCCTCAAAGGTCACCCGGACGCCAGCCGGAAGACACTGGCGTTTCACGCCGGTGAGATCGCCGTTCAGAAAATCCCAGCCCTAAAAGACAAAACGAAAGCGTTTCTGGAGGAGTTCACCTTAATGGAGAGCCTCCATGAGAACACTGTCGAGTTGCGTTGCCGGGTACGACATCTTCTCGCCGTAGAGGACTACAAAGAGGAGATCGTTAAGAAAATCGGCGTGCCGCTGAAGTTCGAGAGCATCAAAGACTACGACAAAAAGCGCTGGCAGCAGGCTGACTTCCCGGCTGGCAGTCCCGGCCTTGCTTTAACTTGCTACCTGCAGTCCCCCTGCGGCGGCGACCACGCCATCAAAAGAATCCCCGCGGCTACCGGACAGAGTAGCGAGCAGAGCGACGATCAGCCCGATACCGAAACCGGCTACGGTGACCTAACACAGGAACAGGTCAACCAAGATCCCCAGTACCGCGACGGCAACCAGATCGACAACGAGACGCAGCAGAAGGGGATGTACGATCCGCAGCGCTCGACGATGATGGTTCACTACACGACCGACCAAGGCAAGATCCCGCTGCCGATCGCGGCCGGCGGTGAACTGCAAAGCGTCGACTCGAAGGAAGACACGGTCAAGACGATCAAGGTTACCAGCGGCGTAACCTACAAGCACTACAAGATTAATCTGATCCGCTTGGGTGCGCCGCCGGAACATCCCGCCCTGCCGCAAACCCGCAAGAACACGGCGGGTGTCACCGAAACACTGATCGACTGCACGAAGACGCCGATCAATCGCGGCACCGACGCCGATGGCGTGCAGTCGAAGTTTCAACTCATCATCCGGGCCACCTATTCGCTCTCACGGTCGCTGACTGAGGACGAACAACTAGAAGCGGTCCTGCCGCCTTGGATCGCCGACGGGGAAGCCTGGAAGACGGCGCAGGAAGCATTCGATACCGCCCAGGAAGCAGCCAGTCAGGCAATCAACGTCACCTACCAGTCACTCAACTCAATGTTCGGGGATGATTAACCATGGCAGTTACACTCACCGGAGCTGGGGGACTGTTCACGATTCTAGGCCAGATTTTTGGCCTTCAGGATGACGTCGTCACCAAGCAGGCCGCCATCTCCTCCAACGCCCAGGATGTAGTCGACGCCGTCGAGGAACTGCCGGACACCCTCGATTACGCCAACTTGCTCAATAATTTCGCCAGTTCGATCCAGTCCTGGCAGGAAGACAGCACCGCCCTGGACGCCTGCCAGAGACAAGCGGGCGATCTGATTATCGAGATGGTACATGCCGACAATCCGCTGCCATCCAAGTCGCTCGGCAACGCCATCGGCGAGCTTATCAACCAGCTTGAAGGCTCGGGCGGCGAAACCAGCCCGGACGACAGCGTCGACCGCTCGACCGCCACGGCAACCGCCACAGCCGACAGCGGCAATACCGGCGACGGCGTGCTGCGTTGTAGTGTCACGCAAGGCAACGCAAGGCACACCGAGATCGCCTACGCCGAAGATATTGAAGTCACGGTCGCCAACTCCAAGGGGAATCAACTGCGATTGCAGGGCGAGCAGGCGGCCGGTACGCTTTCGCAACTCTGGCCGGATGGATCGGGGTCCAAGACTACGCTCGGTGTGACCAGCGGGGGCGGCTTACTCTCCAACGGCGGCATGGACGACGAGGACGACCGCGCCAATACCCCCGATGACTGGGTGATCGAAACCGGCACGATCGGCACCACGATCCTGATGAGCGACTACGAGGTGCAGACGGTCACGATCAGCGGCACCCCGACGGAGGGGACTTACGTCCTTAAATACACCAGTGTCGACAGCGACGAGCAGTTGACCGCCCCGATCGACTACGACGCCGGACAAGCGGCCGTGCAAACCGCCCTACGCAGACTGGTTGGCCTGGAAAACGTCACGGTCAGCACCAGCGGCACATCCCCCAACTACACGCACACAATCACTTTCGAGGGTCTCGACCCGCCCGGCAATATCGGTCTCTTGACCAGTACAAACACGTTCGACACGGGCAGCATCGCCCACGCTCAGACGACCGCCGGTACGAGCCATGTCTACCGCGACAAGGCGGTCATTTTTGATAGCAATGGCAGCGAACTAACGGCGATCCGGCAACGGGTCGAACTCGACCCCCGCACCGCCTACTGCTTCAACGCCTTTATGAAGGTCGACAGTTATCCGGCCGCTGGACAACTGGAGATCAATTTAGTCGACGGGGCCGGTACGATCATCGATAACGTGCAGGGGGTCGATAACAGTATTCTGATCGACCCGACGTCCGGCGGCGACCTCTCGACCAGCGAGTTCACCGCGGTCGGCGGTTGGTTCCAGACTCCCAACGTCCTGCCGACGATCGTTTACCTACAAATCAAAATCAAGACGGCCGTCAGCAACACGGCTTCGGTCTACATCGACGACTGTTCGCTGGTGCAAGGCGTGCAGCTTTACACAGGCGGCCCTCTGGTGGCGGCCTTTGCCGGGCAGACAGACTTCGCCCCGCAAGATAAGTGGACGATCGTCGTCACCAACGACCGCGCCGGTGGTTTCCAAGAGTGGTTCTACCGCAACGGCTTCGTCAACGGAAACACCCTATTGCCGTCAGACAGCAGCGGCAGTGAAACAATCAACGACAGTCTCATTACTTAGGAGTAAGACATGACTTTTGCTCAGCGACTCACACACGCCCTCGCCAAGGCTTCCGACACCGACAGCGTGCGGACCAATCTCTCGTCGGCGTTCACGACTTTCGAGACGGCCGTCAAAGCACAGCTCGTCACGCAGGCCGGCAAGGACGTCAACGAGCCGGAGTACGTCCAGGTGCAGGAACACATCCTCGAACTGGCGTTGCTCGTGGCCGATACGGTTGCCGACTACTCGTAAGCCGATGTTTTAGCAGGCAGGAGGCGAACCGATGGGCGCTACCTACACGACCCTTGATACGATCTTGGAGGCGTTTAGAACCCGTCTGCAAGATCAGATCGAGGAGTTTGGCGACGACGGCAGTTGCTTTATCTGCGATGCGCCGATCCCAACCAAGGTGCCGCCCGGCGAACCCTTCTGTACGATCTCGCTGGGGAACAGTCAGTTTCCCGAGCCGTTCTTTGCCGGCGGCGGGGCGAGCGTACTGAACGAGGAACTGGACTTGACGGTGACGATCTTCCGCCGCTGCTTCCAGGATCAGCCCGGCCGCATCGACAAGGTTGTCCTCAGTGAGCGATTGGGACTACTGAAGGTTCTCAAGTTGAACGTCCTCAAAGCCCTAGTCGCCAGTAATTGGGAGCCGACAACTTACACCGGGGATCCGATTCTCCGCGATCAACCCCGCCCCGTCTCCGCCTCACCCCCGTTGGAGCTTGTCAATAGTGAGTTCGGGGAAGGCTGGTACACCCTCGCGATCTCTTTCGCCCTCAGCTTCGATTGGGATCTCTCTTAATGAAAGCAAGCAAGCAGCATGAAACGAGTTCTCTGTGTCGCCGACACAAACAATTGGTGTTTCTCTCTTAGGGCCAGGGCGCTGCAACGCTACGCGCCCGATTGGCTCACTGTCGACGTCGCCTGTTACGACGAGATCGACATCACGGCCATCGTCTGGGAACAGTACGATCTGATCTACTGCTTGCCGACGAATCTCGCCCAACCGCTCCGCCGTTGGTTCCACGAGGCGTTGATCGACGTTCCGCTCGTCGTCAGCCATAACAGTGGACCCGGCCGTCGCCACGACTACCTAACCCAGAGTTTGCTTTCCGCCGACTACACGGTTGTCAACAATCACGGCTGTTGGTCGCAAGCGCGGGTCGGCATTATGCCGCAGCGGTTTCATGCTTGTTGTATCAGCAACGGCGTCGACCGCAACGTCTTTTATCCCGAGCGGCCGATCGAGGAGCGACCCCACAAGATCCTCTGGGCCGGGTCAGAAAAGAAGATCGACCAGGGTTCTGAGGAAGGCGATCTAAAAGGTTATCACGACGTCCTCTGTCATCTCGAAGAAATCATGCCGCACCGCGGCTTCGAGGTCGAACTAAAGGTCTCGAACACCGGCAACGCAATTTCTCCCGACGAGATGCGGCGGTTCTACAATAGCGGTTCCTACCTCGTGATGCCGTCGCCTTGTGAGGGAACCCCGAACATCGCTTTGGAGGCGGCCGCCTGCGGTTGCGTGGTCATCGCTTGGCCGACCGGCAACATCCCTGAGCTGGTCAAGCACGACCGCAACGGCCTGATCCCCGCCCACCGCGACCTACGAGCCTTCCGCGACTGCCTACATAAAGCCAAGGAACATCGTAAGCGACTTAGTCGCTCTATGCTCAAAGACATTCAAAGTTGGGACTGGTCGATCCGTTGCCGTTGGTTCTACGCCCTCTGGCGGGAACTGATGGCGGGCCGCACGCCTCGACCGTTCTCTTACATCGACACGCCTGCCGGGCTGATTGCATGATCTCCTACAACGACATCGTCCTGTTGCAATACGACTCCACCTTTGCCGAATGGGTCCGGGGTAATTTCCCCTTGGGGGAGATCTCATTCTGGGCAAAGCCAATTACCGACACAGGCTCAATGAGCGGCAACGCGGAGAATAGCCATTACTTCATGCCGCTTGGCGACATCAACTACACTCAATGGTGTAAGCCCGCGGAAGTCAACACCCTCTACTGGCCCAGCGGCGCTCAGCGTTGGGGGTCTTTTATCGGGGTCGCCGACAGTACGATCAAAGATCAATTACTAGAGGCGGCGGTCGACGGCCCGCATACCCTGCGGATCTCCAACACGGCAGACGATTACATCGAAGTGCCGATGTATATGCTGGAGCCAAAGCGGGTCACCTGCACCGGGGAAGGAGACTCCGATCCCCAAGACGGCTGGCTGATTCCCTTTGTCGACGGCCGCTACTTCTGGCAGTTTTGCCACACCGGCGAGCTGTCGGTTCCCGCCTCTTGGTCGTCCCTGTTTTCCACGTTGACCGGGCAACTGCCGGATGATGTGACGGTGGCTTCCGTCTCCGCCAACTACCTCGTGCCATGCACGGTCGAGTTAGGCCGCGAAGACTTTAATGTTCCTGCGATGCTCGACGCCTGCCTTTACTCCGTAGGCCAGCGATTGGTTGGCGATCTCAGTAACGGCGGGGCTTACAAGACAATCAATATCGACGGCGTGATGCCCGAGGTCGACAGCGCGTGGACCCGGCCAAGCGGAGGAGCGGCCGGGTCGAGCGAAGACCTTTCCTATCCGTCTGTCTGGGGTGTGCCGGAGCAGGTCAATGTCTCGTTTCGCAAACAAACGGCCGCCGGGTCGAGCGCCGAACATTACAGTTACAGCCAATCGACGGGTGTAACAAATAAGGGCCATACGGCCGCCAGTAGTCTCGCCAAGCGGATTCATTCCGCGGCTTGGGCGAACTGTTCAGCCGGGTCGACGCCAAGTAACAACTCCGACCTCAGCACGCTCGCCACTCAGTTGGCGCTCGACTTCGGACACCAATGCCAATGCCAGTACCACTACGTTTTCAATGGCGTCATCGCTTGGCCGCCGCACTTCAACGAAGACATCGTGTTGGTCAGTGAGCGGGCAACCCGCGTACGCTCGCAACCGCCCAACGTGGGGCCGGAGCGGATGTTCCACGGCAGCGACCAACCGGACGAACCGGCGAAGACTTGGCAGTGTTACCTCGACACCTCTCCCACGAACAGGCAGACGGTGACCACCGAGTCGACGCTGGAGCTTGGCACGGTTCAGCACGCCAACTCGGCGTTCTCGATCTCCAGTAACGAGATCTCTTGCAGTCGCACCGGCAAGTACATTGTCGGCTTGAAACTCAACAGCACCGACGACGGTTACGCGGCCGAGGACGTCGCTTCTGGTTGGCTGGAAAAATACGACGACAGCAGCTCCAGTTGGGTCGAAGT
>Ga0180432_10002588_pt1 | contig 26986 bp, 23 predicted proteins | sample SS_ome_10_FD_132414 | JGI IMG/M metagenome (GOLD analysis project Ga0180432, IMG submission 132414) | Hypersaline lake sediment archaeal communities from the Salton Sea, California, USA - SS_1_MS_2 metaG | ecosystem: Environmental > Aquatic > Non-marine Saline and Alkaline > Hypersaline >... | reverse complement strand
TACAACGTCACCCTGCTGGCCACGGACGACGCCGGCTCTTGGCACATGATCACCAAGACGATCGATCTGGCGCTTCTGTCGGCCCGACCGTCGTCGACCGAGGCCGAAGCGGCCGCCCCTCAGGCGGCGCCGGCCTCCGCTCCGGTCGGACGCGGCATCGGTCAGCGCGCTCCTGATTTCACGCTCCCGACACTCGCCGGAGACTTCGTCAATCTGTCCGACTTCCTCGGCCGGGTCGTCATCCTCGACTTCTGGAAGAGCAACTGCAATGGGTGTCGGACAACGACGCCGTACCTCGAAGCTCTTCGGAAGAGCTACGGTGACCAGGGCCTCGTCATCGTGTTGATCAGTCTCGACGGAAGCGCCCGGGATACGCAACGCTACATCGCGGAGAACGGCTACACGGAGTTCGTCGTCGTCCGGGAGACTCGGCCGATCACCATCGGAACCGTCGCCGCGTACGACGTCAGGCACACACCGACGGCGTTCCTCATCGATCGGACCGGCGTCATTCGGTATTCGGGGCTACCGAGCGGGATCACGGCAGGCATCCTAGTCCCCTGGCTGTAGGCACCGACGCCGTCACAGCCGTCCCACTCCATCTTCACGAACGATCGACATCTCCCGCCTATCTTGTCGAGGTCGGAGTGTGATCCGGATCACGCTCCGACCTCTTCCAATCGGCACGAATCGGAAAGGCAGGAAGCGGGATGCGGAGGATGGTTCTGGCGGCGTTTCTCGCCGCGCTTCTCAGTGGTGGTGTCGTCGAGGGGGCAACGATCACGCGCGTGTACACGTGGGAATCGTTGGGACGGACGTGGACTCTGGACCACGCGTTCTCGCGCGACGCCTATCAGCATTTTCGCTCACTCCCTCGGATCTCCACGTATACCGAGTACGGCAGCTACGTGCTCGAGCCGGTAAACGACGCGGAACTCTCCGAGCTGATCGACGATTTCCAGACGCTGGCCGGCTCGGCGAACCTGAACATGTGGGAGAAGCTGAACCTGGTCGTCGCGTTCGTTCAGTCCCTGCGCTACGAAACCGAAGAGGGCGAGTACCCCCGATATCCGATCGAGACCCTCGTCGACGGGTGCGGTGACTGCGAAGACCTTGCGATTCTGGCCGCCGCGATCCTCCGGCAGATGGGGTTCGGCGTCGTTCTTCTCGCATTCACGACCGAGATGCACATGGCGGTCGGAATCAGGGTCCAGCCGCCGAACGCAGTCGACGCCGCGTCGTACGAATGGAACGGGGAGCGATACTACTATGTGGAAACGACGGCGGCCGGATGGTCGATCGGCACGATGCCCACGTGTTACACCTCCGCGCCGGAGATCATTGCCCTGGCCTCGGTCACCCCGTAACACGACGCCCGGCCGGTGCAAGTTGCCCGTTCGCGGGTCATTTCGTACAACCAAGGGGAATCGGACTCCGGGGAGGCGTCATGCTCAGCAGACAGAGAATCGGTCGTACAGCCGGCGGTTTCGTCCTCGCAAGCGCCTTGGTGGTGGCGCTGTCCGGGTGCTGGTCACTTCCAATCAGCTTGAACATGGCCGATGACGGGTCGGTTCAGGCCGTCGACGTCGGCGACGTAGTCCGGATTCGACTCCCGGGGAACGCAGCGACCGGACATCAATGGTCGCGCGTCGAGCCGACGTCGTTCGGAGACGGACCGCTCGAGATCATCGATGAAGAGGTGTTCAGCCCCGACGACCCGAACCTCTGCGGCGGCCCCGGCGTCTTCACGTACCGGTACCGTGCCGTCGCGGCCGGGACGGTCACCCTCTCGTTCGTCTATCGGTTGGCTTGGGAGGACGAGATCCTCGACGAGTACTCCGTGATCGTCTGGGTGAAGTAGGAGCCGCTGCACGTGCCGGCATCCGGCACGTCTCTACTGGTAATGGACGCGCCGCTTCGCCACCTGCATCTGCAGCAGCGTGACGAGGAAGATGATCGCGAAGAGGATGATCGATGCGGCAGCCGCCCTGCCTAGATGCTGTGTCCCTTCGAAGCCATGGCGGATGATGTAGTAAACGAGGGTCTCCGCTGATTTCAATCGCCCGGGCCCGTTGAACAGGACCATGACCTCGGTGAAGATCTTGAACGTCCCGATCATCGAGATAACCAGCAGGAAGAAGATCTGGGGCGTCAACAGCGGCACCGTGATCTTCCGCCAAACCTGGAAGCCCGACGCCCCGTCGATCCGAGCTGCCTCGTAGTACATCTGATCGATCCCTTGCATCCCGGCAAGCAGGATGATCGCCTGGTATCCGACATAGCGCCACACGTTCAGGATGATCAGTGACGGAAGGGCAAAATGTGGATCATTCAGCCAAGCGATCCGGTGCACGCCGAAGAGACTGAGGAAGTAGTTGATCAGTCCAAAGCTTTCGTTGTACATCAGCCGCCAGACCATGATGACCGCCACCATCGGCGTGATGTACGACAGGAAGAATGAGGTGCGAGCAAACGTTCGGAAGCGAAGCGACTTGTTCAGCAAGCTCGCCACGAGAAGGGCGAGAAAGATCGTGACCGGAACGCTTACAGCGACGATGGTCAGTGTGTTCCAGAGCGCATTCCAGAAGTACTTGTCCGCGAAGATCCAGCGGAAGTGATCGAGTCCGATGTACGTTCCTGGAAACGCGGTCAGCTTCACATCATAGAGACTCAACCGGAACGCCTGGAAGAACGGATAGAACGTGAACAACGCCAGGATAACAAGGGCGGGAGCAAGAAAGGCGTATGCCCACGCCGTGTCCTTCCAGAACGCTGGGCTCCGCCACGCGTCCGGTATCGGTCGTCTCCAGAATGCGAGTCTCTCGAGTCGCTTCATTTCTTCAAGAGGCCGGATGCGGAGCCTTCAAGGGCCCCGCATCCGGTTAGGTTGTCCGTCAGAGAAGTCCCTCGATCTCAGCGACGGCGGCTTCAAGTGCTTCCTCAACCGTCGACACGCCGAGCAAGACCTCCTCACACAGCACTTTCAAGGATTCCCGCATATCCCCGTAGTTCTCGTGGGACAGCGAGCCAACCCCGACCGGCATCATCTCGGACGAAGCCTGGACGATCGGATTCTCCGCGACGTACTCGGTCCAAATCGGGCTTTCCAGACCGGAAAGCGTCACCGGCAGATAGCCGGTCCGCATGGCCCAGAAGGCGGTGTTGTCCGCCTCCAAGAGGAACTTCAGGAAGAGGAGGCCCGCAGCGATCTCGTCGGCCGGGGCGTCCTTGAAGATTCCGATGTTCGTCCCCTGGATGAAGGATGCCGACTTCTTCCCGACCGGAAGCGGAGCGGCCTTGACCGTCAGTCCCGCGGCCTCGGCCGCCGTCTCCCAGTAGTAGAAGCCGGCCGAGGTGTCGATTGCCATCGCAACGTACCCGATGTTGTTGTTCAGGTATTCGTCGGTGATCCACGCGTACGGCGCCAGGCTCGCATAGAACTCGAGCGCTTCGACGCCGGCGGGCTCGTCGAGCGTCACTTCGGTCCAGTCATCGTTGAGGATCGACCCGTTGTTCTGCTCGAGAAGCGCGAGGAACTGCTCCGGGTTCGCCACCGGACGGAGACCCGTCCCGTAGCGATCAATCTGGCCGTCATCGTCCTCGTCGACCGTCGTTGCAACGCAGGCGTCGTAGAACTCCTGCCACGTGGTCGGCGGCGTCGGAACATAGTCCTCGATGTAGTAGAGGACCATGATCGACTTATTGAACGGCACCGTCAGCAGGTCTTTGTAGAGAAGACCCGGAACGATGTCAGCCATTTCCGCGGTGGTGAAATACGGCTCGAGCGGGAGCAGCGCGTCGGCGACCGCCGGAATCCAATCCTCGTAGAAGATCGTCATCGTCGGAACCTCTCCGGCAACGACGGCGCCGTTGATGCTCTGCTGCAGAGCGCTGTAGCTTCCCTGATAGACCCACTCGATGTTGATGTTCGGGTATAGCTCTTCGAACCACGTTGCGAGCTGTTCCAACGTCTCGTTGTGCCGCTCGCTGAAGCGATGCCAGAACTCGACTGTGACGGGCTCAGCGGCGGACGCCGCCAGTCCGAGAGCGAGCACGGCGAGGAGTCCAAGCGCAATCCATGACGTACGAAGCTTCATCGTTCAAGACCTCCTTGAAGTCCATCGATCACCTGTCGTGCAGACAGCGCGCGTACCTTCGAGTCTTCGCATCACCTCCCCGTGAAGTTCTCGATCAGATTGGGTGCTCACTTGATCCCCGTCCTTGCCACCCCCTGGATGAACTGCTTCTGCGTGAACAGGAAGAGAATCAGGATGGGGATGATTGCCAGCACGGACGCCGCCATCAGGCGCTCGTAGGCCGTCCCAACCTCACTCGAAAAGACCTGAAGACCAACAGGAACCGTTCGCATCTTCGGACTCGAAGTCATGATCAGCACCCACTGGAAGGAGTTCCAGCTTCCCATGAACTTCAGCAACGCAACGGTGAAGATCGCCGGCTTCGACAGCGGAACCATCACCCTGAACAGGAAACGAAGACGGGAGCAGCCGTCGATCTTCGCCGCGTCGAAGAGCTCGTCAGGGACGCTTCGAAAGAACTGCCGAAGGAGGAAGATCCCGAAGACCGAGACGAGCCACGGGATGATCAACGCTTCGTACTGGTCGAGCCAACCGAGGCGAGACATCGTGACGTAGTTCGGCAACAGCAGCATCTGCCCCGGGATCATCATCGTGGCAAGCAGGATGGCGAAGAGCGGGCCCTTCCCAAAGAACTTCATCTTCGCAAACGCGTAGGCGGCGAGAATCGTCGTGAAGACCTCTCCAATCGTCGTCGTAATCGCCATGAAGAAGCTGTTGAAGAAGTACCGCCCGAACGGGGCGGCGTTCCACGCGTCGATGTAGTTTCGCCACCGGAACGAGGTTGGGATCCACATCGGCGGAATCCGAAGCGCTTCCGCTTCCGTCTTGAACGACGTCGTGAGCATCCAGAAAAAGGGGAGAAGCATGACCGCACAACCGGCAAACATGAGAACGTACAGGACAAGACGATAGACCCGTTGCCTCGCAACGTACTCTCGACCGGTGCGGACTGCCTCCAATGCGCCCCCCTTGGTCTGATCCACGCCTCGTGTGGAGGAACAGTATACGGGTGACTGATCCGTGAGGCAAAGCTTCCGCATGAAGCGAAGCGGTCCTCGAAACCCTCAGCAGGTTAGGGATTTCACAGTCGACGAGATCCCCTGTACGGGTCTCCCGCCGCCCAAGAAACCCTCTAGTCTACGGGGGATTCACTCGGTCCAACCAAGAAGAAGGACAACGGTCACAACCGCCACGAGGACCCCGACCACAATCATCCAGGAACGGCGCGCACCTTCGCCTTCGAGCTCCTCTCCGGCGCCGGCTTCCGATGTCGGCAAGGATGTCACGTCCCGCGCGAGATCAATGGCGAACGAATCGATGAACCCGGCCTCCACGAGAACCTCATCCGCCAGCTCTTCCCCAACAGAGACCGTTTCGACTCGGATTTCGCTCGGCGACGTGTGCACACGCGCGTAGAAGTAGTGCCGCTCGACGGAGACATCGGAACCTTGGATGTGCTCCGGCTTCGTCTGACGAGGCGTCGCCCCCCCGCCCCCGACGACCATGTAGACGACGCCGTCGCGGACGATCCGCTCGTAGTGATGCGAATGCCCATTGAAAACGATGTCCACGCCCATCTCGACGAAGATCGGGTGGTAGATCTTGTCGAGGAAGGACCCGGACTCGTGTGTCGCATCGGACGTAAAGACGGGGTGGTGGAAGATGACGAACTTGTGCGGCTCCGCGCCGGAGAGATGCTCCCGAGCCCAGTCTTGCTGAGCACGGTAGTCGGTCGCCTTCTTGACGTTCGAGTCGAGCCCCACGACCACGACGTCGCCCCAATGAAGCGCCCACCATCGCTCGTCGTCCTTCCCGCCGCCGGGCGGAAGCTCGAACGCGTCGTAGTACGACCGATGATTCTTCTCATGGTTGCCGAGGACCGGGAGGAACGGCGCCCGCAGAAGCGTCTCGCCGAAGGTGTCAAACCAGTCATTCCAGTAGTACGACGATGGATTCTCGACCACATCCCCCCCGTGCAGCACGAACGAAAAACCGGTCGGGTCGGTCGCGATTCCGTCCGCAACCAGCGCCAGGCGGTTGACTCCCTCCAGTTGCTGCTGCGTGTCGGCCAGGACGACGAATGAGACCGGTTCTCCCGGACCCGGCGCGGTGGAGAAGGCCCCGATCGGGCTCGCCGTTTCCGTCTCTTCGTCGAGCAGGACGACGCGGTAGACGTAGTCGGTCGCCGGCTCGAGGTCCTCGATCGCCGCGTGCGATGTCGTGACCAGGACGTCCTCCTCGAGCGCCGGCACGGGGAACGATCCGCTCATCGCGCCGGTCGACTCGAAGACTCCCTTGATCTCGTACTCGACCCGCGCCGGGACGGCCGGCTCACAGGACCAGCTGATCGTCACCCCATCCTCCGATGGTGCCCCCGAATACGGACCGTGCTCGAAGGCGGCGGGGCAGACGGCCAAGGAGAATCCAACGATCAAGAGAACCGCAACTGCCGGGAGAGCGCGTCTTGCGATCATGGTCCCAGAGGATACCGGTCGGTCGCAGCGAGTCCAAGCGAGCGGCGTCACGTCGGATTCGATGTACGCTCGCCCCGGATCCCTCCGCTCGGCTCGCCTAGTCCTCGGTCGTGTCCGTTCCTTGAGGGCGCGAGTCCTTCCCCGGCGCCGGTCGGGTGAAGAGCGTCTCCGCCACCGCCTTCAGTTTCAGAATCGCCTGCTGCGAGAACATCCCCACGATCGCCCCCAACGCGGCGAACCCAACGGGGTTGAGCTTCTCCGCCCCGACGTCGGCGGAGATCAATCCCCCGCGGAAGACGACGAAGAAGACGACGGCGAGCGCTCCCCCGACAACCGGCAGGAACAGGTACATCGCGACCCAGTTTCGCTTCAGGTCCTGCTGGCCGACGTACCAGAAGAAAGATCGAAGCGCATGAATGGAGGCTCCGAGAACGCCGGCTGCGCAGGCCAGAAGGATCACGTACTGCTCCCCGACGAGCCGTCCACACCAGAACAGGACCCGAACGCTCTGATCGTCGAGCGTCGCTTCCGACGGCCAGAGGGCAAAGACCGCATACAGAGCGCCAAGCGCGACCAGAAGCAGATAGGCGGCGAGCAGGATCACCCCCGGAAAGGAGACCCGTTCGGCCTCGCTCTCCTCAAGCCGTCTCGGCTGATCGTTCTCAGGCATGAAGCCCATCCTTCCCCCTCCATCCACGTTTCACCTGATGGAAGTGACGGAGAGTATGTCACGATCCGTAGATCCGGGCAAACCGACACGGGTCGCCGATCACCGGGTCTCTCGCCGGAGACGAACCGAGGACGCGGTCGGCGTCACACCCGACATCCGAACAGAGCATCGGTCGTCCGTGGGGTAGCGCCTGAAGGCCCGCCTCAGCACGGGGTTTGGCGGTGAATCCGAGACGCCCCCGGGCCGTGATTGCGAAGGGGCAGGATGACCGCTTCACAAACCCTTCACAACGTCTCCATTCTCCCTTGACACGGAAACCCTACCTTGACAGTGTACGAGAGGGGACCCAAGCCAGAGAATGTACGAGGCTCCGAGAGGGGCCTCGTAGGCTTTTCACGGCACCGTTCATCATGAGCAAATCACGACTCCTCCTGATCTTCGCAGCCATTGCACTCGTCGTCGCTCTCTCGTCGTGTGTCGCCCCGAACCGTCCTCCGATCGCGGCCTTCACTCGATCCCCGACAACGGGCGATATACCGCTCTCCGTCTACTTCGACGCGCGGGAGTCGCTCGACCCCGACGGCTTGATCGTCTCCTATGCGTGGGACTTCGGGGACGGGACGGACGGAGCCGGCCTAAGTGTCTCCCACACGTACGAGCGGGCCGGAGCTTTCGAGGCCACACTCACGGTCGTCGATGACCGAGGAGCAAAGGACTCCATGATCCGGGCGATCGTCGTCTCCGACCCGATCGCGCCCCCGGAAACCGGGACGCAGGTCGGCCAACTCGCCCCGGGCTTCACGCTGAGAAGCTTCGACGGCGTCGAGACGTCCCTCAAGCAGTTCCGAGGCTACGTGGTCCTCCTTGACTTCTGGCGAAGCTCGTGCCCACCGTGCCGACTGACGATGCCGCATCTGGAGTCTCTCCGTGAGCAATTCGCCGACGCCGGTCTGGTCGTCGTTGCCGTCAACTTGGACGCCTCCGAGGCGGAGGCACGAGCCTTCCTCGACGAGAACGGGTTCGACGAGTTCATCGCCCTTCGCGGGGATCTCTCGGAGGCGACGGCCGTCCGCTGGCTCTACGGCGTAGAAGAGATTCCGCACGCGTTCGTCCTCGACCGACAAGGGATCGTCCGCCACGCCGATCACCCGATCCGCCTCAGGGATCAGCACGTCGAGCCGTGGCTATAGGCGCCGAGGCCCGTTGGTCCCGGAGTTCCGTTCCGGTATAGTCTTCCGTCATGGCAGCCAAGGTCTTCACCGTCGAGAAACCGCTGATCGGAATGATCCACCTTCGCCCGCTCGCCGGATCGGTGCGATACCGACAGCAGGGACCGAAGCCGATCGTCGACGCCGCCCTTCGTGACCTCTACGCCCTCGAATCGGGTGGGATCGACGCCGTCTTGATCGAGAACTTCGGCGACGCTCCATACGCGAAGGCGGCCCCGCGTGAGACGATTGCGATGATGGCCGTCGTCGTCGACTGCCTCGCCGAGAAGGCGAGCGTTCCGGTCGGCGTCAACGTGCTTCGAAACGACGGGCTCGCCGCCCTCTCGATCGCAGCGGCGACCGGCGCGGCCTTCGTGCGCGTCAACGTCTTCGCCGGCGTCGCCTTCACCGACCAAGGGGTGATCGAGGGGCAGGCCCGCGACATGAAGTGGCTGAAGCGCGATCTCGGGACCGAAACGAAGATCCTCGCCGACGTGCACGTGAAGCACGCCGCGCACCTGACCCGTCTCGAAGAAGCGGCACTCGACGCAGCGCGAAACGGTCCGGACGCGCTGATCGTCTCCGGAATCGGCACCGGCCGACGGACCGATCCCGCCGACGTCCAGGCCGTTCGAGGCGCCGTCGATCTGCCGATCATCATCGGAAGCGGTGTCCGTATCGACAACCTCGCTACCTACCGAGATGCCGACGGATTCATCGTCGGCACGATCCTCAAGGAGGACGGGAAGACCGCGGGGGCAATCGACGTGGAGCGCGTCCGGGCGCTCGCCGAGGGGGTCGCCAGCCTCAGGGATTCGGCGTGAGCCGGATCGTCGCCCTCGGCGACCTGAATCTCGACGTCTTCGCTCGGGCACCGTCGTCCGTCGAGCCCGGAGGCGAACGCCGGTCGACCGTCCGAGCCGTCCCCGGGGGAAGCGCGGGAACGTTCGCCCGTGTCGCCGCCGACGAGGGCGCGGACGTTTCGTTCATTGGATGCGTCGGAACCGACCTGATCGGCGACCTTCTCATCCGATCGCTCCGGGACTCCGGGGTGGACACCTTCGTCGCTCGCATCGAGAAGCCGAGCGGCACGATTCTTGCTCTCGAGCAGGGCGACGAGCGGACGATGGTCTGTTCACGCGGAGCGAACGACGGGTTGAACGAGGCGTCGATTCCGAAGGGTCTCTTCGCCGATGCCGATCATCTCCACGTCTCCGGCTACATGGTCCTCTCTCCGCGTCAACTTCCTGCGGCGAGATACACGATCGAACTCGCGCGACAACATGACATGACCGTCTCGCTCGACCCGCCCCCGGCCAACCTGATCGCCTCCTTCGGCGTCGACGCGTTCCTCGCAGAGATTGCTGACGTCGACTGGTTCTTCCCGAACCTCGCCGAAGGGAGGATCCTGACGGGCTCCGACACGCCGGACAAGGTTGTCGGGGTTCTCTCCGGCATCTTCTCGACCGGCGCCCTGACCCTCGGTCCCTCCGGCGCATTGGCGTGGGGGGACGGAGAGCGTGATCTCCACGAGCCAAAGGAGATCGTCCCGGGGAACCCCACGGGGGCCGGAGACGCGTTCGCGGCCGCCTTCGTCGTCGCGCGACTCGCCGGGAGATCGCTCTCGGCGGCAAACGCCCGCGCTTGCGTCGTCGCGGCCGAGCGGATCCGATGGGACGACTCGGCGCCTGGATCTTGAAACGGAAACGGCGCGGGAGTAGGGTGGATCGCCGAACCCGAGGAAGGAAAGAACGTGGAGGTACGCAATGGATGACAGCACCGGCCTGTTGATCGCTCTCGTCGTCGGTGTGCTCCTGGTGGCGACGCTGCTCGTCTTCTTCATTCCCGAGCCCTCTGAGCGAGCGGTGATCACGAGCGAGCGGCTCGACGTCGCCGTTCTGGCCTTTACCAACAGCTCCAGTTGGCCCGGCGTCGAGGGAACCCTCGCCGGACGGATCGAGACCCGACTCGTGAACGCCGCCGGGATCGACGTCTATTCCCGCGCCCAGCTCGACGCACTGCTGATCGAGAATGCCCTGACCCAAGCAGGATTCGTCGATCCTGCGACCGCCATCGAAATCGGCGCCCTCACCGGCGTCAACAAGTTGATCACCGGATCGGTCTATGCCGTCGATTCGAACGCGCGGGAGACGACGATCTGCGTCACCTGGGAGGACGGGGACTGCGTCGAAGAGGCCCCGGCGACGGAGTACAGCGCCCAAATCCGTGCACAGATCGAGGTCGTGGATACGCGCACGGGGTTGATCGAGCAAGCGGTCGACCTGCAGGGAGCCGACTCGACGACCCTTCGAGCGGGAAGCTTCTTCGGCGGATTCGACTCGCTGCTGGCCAACGCGGCGACGTCGATCGCCGGTGACGTCGAGCGCGCGCTGACCGCCATTTATACCAAGGAGCTTCGATACGGGCTCTATCGCGACGTCAAGTCGAAGCAAGGCGGATTCGTCGGCGAGGGTTCGACGAGTCGCTTCTCGAGCTCGGACGACGCAATCCACTTGATCGTCCACTTCACTCGGATCGGAGGGGGGGACGTCTTCGACCTCACCTGGCTCGGCCCGGATGAAGCGACCGTGTCCCTCGTGGAGGACGTCGTCTCTTCCGGAGCATGGCGTCACTACTCGATCGACCCGGCCGACCTCCCGAGCGGACGGTACCGGGTGCGCGGAGTGCTGGAGGGCATCGAGGCGTTCGACAAGCCGTTCACGATATCGCCGTAGTCGACGATGGATTCCTCGCGGCTCGTCCTCACGATCCTGGGTGTTGCCATCCTCGCCGTCGCCGGCTGGCTGGCGATTCGGTCGGTCACGGAGTCGATCACTCTCTCTACCGGATGGGAGGCGATTGCCGGGGATCCTCTCCTGATCGGCGACTCGGCCGACCCCTTCGCCTATGCCGGGGACGACGGGGTCCGGGCCATCGACGGTGACGCACGCCTCCAGCTCACCAAAGCAGAGCAACACGGCCTTGTCCGGGTCACCGTCGCACTCGACGAGGAAGCCCGACTCGGCCCGACCGACCGGCCGTGGATCGGGAATCTCACGCTCCGCTCACGGATCGACGAGAACGCGCAAGTCTGGAACGACGTGACGGTGCACGGCGAGACCGGCCTCGGCGATCCGCGCCTTCCGGAGACCGAGGCACGCCTCGCCGGGGAGAGCCGGTTCGAGCTTCTTCTCGACGAAGCGCCGCTCGAAACCTCTCTCGACGGGCTCTGGGTCCTCGGAAATGCTCTCCGAAGGGACGACGGCGCGATCCGCAATCGAGGACTGATCTTCAGTCCTCTCCTCCGCGACGATACGATCTTCGCCGACCCGGATCGGCTCGAGCTGACGCTCTTGCTCTACGAGTCGGACGCCGATGACGACCGCCCGGTCGTCCTTCAGTTGGTCTTCCGAGAGGTCGACATCGTCGCCTCTCCCAGACCGTCGCCGACGGCCGACTAGCTGGCTACGCGCCCGGCGGAGGGCTTGGCTTCTCCTCGAGATCGTCCTGTTCGATCTCGTCGACCGACGCCTCGAGTCGCGCTTGAATCTCCTCGTCCTCACCGCCTCCCGAGGCGAGCTTCCGGCGGAAGAAGGACGCAATCCCGCCCTTCTCCCCGAAGAGGTTCGCCGCCCGCGTCAACCCATCGATCGTCCCGACGAGGAGGATCCGATCGCCGCCGAGAACGCGATCCCGGCCGGACGGGAAGAGAAGGCGATCCCCGTCGGATCGGACGAGGCCGGAGATCGCGCATCCATGAGGGAACCGGCGGTCGGCTCGAACCTCGTCGAGAGGGCGGCCGCAGCCGGGGGCACCGTCGACGACGGTCACCCAGACGATCGCCCCCTGACCGTCGGCGATCGACGCCACTTGGTGAATGGGAGGATGCTCAATCTCCAGGACAAGACGGTCGAGAAACAGGCCGACGACGTCGAGGATGCTCGTCACACCGGCCCGTTCGTAAGCGGCCCGGTACTTCGGGTTCGGCATCCTCGCGATCACTCTCTCGACGCCGGCCCCTCGAGCGAGAAGCGAGAAGGCGAGATTGTCGGCGCTCGACCCCATGAGCGCCACTGCGACGTCGGCTCGCCCGATCTCGGCCTCTTCCAACGTCGCAATGTCGGTCGCATTCCCGCTGATCGCGATGACTCCGAACTCGGCGCTGAGCGCCTCGCACAGGTCTCGATTCAGGTCGATCACGGTCAGATCGTGGCGATCGGCGGCGAGCTTCCCGGCCAACCGCCGGCCGGTCACTCCGGCTCCGGACATCACAATGCGCATCGATCGTTCACCTACCTCCAGGCCCGGCGCGAGAAGATCAGAAGGAGCGGAAGGATCTCCAGTCGCCCGGCAACCATTGCTAGTATGTAGAAGACTTTCGCCGTCGCGCCAACCTCGGCGAATGCGTCCGGCGCGACGAAGTGCGGACCGACATTCCCGAGCGACGAGAGGGCGACGGACAGAGAGCCCCACCCGTCAAGATTCGAGACCAACGTAGTCACCAACCACACGATCGTCAGCGCGGCGATCCACCCGACCGCGATCCCCGTCGTCCGCTCCGCCTCGTCGGTCGAAAGCGTTCCATGACCGTAGGTCAGCGGGACAACCTCCCTCGGAGACCGCGTCGCGATTCGGAGCCTCCGGCGAAGAACCCGCCACAGAACGGTCGCACGCTGCACCTTGAGACCGCCGGCGGTCGAGCCAACGCAGCCGCCGATCAGCATCAGGAGGAGGAACACCTGCCTCGTGAGCGGAGCGAGCGTGCTCAAATCGCCCATCGTGAACCCGGTCGTCGTCGCGATCGAGACGACGTGGAAGAGCGACGTTCGAACGTGCGTATGCAAGCCGACGTCCGCGACCCGCCCTCGGTCGGCGAGCCCGATCAAGAGTGTCGCCGTGAGGATGAGGCCGATCCACGCGCGCAGTTCGACGTTCGAGAGGATCGATCGCCACCGCCTGCGCAGCGCATTCCAGTGAACGAGGAAGCTGGTACCCCCGAGGAACATGAACGCGAGAATCGTGTACTCGATCGCCACGTGATTGCGGAAGCCGGCCGCGCCGAAGTGCGCGATACTGGCATCGTAGTTCGAGAAGCCACCGGTCGAGACCGTCGTCAGAGCGTGGGACGCCGCATCGAACGGACTCAGCCCCTCCAGCCAAAGGATCAAGGCGCAGGCGAGCGTCAACGCTCCGTAGATCGACCAGAGGATGCGCAGGGAGCTGAAGACACCGGGAGAAAACCGCTCGGAAGCCGCCTTGTGCGACTCCGCGCCGAGGAGCGTGTGCCGGACGCCGCCTTCGCGGATGACGAAGAGGAAGAGGGTGAAGATCCCCAGCCCGCCAATCCATTCGGTCAATGCCCGCCAAAGGAGGAGGCTGCGAGGGAGGATCTGCAGTCCCGTCAGAAGCGTTGCGCCGGTCGTCGTGAATCCGCTCGCGGATTCGAAGAAGGCATCCAAGAACGTGACCTTGAGCGCGAGCCAGTAGGGGATGGCACCGACCAGGGAGAGGGCGAACCAGCCGAGCGCGCCGACCGCCATCGCCGTGCCGACGGTCATCCGTCGCGGTCGGAAGAAGAAGGCGAGTGAGAGCCCTACGGCGAGGCTGATCCCGGCCGGAATGGCGAAGTTGCGCATCGGGAACTGCACCGTCTCATCGAAGATCGCGCTGACGACGAGAGGCGCCGCCTGGAGAACGGAGAAGGCGACGAGGACGACGCCGAGGTAGTGAAGGATCGATACGCGACTTCTCAAAGGCCCCTCCCTTCGCTTCCCATTCTAGCGGTCGCGGCAAGCGCACTGAAGGGATCACGCAGGGTCAGCGATCTGCGACGAAGGGAATCAGGAAGGCCTCCCCTTCCGCGTCGGCGCCTCGGTTACGCAAGGAGAAGACAAACGCTACGAGCTGTGCACCTTCCGGAACAGGTTCCGAGATCGGTAGAAGTACTCTGCACCGGAGGCGAAGGAGAGGGCGAGAGCGAGTCCGAGGCAGACGGTCTTCAAGACGTCCCAGCTCGGCCCGAGGATGAAGGTGCGATCGACGAGAATCGCCAAGACCAAGGCGACGTGCGAGATTGTCTTGGCCTTGCCGAGGAAGCGCGCTCCGATCGCTTCTCCCTCGGAGATCGCCAGGATTCGCAGTCCGGTCACCAGGAACTCTCTCGCGATGATCGCCATCACCGCCCAAGCGCCGAGCTCCCCGAGTTGGAGGAAGGCGATCAGCGCGCCGGCGATCAAGAGCTTGTCGGCGATCGGATCGGCGAACTTCCCGAACGTGCTCGTCTGCTTGAAGCTCCTCGCCAGATACCCGTCCACGACGTCCGAAACCGCCGCGAGGAAGAAGAGGATCATCGCCAGGAACCGCGTGACGGCGGATTCGAACAGGATGAGGAACATCAGAAGCGGCACGAACGCGATCCGCGACAGCGTGATCTGGTTGGGGATCGTCCGGAAGAGACCGACCCAGCCGCTCATGATCGGCTCGTCTCCTCGACGATTTCCGCGAAGGAGCCGGGATCGAGCGACGCGCCGCCGACGAGGGCTCCGTCGATGTCCGGCTCGGCGACCAGAGAGGCCGCGTTCTCCGGCTTGACGCTGCCGCCGTAGAGAATGCGGGTCTTCTCCGCGGCCGCCTTGCCGAAACGATCGACGAGCTTCTGCCGAATCGTAGCGATCGCTTCCTGGGCCTGGTCTGGCGTCGCCGTCTCCCCGGTTCCAATCGCCCAAACCGGTTCGTAGGCGACGGTGATCCGACCGATCTCGTCCGGGCCGACCTCGGCGAGCCCGGCTTCGAGTTGAGCGCCGACGATATCGTCGGTCCTGCCCCCTCGACGCTCTTCGAGCGTCTCCCCGACACAGAGGATCGGAAGAAGGTCGGCATCCAGCGCCGCCCGAAGCTTCCGTCCGACGGTCTCATTCGAGTCGCCGAAGACGTGACGACGCTCCGAGTGACCGACCAACACGTATCGGCACCCGGTCGCGCGGATCATGGCACCGGAGACGGCTCCGGTGTACGCCCCCTTCGTCTCGACGTGGAGATCCTGTGCCCCAAGCGCAACCACCGTCCCTTCGAGAAGCCGTCCCGCCCGGTCGAGACTGGTGAACGGCGGAATCAACAGCACGTCGACCGCGCTCCTCGTTCCGATCCGATCGACGAACTCGCCGATGAACGCCTCCGTCTCCTGGGGCGTCATGTTCATCTTCCAATTCCCCGCGATCAGACGTCGTCTCACGCCCATCTCTCCTTTCGGGCTTCGAGTATACCGAACCGGCCGCCTCGCGGGCGGAATTGACTTTCCGAACCGGCCTATCTACCATCCAGCGTTCGTCGGCAAACGCGTTCATGGGAGGGGTGAGCATGTATACAGCCATCGGCGCGATCGTCGCGGTCGTCTTCCTGTTCTTGGCCAGCGCGATCAAGATCGTTCGAGAGTACGAGCGCGGTGTCATCTTCCGCCTCGGGCGCCTCGTCGGCGCGAAGGGTCCGGGCATCTTCCTGATCATTCCGATCGTTGACAAGATGGTGAAGGTAAGCCTACGGACGGTGACACTTGATGTTCCGCCACAGGAAGTGATCACCAAGGACAACGTCTCGACGCAGGTCAACGCCGTCCTCTTCTTCCGCGTGCTCGACCCGAGCGACGCCGTCGTCCAGGTGCAGAACTACATGGAAGCGACACGGCAGATCGCGATGACCACTCTGCGGAGCGTGCTCGGCGGATTCGAGCTGGACCAGGTCCTCGGCGAGCGGGAGATGATCAATCAGCAGCTCCAGCAGATCGTCGACGAGCAGACCGACCCGTGGGGGATCAAGGTCAAGAACATGGAGATCAAGGACGTGAAGCTCCCCGGCGACATGCAGCGCGCCATCGCACAGCAAGCGGAGGCGGAGCGCGAACGGCGCGCCAAGATCATCAACGCAGAGGGCGAGCTCCAGGCGGCCTCCAAGCTCGGTGAGGCAGCGAAGATCATCGAGCGGAATCCGGCGGCCCTTCAACTGCGGTACCTACAGACCTTGAACGCCATCTCGGCCGAGAACGCCTCGACCATCGTCTTCCCGTTCCCGATGGAGTTGTTCGAGTGGCTGAGGGCAAAGAAGGAGTAGCTCCGTCTCCAAGATGAGCCGCTACGACGTGATCGTGGTCGGCGCCGGTCATGCCGGGTGCGAGGCGGCCGTCGCCTCGAGTCGCCTCGGCGCTCGAACCGCGCTCGCCACGATCAACCTTTCAGAGATCGGCAAGATGCCGTGCAATCCGGCAATCGGAGGCCCCGGCAAATCCCAGCTCGTCCGCGAGATCGACGCCCTCGGCGGGGAGATGGCCCACATCACCGACGAAGCGACGATCCACATCCGTACTCTGAACACGAGCAAGGGACCCGCGATGCAGGTCCGTCGCGCTCAGGTCGACCGGGACGCATACAAGGCGGCTTGGCGTCGGATCCTGGAGGCGGAGGAAGGCCTCGATCTCATCGAGGGCCGTGTGGATGCCCTCGTCGTGCGAGACGATCGCGTCGGCGGCCTCTCCCTGCATGACGGGCGGACGATCGAAGCGCGGGCCGTCGTCCTCTGTGTCGGGACGTTTCTCAATGGGAGGATCCTCCTCGGTCGAGAGGCGGTCCGGGCCGGACGCGCCGGCGAGCCCCCGTCGGTCGACCTCGCCCGATCTCTCCGCGACCTCGGATTCCGAATGCGTCGAATGAAGACGGGAACTCCGCCTCGCGTCATTCGCGATTCAATCGACACCGAAACCCTCGAGCGCCAGGCGACGAGTCCCCGTCCTCTCGGATTCTCCTTCTGGTCGATCCCCCGCACCCTCCCGGACACTCACCCGGTCTACGTGACGCACACGAACGCGCGGACACACGCGATCATCGAGGCGAACCTGGAAGAGAGTGCGAACTACAACGGCCTGATGGATGGGGTCGGTCCCCGTCACTGCCCGTCACTCGAGACGAAGATCGTCCGCTTCCCCGAGCGAACGTCGCACAAGGTCTTCTGTGAACCGGAAGGGCGTACGAGCCCCGAGATCTATCTTCAAGGGATCTACACCGCCTTCTCCCCGGAGGTCCAAGACCGAATCGTGCACTCGATCCGCGGCCTCGAACGCGCCCGAATCGAGCGCTACGGCTACAACATCGAGTACGACTACGTGGACCCCCTCCACGTCGACGCGACCCTCCACGTCGACGGAATCGAGGGTCTGTACCTGGCCGGCCAGATCATCGGCACGACCGGATACGAGGAGGCGGCCGCCCTCGGCCTCCTCGCCGGCGTCAACGCCGTCCGGCGATTGCGGGGCGCTCCACCGATCATCCTCGATCGTGGACAGGCGTTTGCCGGAGTCCTCGTTGACGATCTCGCAACCAAGGGGATCTCCGAGCCGTACCGGATGCTTCCGTCACGGGCCGAGTATCGGATCACCCTGCGTGAGGGAAACGCCGATCTCCGGCTCTGCGACCTCGGGCACGAGGTCGGCCTCCTCTCCGACGCCAAGTACGAGCGATTCCTGAAGCGCCGTCGATCGATCGAACATCTGATCGGGGAGTTGATCGACGTGCGCGTCGGACCGAGCGACCCGGTGAACGCGAGGCTGATCGAGCGAGGCGTCCAACCGCTGTCGCAGAATGGCGCCTCGCTCTTCGATCTCCTGCGCCGCCCGCACGTGCGGATCGAGGATCTGGTCGACTCGGGCAGGATCTCGGACGACGTTCTCCTCGAGGTCGAGATCGCCGGGAAGTACGCCGGCTATCTCGAGCAGCAAGAGCGCGAGATCGCCCGACTTCGACGGATGGAATCCTTCACGATTCCCACCGACATCGATTTCCGGGCGCTCGAAGGGCTCTCGATCGAGGGTCGAGATCTCCTGGCACGTGTCCGACCTCGATCGCTCGGACAAGCGACCCGCGTTCCCGGGGTCTCTCAAGCGGACCTTTCGATGCTCGCCGTTCATCTGCGGCGGTAGTCGCTACGGTCGCCCGAACAGTTCCTCCCCGCTGAGTACGTGGCCGCCCGAAGCCCCCATCGGGGAGGTCGCTCCGGCCTCGTACGTGTCGGACGTCGTCGACGCCAGGCGCTCGGCGTGGATCATCCGCGTCGCGGTCTCGTGGAAGACCTGTCCTGCGGTGTAGCCGCCGGAGACGGGTGTCGTCCCAACCTCGTCGAGGACAACCAGGATGACGACGTGAGGATCCTCGGCCGGGAGGCAGCCGGCGAACAAGGACGTGTACTTCCCTTCCGTGTAGCCTCGACCGGCCGTGGCCTTCTGCGCCGTTCCGGTCTTGCCGGCAACGGTGAATCCATCGAGGGCGGCTCGTGTCCCCGTCCCCGACTCGACGACGCGCGTCATCAGATCGAGCATCGTCTCCGCTGATCCATCACTCACCACGCGGTCTCCTGCCGTGACGGGTCCGCCGCTCGCGATGTGTACATCGGGGAGGACTCCGTCGTTGGCGACGCAGCAGAGCGCGCGGGCGAGTTGAACCGCCGTCACCGCGACCGACTGCCCGATCGACGACGACGCAAGGTCGAGCGGAGACCAGACCGCCGCCGGACGAAGGATCCCGACTTCTTCGCCGGGAAGCTCGATCCCGGTCTCGCGGCCGAATCCGAGATCGGACAGGAGTGCGTGCAGCGCCTCCTCGCCGAGGCGGAGGGCGACCTGGATCATCGCCGTGTTGACCGAATGCTCGATCGTCTCCCCAAACGTCACGAACCCGTAGTCGACGTGATCGGCGTTGTGCATCACGTGCCCGCCGATCGTGATCCCGTCGTCTCCGTCGAACGTCTCGTCGACCGTGACGACCCCGGCCTCCAGCGCGGCCAGGCCGGCGAACACCTTGAAGATCGACCCGGGCTCGAAAATGGCGGCCACGGCCAGGTTCTTCCGCTCCGTCGGGGTCGAGGATCCGAATCGGTTCAAGTCGTAGCCCTTGCTCTGCGCCATCGCGAGGATCTCGCCGCTCGTCGGGTCGATCGCAACGATCATCCCGCCGACAGCTTGGAAGTGGGAGACGCCAGACTGGATCTCGTCCTCGCAGATGAACTGCAGATCGGCATCGAGGGTGAGGATCACGTCATCACCGGACCGGCCGGGATCGATTGTCTCCGTCTGATACGTACGTCCATCGGCCCCCTCGACGACGCGAAGCTGAGTCGGCGTTCCACGGAGCTTCTCGTCGAACTCGAGTTCGATCCCTTCCAGACCGACTCCGTCCGTTCCGACGAAGCCGATGACGTTCGACGCGAGTCGTCCCTGCGGGTAGCAGCGCTTCCACGTGTCCAAGAAGATCAGGCCGTACGCGCCTCCCTGCGACGCGCGCTCCTCGATCCGCTGCGCGACCTCGAGAGAGACGGAGCGATCGACCCACGTGAAGTAGCTCGGCCGATAGACCAGGTCGGAGATCTCCGCCTTCGAGCGACCGAGCTCGTCCGCCAAGATCGCCGCCAACGTCTCCGGCTTGGTCATGTTGTACCCGTCGACGGCAATCGCTGTGGCCTTCACGTCAAACGCGAGGAGGGTCCCGTCCCGATCGATGATCGAACCGCGCCTCGGCGGAAGCTCGAGGGTCCGCTCCTGAACTGAGGCGGCGAGCGCCCGCCAGCGGCCTCCCTCGACGATCTGGAGCTGAGCCAGCCGGGCGACGGCGATCATCGCACACACCACGAGGATCGCGGCGATCACCCGTCCTCGGACCTTTGTCGTCGGACTACTCGTCTTCATGCGAAGGGACGGGGACATACCTCACCACCGAGGGTTCGACCATTCCGAGGTTCTCCCGAGCGATCCGCGAGATCCGCTCCAGAGAGAACGCCTGCTCGATCTCGAACTCGAGCGCGAGGTTGACTTCTTCGACGCGGACCAGGTCCTCCCGAGCCTGTTCGCAGTCCGCCGTCAGCCTGCGAAGCGCGGTCGTCTGAAGAACGTAGAGAAAGCAGAGCCCGACAACGAAGACCGTGACGCCGGATAGCGCGATCCATCGACTCGGCACGCCCGTCCCCCGGCGCCGCGACCGTTCCCCTTCGATCCTACCGCTTCGACCGCGGTGCAACATCTCTCAACGAGCCTAGAGGCCGGCAGATCACCGGGACCGGACAGCTGTCAGCTCACGACACGAACTCGGCGACCTTCCTTGCCGCTCGTAGTTTCGCGCTTCGGGCCCTCGGATTCTCCGCCACTTCCTTCCGCGTCGGGCGAACCGGCTTGCGCGTGAGAATCTCGGCCTCGACCGTCTTGTCGCAGACGCACTCCGGCAGATCGGGTGGACAGACGCAGTCGGCCGCCCGTTCCCGCAGGAATCGCTTAACGATTCGATCCTCCAGGGAATGGAAGCTGATCGAAACAAGGACCCCACCGATCGCGAGAACTCCGAAGCCGACCTCGAGACCCCGCGAGAGGCTCTCCAATTCGCGGTTGACGACGATCCGAATCGCCTGGAACGTCCGCGTCGCCGGATCGATCGGCCCATCGAAGTAGCGACCCGGAACTGCGCGATGAACCGTCTTCCGAAGCACACCCGTCGTCAGGATCGCTTCCTCCGCCCTGGCTCGGACGATCTCGCGTGCGATCCGTCGCGCGTAACGCTCCTCGCCGTACGTCCGCAGGACGTCCGCCAGCTCCGTCTCCTCGACCGACGCAAGCCAAGCCGATGCCGGCCGACCGGCCGTTCGATCCATCCTCATGTCGAGCGGTCCGTCGCCCCGGAAGCTGAACCCCCTGTCCGGATCGTCGAGTTGAAGGGAGGAGACACCCACGTCGAGGAGCAACCCGCCAACCGGCCCGACCTCGAGGTTCGAGAGGTGTTCGGAGACGTCGATGAAGTCGCCGTGCACGAGATGGACGCGATCGCCGAACCGCGACAGCCGCGCCTCGGCGATCGCCAGAGCCTCCTCGTCGCGGTCGATCCCGACCAGGCCCACGTCCGGGCTCGCCTCGAGAATCGCCTCCGCATGTCCGCCGAGGCCGACCGTCCCGTCGACGATCGTCGGCGTCGGTGCATCGGCGAGAAACCGGACGACTTCCGACGTCAGAACGGGGCGATGAATCTCGCCCCCAGCGATCACTCCGCCTCCTCGATCAGCTCCACCAACGTCTGAAGCGCCTCGAGCGGCGTCATCCGGTTCGGATCGAGCCGACGAAGCCGCTGAATGATCGGGTGATCCTCGGACCCGAAGAGCGGGATTCGCTCCGCGACCTGCCGCGAGCCGAGATCGGAGAGCGGCGCTTCCGCGAGAAGGTCGGACAGGATTCGATCGGCCGCCTCGGTGACGTGCGGCGGCAGCCCGGCGAGTCGGGCGACGTGCACTCCGTAGCTCCCGGCCGCAGTCCCCGGCTCGACCCGGTGGAGGAAGACGACTTCGGAGCCGACCTCCTTGACGGCAACGTGCAGGTTCATCACGTTCGGCACTTCATCGGCAAGCCGGGTCATCTCCTGGTAGTGCGTCGCGAAGAGGGTCTTTGCCCGGACCTTGCGCGCCAGCTCCTCCGCGACCGCCCACGCGATCGAGACGCCGTCGAAGGTGCTCGTCCCTCTTCCCATCTCGTCGAGGATGATCAGGCTCCGCGACGTCGCGCGTTCGAGGATGGCCGCGACCTCGAGCATCTCCATCATGAAGGTGCTGACGCCGGCGACCAGCATGTCGCTCGCTCCGACGCGAGCGAAGATGCTCTCGACGATCGGAAGCCGGGCCTCTCCAGCGGGGACGAACGACCCGATCTGCGCCATCAGGCTGATCAACGCCGTCTGACGAAGGAAGACCGACTTCCCAGCCATGTTCGGCCCGGTCAGAATGACGAGGTCCCGTCCGTCGGTGAGGTCGAGGTCGTTCGGAACGAACTCCTCGATCTGCTCGACGACCGGGTGACGGCCGCCGCGGATCTGGAGCACGTGCCCCTCCGTAAACGACGGGCGGACGTAGCCGTTCACGTGCGCGACCTCGGCGAGTCCAAGGATCACGTCGAGCTCGGCGAGCGCTTCGGCGACGGTCTGGATCCTTGGAAGCTTCTCGGCCAGCGCGTCGACTGCCTCGTCGAAGAGCTCCACTTCGAGGCTGGTCGTTCGCTCTTCGGAGAGCGCGATCTTCTCCTCGATCCCGCTCAGCGATTCGGTGACGAACCGCTCGGCGTTCGCCAGCGTCTGCCGGCGGCGATACTCCTCGGGAACCTTGTCGAGGTGCGGTTTCGTCACCTCGATGTAGTAGCCGAAGACACGGTTGTATCCTACCTTCAGGGAGGGGATCCCGGTCCGCTCGCGCTCGTCGGACTCGAGGGTCGTCAGCGCGTCCCTGAGCGCGCGCGTCCCGCCTCGAAGCCGGTCGAGTTCGTCGCTGTACCCCGCCGCGATCAGCCCTCCATCCCGGGGGTCGACCGGCGGCTGATCGACAAGCATCCGCCCGAAACGATCGGTCAGTTCTTGAACCTCGCGGTCGGCCAACCCATGACAAATGCGATCGAACACGCAGCGACGATCCGCTTCGATCCCCTCTGAGAGCATGCGAGAGACTGCAGGAACCGTGTCGAGCGAGCGGAGGAGCCCGCTCAGATCCTGAGGACGGAAGCGACCGGCGCCCAGCCTCCCCGCAAGGCGCTCGAGGTCGTGAACGTCCTTGATCCGACCTCGAAGCTCCTGACGGAGAAGACTCAACTCGACCATCGCCTCGACCGCATCGAGCCGCTCCTCGATCGCCGTCCGGTCGGTCAACGGTGCGAGGATCATCCGTCGAAGGCGTCGCCGCCCCATGCTCGTCGCCGTCCGGTCCAGCACATGCAGAAGGGTTCCCCGCTCCTGGCCGTCTCGGATCGGCTTCACCAACTCGAGGCTGCTGACGGTGAACGGATCGAGATCGACGTGATCGGAGACGGCGTACGCCCGGAGTGGGCGCACTTGGGACTGCACTCCCTTCTGAGTCGCTTCGACGTAGTCGAGGATCGCGCCCGCCGCCCGCAGCGCCGCCTCGTCGACTCCGAGATCGTTCGACGCGACGGCGACGAAGGCCGTCGAAGAAAGCTCGGTCAATGTCCGCTCCGACAAGGGGCGCCGCAACTCATCCGACGCATCTGATGAAAGAAGGACCTCGGCCGGGTCGCGGCGCTCGACCTCACCGAGGCACGCCGCGAGCGATCCGACGACCGTGCACGTGAACTCACCCGTGGAGAGGTCGATGAATGCGAGGCCGATCGTCTTGCTCCCCGTCGGGCGAAAGGCGGCCGCCAAGTAGTTGTTCGCCCCGGCGTCGAGAACCGATTCGTCGAGTGCCGTTCCCGGCGTGACGATCCGAACGACGTCCCGCTTGACGAGGCCCTTTGCCTTCTTGGGATCCTCGACTTGGTCGCAGACCGCAACTTTGTACCCCTTCTTCAGGAGTTCGTTGACGTAGGCCGGTCCTCGGCGGATCGGGACGCCGGCCATCGGATGACCGTTGCGAGATGTGAGCACGATGTCGAGCTCCTTGGCAAGCGTCTGCGCATCCTCGAAGAACGCCTCATAGAAGTCTCCGAGATGGAAGAATAGAATCGCGTCCGGATGTTCGGCCTTGAAGCGTAGATACTGCTTCATCATGGGGGTTTGCTCAGCCGTCATCGCATCCTCGAGTATAGGGCAGACGTCGTTTGCGTCCCAGTCGCGAACCGGATCCCGTAGAACCCCTTAAACCCCCTAGCAGAACGAGTTTTGCGATTCATCGCTTCCCTCTTGACAGTGGCGTGGAGGGCGCATATACTTGTCGCCAATAGTTCACACTCCTGAAAAGGGCAAACCTATCGCAAGGTAGGGGCGCAAAGCTTCGGGCCATCGCGAGTGGAAACGCCGCTCGCGGAAGAACTCTCGAAGTTCATGGCGGCCGGGTTGCCAGGATGACTGGAACCCGGTCTTTTCGTTTGGGCCGAAGAGATTGTGAAGAGGAAGGAGCCGGAACGTGCAGACGACGATCTACTACAACGAGGGGGACGCCTACCTGATGAAACAGGTTGACGCCAAGGGACGACGTGAGCGGAAGAGCCGCAGCGCCGTTATCCTCTCGATCCTGGAGGAGCACTTCGAGCGCGAGAAGCGGCTCGGGGAGATTCTCGTCGACCTGGGCGTCCTCAGTCATGCGGACCTCGCAAAGGGGCTGGAGTTGCAAAAGACCAAGTTCGCCGACAAGCTTCTCGGTGATATCCTGCTCGAAGAGCGGTTGGTCGAACCGGAGGCGGTCGAACGCGCCCTGATCATACAGGGTCGCGGTGAACCTGCATGAAGCGATGAGTCGACTCGTCGGTACAACAGGAATCACACAAAAGCTCCGCGGCGGAACCACATTCCGCGCGGTAGCGTGCTTCACGGACATGAATCGGAGCACGAAAAGGGCAAACTGCCCGCGAGGGCAGGACGCAAAGCCACGGACCTCGCGCGCCGCGAACGGGCGCGTCGGCGAATTCGAAGGATTCGCCCTTGGATGCGAAGCATCCGCAAGGCAGCCGGGTTGCCGTTTCCAAGGAGGATTCGATGGCTTTGCGAAGAACTGCGGCATCCCGGGGTAGAAGCTGGGGGGGGACGGCCGGAGTTGTAGTTCTCATTGCACTCGCAACGTTGGTCTTCTCGGCTTTCGACTTAGCAGGTGCAGATTTCGAGATGGCAACAGCCGACGGCATCTGGACGGATGCCGACGTGTCGGTCACGGGACTCAACACGAGCGAGATTCGGTGGGGAGTCTCGACCGGCTCGGGTCGAAGCGGGTTCGACTTCGACGGGAACTCAAACGAGGCGTTCGATTCCGGAGAGCGCTTCCTCATCGGAACGTTTACCCATCACAACAAGCCGATCACCGGCGACGCACCGACGCAGGTCGACCTGGAGATCACCCTTCACTTCAATAGTCCGTCGATCTCGCCGGACCCTGAATTCACGTACACCCTCGGCTTTCATGAGACTCCGAACAATCCATACGACAACCCGGGCAACGTCTGCCCTTACGGAGGCGACTACAACGGGTGCTACGACCGCGTTACCTTCCCAAGCAGCACGTCGGACACGTTCTGGGTTGGAGACACGAAATACACGCTGGAGATCCTGGGGTTCACCGACAGCCCGACCGGCGGGACGCCCCTCAGCTACTTCATCACCAAGGAGAACCAGGACAACGTCGCGTACGTCCACGGTCGGTTGACGGTCGTGTGCACGAATCCCGAGATCACGGAGGAACCGGAGGACGTGATTGCGTACGAAACGGAAGACGTCGTCTTCTCCGTCTCAGCGACCGGGACGGATCTCTCGTATCAGTGGTACAAGAACGGCGTCCTGCTCGTGAACGGTAGCGGCATCTCGGGAGCCACCACTGACACGCTGACGCTGACCAGCGTTGACGCGAGCGACGAAGGCGAATACACGGTGCGAGTCAGCAACGATTGCGGTGCTGTTGAGTCTCAAGCCGCACTTCTCACCGTGACCGAACCGGATTGTGCCAACTACATCATCGATTTCGAGGGGAGCTCCTACAATTCGAGCACGGACAAGACCGTGTTCACGTATACGATCACATCGAACGCGAGCCCGGCGGCCAGCCATTGGATTCTCGGACTGCCAAGTTGCGTGACGAGTAGCGACATCGACTCCTCCGGAACCGGGCCCGGCACAACCGTGTATGGATACGACCCGACGACAGGCGTGACCGGCATGAAGTACGACACCATGGTCGAGGTCGGATCCCCCACGACGTTCACCCTGACGCTGTACGGGTATTGGCCCGAGGGGACCGTCGAGGCGGCGGTCAAAGCGGGGCAGAAGATCTGCCCGAAATCGACGACCGGGCCAGCATGCCCTACTCCGTCGATCGGCGTCGAGAAGTCGACCAACGGAGAAGACGCGGATGCGGCCCCCGGACCCTACGTAGCCGCCGGAGATTCCGTGACGTGGGTTTACGAGGTTTCCAACTCGGGTGACGTCCCTCTCGAAGACGTCGGAGTCAACGACGATCAAGGCGTCACACCGATCTACCAATCGGGGGATGCGGACAGTGATGACGTGCTTGATCCCGGGGAGACGTGGATCTATCAGGCGACAGGGACCGCTCAGGTCGGTCTGTACGCGAACGTGGCCACGGCAACCGGGCTGTATCGCGGAGATCCGTATTCGGATACGGACTCGTCACACTACACGGGTGTGGACGTCCGGCTGTCGCTCGATCCATCCAGCGACACCAACCAGATCGGTGTCGACCACACCTTCACCGCGACCCTGGAATCGACCACCAACGGAAGCAGCTGGCTTCCCATGAGTGGCAAGACGATCGACTTCGAGATCACCGCCGGTCCGGGAGACCTGAGCGTGCCGAGCGCGACGACCAACGGCGCCGGCCAGGCGACGGTCACCCTCAGCTCGTCCGTCGTCGGCTCGACCACCGTCGAGGCCTCGTTCGGCGGCACCGTCGCCGAGGCGAGCGTCGCGGCGAGCGACACCGCCGACAAGGACTGGATCGACGTCCGCCTGTCGCTCGATCCATCCAGCGACACCAACCAGATCGGCGTCGACCACACCTTCACCGCGACCCTCGAGTGGAACGACGGCT
>Ga0180432_10002586_pt1 | contig 26990 bp, 21 predicted proteins | sample SS_ome_10_FD_132414 | JGI IMG/M metagenome (GOLD analysis project Ga0180432, IMG submission 132414) | Hypersaline lake sediment archaeal communities from the Salton Sea, California, USA - SS_1_MS_2 metaG | ecosystem: Environmental > Aquatic > Non-marine Saline and Alkaline > Hypersaline >... | reverse complement strand
GCTGTGGCGTCGAGCGATGGAGTTGTGGGACAGGTGTCAATTGAAGGGAGCCAGCATTCCCTTCCACCCCTCATTATCCTCGAACGGCCGGCTCTCGTCAATTGGAAGTAAGACCGGGGTTGGCCAGAGCCCGGTGATATCCGGTTTGCCCATCAGCACAAGAAAGGGGGGTGATTCCTGAGTCAGGACCTCGATCACGGGCTGCATCTGACCGGCACCCATCAAGATCAGTCCATCATCTCACCCACACGGCACAGACAGGTGACGCGCTCACGGGTATCTACCTGGGGGGTGAGGTGTGCAGAAACCGGCTGTACCCAGTCTCCTCGGCGCGGTAGGTCACGCCGTGGATCACCTCGAAGTAGTACTCGCCGACAACGTGAAGGCGATCCGCACGCACGCTGTGCACAAGACCGCGCAAGAGCAGACCCGCCTTGCTCGTGCGTTGCCGGCGTAGGTTGCGCGCGGCAGCACGGCCACACAGCCTGACTCCTTGATGACGCTATCCACTTCGGCCTTGCTGTCTCGAACTCTGGAGACCGTAGTCCTGGAAACGCCTGCTCTTCGCGCAGTGTCAGGGATGGTCGTCCGGCCGCTCATGATCCTATCCTGTTGGTGATCCTTGGGTCTGTCCGTAGCCGCCGGGACCAGGTTCTACCTTGCCGAAGGGCCGCCGAGTGATCCCCGCCTGAAGGGGACTCCGTCTGGAGGCTGGCTTGCGCTGCCCTCCCTTGGCTCTCGAGTGCCGGGGAGTTGGCCTGCAGGCGGTGCAACGCGAGGCCGCGGAACCTTCTTCTCGCTCTGGGCGTCCTTACGGCACAGGCTCATGATGCGGAGCCTGTCTCGAGTAGGGTCTGCGTGCTGTGCGGCGCGTGGTGCCTGTGCGGATGGGCTACAAGGCAGAACCCGGTGTGGGGCACAGCACATGAGTTCGAAGGAGGCAAGGCCATGTCCCGAAAGCTCATCAGCCTGGTTGTCCCGGTTCTGTGTCTGCTGCTCGCGCAGCCTGTGAGTGGCCAACACCCAGACGTGGGGCATTCGGAGCCATACTGGCGCGTAGCGTACTGGAACAACATGACCATGCACGGCTCACCCGCGATCGAGGGAACGGACGTGCGCCTGGATTGGGACTGGGGCGCCGGCTCGCCGCGGCCAGAGATAGGCGTGGATCACTTCTCGGCTCGCTGGATACGGTACCTCGACCTGTCGGCAGGCAGCTATCGATTCAGCGCCACAAGCGATGACGGCATTCGCGTCTATGTTGACAACAGCCTCATCATCGATGAATGGAACGACCATGCGGCCCGCACGTTCACCGCCGACGTCATTCTGGCGGCCGGGCATCATCTGGTGACGGTGGAGTTCTACGAGAACATGGGAGACGCGGTGGCGAAGCTCTCCTGGTGGCCGGTCTCCCCGCACAACTGGCGCGGGGAGTACTACAGTAATCGGTGGCTTGGCGGGGTGCCACAACTGGTCAGAGACGACACGAGCATCGACTTCAACTGGGGCTACGGTGCCCCTGCTCCGGTGATGCCGGTTGATGGATTCTCTGTCCGGTGGACGCGCACCATACATCTCGATCCCGGGCTGTATCGATTCTTCTCCACCGCCGACGATGGCGTGCGTCTCTGGGTGAACAACCATCTTCTTGTCGATGCTTGGCGCGATCAGTCTGCAACCGTGCACTCGGGCACCATCTACCTGTCCGGTGATGTTCCTGTTGTGATGGAGTACTACGAGAACGGGGGGGTCGCAGTCGCGAAGCTGACCTGGAGCCGAACCGGCGGCGAGCCGGATCCGCCGCCTGCAGATGCCATCATCGTCGATGACAGGGACCCTGGCTTCCACAGGGGTGGTTCGGTCTCCGGCTGGCGATTCGCAGACTCGGGCTATCGCGGCACGATGACCTGGACACGGAGCAACTACGGTCACAACTACAACTACAATTGGGCCCGCTGGTATCCTACTCTGTCGGTGCGCAGGTACTATGAGGTCTTGGTGCACATTCCCGTGTCGTACGGGACGACGTCCAATGCGCGCTATTGGATCTCTCACTACGATGGATACACGCTGCGCAGGATTGACCAGTCGGCCAATGCTGGGCGGTGGGTCTCCCTGGGTACCTATCGCTTCCGTGGTACGAGACGGGACTATGTCTCCCTCGCTGACATAACCTACGAGCCCTACCTATCGCGCACGATTGCCTTCGATGCGATGAAGTGGGAGCCCCGCTGAGTAGCCCCCAATCTGCCTCCGACGTGGGGCCCGCTGATCATTGGTCCGAGAGGTCGATGGCGCCACGTCTCGCCTGCCGGCGGGTCGGGCGGCGGTGCTTGCAGCGCGGTTCGGCCGCATCGTGATAGCCTTGCCGTTGAGCAGTGCGTATAGGGGCAGAGAGCGAGATCGTCACGCGACTGGTCCGATCCACGCCTATCCGATCCTTGACTTGCCGGTAGGAGTTGACACCTCTCCCTCGACCGGGTACACTGCCTGGAATCATACCAGGGGAGGTTGCCAGAGACGTGGCCGGGCCGGGAGCATCCAAGGGACTCCGAGCGTGGATAGCGCGCTACAGGCGTCGGTGGGCGGGTCTCTCAGTCCAGGAGCGCAACGCTCTCTATCTCTGCGGTACCTCGGGGTGCCTTGGGCCGATCCAAGCCGGTGTTGGGGCGTACCTGGCGGTCTTCCTGGCTCGCCTGGGCGCTTCGGCTGAGCAGATCGGCTGGCTCACCTCCGTGCCGGCCATGGCGAATATGGTCCTGATGATCCCCGCGGGCTTGGTGGCGGAGCGGGTCCGGGATCAGGTGCGACTGCGGACTCTCGGCGCTGTCGTGATGCGTAGCGTCCCCTTGCTGCTGGCAGTTGCCCCCGCGGTCTTCACGCTCTCCGCGATTCCGAATGTGGCCGTGGCCCTGGTGGCTCTCCAATCGGCTGCGCTGGCAATCACGCTTCCCGCCTTCATGACGGTGATGAGTGACGCTGTGGCTCCACAGCAGCGGTCTCGAGTGAACGCGGCCCGGTGGGCGTTGATGAACGTCGTGAGCGCCTTGTTGGTTCCATTCTTCGGACGCATGTTGGATGTGGTTGATTTCCCCCGCAACTACCAGATCCTGTTCGCATTCTCCTTCCTTGGGGGGATCGGCAACCTGTACTTCTTCTCGCGCATCAAGGTGCCTCCGCTGGAGGTGCGAGAGCATGCCTCGTGGAGGCCCCACAATCTGAGGGAAGGACTGCGGTCCTATCTCGCTTCGGTCAGAGGGTCTCGTGAGTTCGTGCTGTTCGTACTGGGCACGGTGGCCTTTCGCGTGGTGCGGAACATGCCGCTGCCCTTGTACAGCTTGTTCTGGGTGAACGAGCTCCATGCCTCCGACGGGCTGATCGGATTGAGGGAAACGGCGGCGTACTCTGGATTGGTTCTCGGATACCTCGCGTGGGGGAAATGGGCGCCGAGAATGCAGCAGAGGCGGCAACTGTTCGTGTCAGTGTTGCTGTTGGGGCTCTACTGTGTCGCCACAGCGCTGATCCCGAGTGCCCCCTGGATGGTACCCGTTGCAGCGATCTGGGGCCTCGCGATGTCAGGCGTGAACATCGGTCTCTTCAACATCATGCTCACCAGCGTTTCGAAGGAGAGGATGCCGCGTCTCTCGGCGGTGCTCAATGTGGTGTCGAGCGCGGGCGCGTCCGTTGGGCCGGCGTTGGGAGTAGCTCTGAGTCAAGCCACTTCGATGCGGATGGCTCTTCTGATAGTCGGAGCCGCCATCATCCTCTCGACGGTTCCCTTCCGCGTACTGCCGTCGGAGAAGTGAGGAGTGCTATTCTCTTGGCAGATGGGGTGATCACGTCGCCGGCTTGCTCGGGGGCTACCCGTTCGGAACCCTCTCGCCACGCATGCGGCACAGTCTCGCGGGGCCGCATAGTGTGATGACGAGCATGGCCAGCCCGATCCACATCCCGAAAAGAATGACATCGGCGCGTTGAGACAGCTCGAAGAGCTCTCCCGTGAAGTTGAGCATGAAGTGGAACAAGACCGCGGACAGCGTGCTCCTGTGCGTGTTGTTGTAGATCCAGGTCATTGTGAGTGTCTGCGGGATCATGCTCAGCATGAAGATCCAGAAGGATAGCGTACCCAGTCCTAACTCGGCCTGGAAGGTCCCCTCGATGAAGAAGAGCGGCAGGTGCCAGGCTGCCCACAGCACACCCAGAATGAGGCTGGATGACAGGGCGTTCCATCTGGCCTGCAATCCATCCAGCGCGTATCCGCGCCATCCCATTTCCTCGGGAATGGGCCCGAATAGCAGGGTGAACGCCATGAAGGGCAGGACGGCGAGCGGCCGATCCACGAAACTCGCGGCGGCCTCGAGTCGTAGGCCTGTGCCTCCTAAGACAAGGTCGACGAGCGCGGAGAGACCGGTCAGTAGAGGTGGTGTGAGTAGGAGGACCGCCCACCACCTGGCCGGGATGCGTCCGGGTGATAGCAGACGTTGCCAGTAGTCTGCGCGGGCCCTCCGGTCTGACGCACGATAGATGAGCAGAAGCGCCGACACCATCGGGCCCACGCCGGCCAGCAGGCGCAGCACGAGTACGGGGAGCGCATCAGCGTTCATGCCCGTGAGTGCCGCGGGTATGAGAAAGAGCCAGGTCCAGCCGAAGGTTAGTACGAAGAATGGCCACGGACTGGGGCTGCGAACAGTGGATTCAGAGTTCATCATCACCTCAGGGTCATGTGCGGTCGACTCTCGAAGGATGACCCGAGTCATGTCCGTGCCAGGCGTGTACATCGGACGAGTGTTCGCTCCGTGGAGTGGGCACAGACTCTGCAAGATAGCGTCGCCTGGCAGTATACACCGGGTGTTTCAGATTCCCAAACCCCGATCGATGCGTCTCTGTTGGGATACGTCCCCTCTGAGTGCCAGTGGGGGTGTACCGCCAGGCGGTGCTGACTGCAAGGAGATCGCCCGCGGATGTCACCGTTGCACTGTTGTCTATCCCATGCTAGAATGGTGTGTACGTGGCTCCGATCGGGTACGAAACGCCCGGAGGGAGGGATCATGGCGTGCAATGCGGAGTTGTCAGCGGAGGACGTCTCGCAATTGCGAGCGGACTACTTCGAGATGCTGGCAGGCATAGGGATCACGAAACACATCGGTTCGCTAGCGGCCACCGAATTGCTGGTCGAGTGGTGCCACATCGGTGAGGGCAGCTATGTCCTCGACGTCGGTTGCGGGGTCGGGGCGACGCCCATCTACCTTGCCAGAGCCTATGGCTGCCGGGTGCTGGGGGTCGACCTCGTGGAGAAGATGATCGCCAGATCGAACGAGAGATTGCGGGGCGCCGGGCTGGACGACAAGGTCGAGTTCCAGGTGGCTGACGCGGTAGATCTGCCCTTCGCCGACGCCAGTTTCGATGCGGTCATCGCGGAGTCGGTGCTTGCCTTCATCGACGACAGGCAGAAGGCGTTGAGCGAGTGGATGCGTGTGACCAAGCCCGGGGGCTACGTTGGGTTCACGGAGGCGACCTGGACGAAGACACCCCCGCCGGAGGTGGATGAGTACATGTATCGCACTACCGGCGCGCAACTCGAGGTCTCCGAAGCGTGGGAGGAGCTGCTGAACAGAGCCGGATTGGGCGACACAGAGGCCGGGGCCTACAGGATCGATATGAAGGCCGAGAGTTCCGGCAGGATCAAACGACTGGGCCTCAAGACCTCTTTGGCTGCGCTGCCCAGAATGCTCGGAATGCTGCTCAAGAGCCTCGGCTCCAGAAGCATCATATCGAACGCCCTGTCTGTTCCCAAGAGTGCATTCGAGCACATGGGATACGGGGTCTACGCGGGGAGAAAGGCGTAGCAGCGACAGAACGATGACCCACCGAAGGTGGAGGTTGTGCTCCAGCCCAGGGTAAATCGCCGGGAGCGCGCCTCGCAGCGAGAGGACTACGAGAGAAGAGGTGTTGCACTTTGCCAGGGGGCTCCACAGCCATGACGAAAATCGAACCGGTAGTCTATCTAGATATGGACGGCGTCTGCACGGACTTCGTGTCTGCCGGGACGTTGGCGCACGACCGGATTCCCGCCGAAATCCTCGCCGAATGGGAACGCGATTTCAAGGCTGAGTTCCGTCCCTACGTGGTGATGGGCCTAGACAAGGCCGAATACTGGCGGACGATCGACGATCAGGGAGAGGCGTTTTGGACCGGTCTCGATGAGTATCCCTGGTTCTGGCAGTTGTACGAGTCCTTGAGAGAAATCGCTCCGGTGATATTCCTGTCGGCGGCGAGCAGGGCTCCCACGTCGCTGTCTGGGAAGCTGAAATGGCTGCAAGCTCGCTTCGGGGAGGGCTTCCGCGAGTACATCTTCACCGCCTACAAACAGCAAGTGGCCGGTCATCTTGCCCTTCTGGTGGACGACAACGATCGGAACGCGCAGAGGTTCACCGATGCCGGCGGCACGTCGGTCCTCTTTCCGCAGCCGTGGAACAGTGGCCCGCGTGTCGAGAACAAGCTAGACTACGCTCTGGCTCGAGTCCGAGACTGGTATGCGAGCCTCACGGGAGCTTGGCCGTCGTAGCACCGCAGTACTTGGTTTCCCCTGCATGGCTGCGGAGGTTCGGGTCGCCGTCCTGCGGGCCTTCTCCACATCCCTTCGATGATCCGGGCTGTAGCGGCGAGGACCCCAGACGGGTGTTGTTCTGTGTCCAAGGACGAACCGTATGGCTCGCCACGTGAGCATCAACCGGTTCAGCGCTGGCGTTCGAGCGTTGTGTAAGGCCAGATTGGCGACAAGACACTTCTGAGCCGACGTGAACTGTAGATTCTGCGCAGGCTACGCACGCTCTGCCTGCTTCGCGGGAGTGGGGCGATGACCATGAAGAGAATCCAAGCTCCTCCAAGCAAGGCGCGTCTGTGCTACGAGTCCCTGCGCACCGCCATTCTACGGGGCGATCTGAGGCCCGGGTCCCGTATAGTCATCGATGAGCTGACCCGGCAGATGGGGGTAAGCCGGATTCCGATTCGAGAAGCGTTGCAGCGGCTGCAGGGAGAGGGTCTCGTTGAGCTCGAGCCTCACGTCGGTGTGCGGGTTGCCGACATCGACGCCGATTCCGTCCACGAGATGTTCCAGCTCAAGGAAGCGCTGGAGGTCATCAGTGGCCGGTCAGCCTGCGAACGAATGAGCGAGGAAGACCTGGCCCGCGCGGAGGAGATCCTCCGAATCATGGACGAGGTCATCGACGATCCGGACCGTTGGTCCGAAGAGAACGTCCGCTTCCACAAGTTCATCTGTGACTGCGCTCACATGCCGCTGGTTGGCGCTTCGATGTTGAGAGTCCTGGATCATTGGGAGCGTCTGCGCCGGTACTACCAGGATGAAGTCTTCATGCAGAGACATCGAGTCGCTCATCAGGAGCACTGGGAGATCCTCAAGGCTCTGCGCATGAGGGATCCGGATTACCTCGAGAGAGTGACGCACGAGCACAACCGGAAATCCATCTTGGCATACGCTCCTGGGCCCGGCGTGAGTCCTCGGAATGCAGGTACGGCTATGCACGGTGACTCGGAGTGACTGTCACATGTGCAGTCGTCGTGCTCTGCGTCTGACAGAAGGGCAGTCAGAGCCGACACTCCGGCGTTTCCCGGTCCCTGAGCCCTCCTCTCCCAACAGAGACGTGGCGCGGTCAGTGCCAGGATCATCCGGGTCGGCTCGAATCGTGTAGTTTTGGTACCCCCCCGTTCGCGATATGTTCCTTCTTCTCCGTAACGGTGTGCGTTGAGACTCGACGTCACTTCATGTGGCATTCCTGTCGTCGTCCTCTCGTATCGAGCCAAGGTGTCCTCCTGCGCAGCCAACACTCGGCGAAGCCGCATGTGCGAGGGGAGAACTCACTCCAGAAGTCGCCAAAATGCTTGACAAGCGGAAGGTTTTCCCATATAATATACGATATACGGAGATGCCCTACTTGGTCTCTGCACAGCCCCGGAGGCTGCATCGATCATGGAGCAAATCCAGGTACCCCCCAGCAAGACTGATTTGTGCTACAGCTCCCTGCATGCCGCCATTCTGCGTGGTGATCTGAAGCCCGGATCCCGGATCGTGATCGATGAGCTGGCCCGGCAGATGGGCGTGAGCTCAATACCCATTCGAGAAGCTCTGCAGCGGCTGCAAGCAGAGGGGTTGGTCGACACCGCTCCTCATGTGGGCGCGCGAGTCGCCGAAATGGATTCCCATTCCATCTACGAGATATTCGAGCTCAAGGAAGCGATGGAGATCATCAGCGGCCGTGCGGCGTGCCAGCGAATGAGCGAAGATGAGTTGCAGAAAGCGGAGAGCATACTCCGAGCCATGGATCGTACGGTCGACGATCTGGATCTCTGGTCGGCGGAGAACGTAAGGTTCCACGAGTTCATCTGCGAATGTGCCGGCATGCCTCTGGTGCGCGACCTCATGCGACAGATTCTGGGTCATTGGGGGCGTCTACGCCGGGTCTACCTGGAAGAGGTGTTCGCGCAACGGCACCTGGAGGCTCAACAGGAGCACTGGGCTCTGTTCAAAGCTTTGCGCACAGGCGATCCGGACTATGTGGAACGGGTAACGTGTGATCACAATCGGAGCGCGATAGTAGCGTACACGCGTGCACTGGAGAGAAGACCGGGATAGAGGAACGGCGTCTTTGCGCTTCCCCAACTAGTGGCTCAAGTTGTGTCGACAAGGCACTCTTGGATCGATCAGTCGAGCCGCAGAACCGGCTCCCATGGGCGAATAGATTCTCGGCAACACGTGGATCGTCAGCGAGCACGAAGGAGAGACGGTGATGGAGAGAGTTCTTTTCTATCGCGATGCAGAACCCGATGCTCTGGGGGAAAGTGCACTATGAGGATAAGCCTGCCATTCTCAAAGGCGCGAAAGCAGTCCGCAGCACGAACTCCCGGATCATCGAAGCTCCGTCGCAAGGAGACCCTCACTTTCTGGGCCTTCATTGGGCCCAACCTGCTCCTCTTCGCGGTGTTCACCTTCTGGCCACTGGTCGCCAGTGGGAGCTGGAGCTTCGTCAGGTGGGATCTGATCTCGCCCACGAAGACGTGGGTGGGCTTGGGCAACTACCGGAAGATGCTGGATGATCCGGTGTTCTGGAAGGTCGTGCGGAATACCCTGTGGGTGGGTGCCAGCGCTCTGGTTATCAGGACTCCCCTGGCGCTGGTACTGGCCGTCTTGCTCAACCGGCGTCTGCCCGGCAGCCAGGTCTTTCGGGCGATCATATTCTCGCCCAGATTCACCAACAAGATCGCCATGGCCATGGTTTGGGCCTGGATCTTCGATGGCCAGTTTGGACTTCTTCGCGCGCCGCTGGACCTCCTGGGATTGACGTCTCCGGATTGGCTCCTGGACACCACTTGGGCACTGCCTGCAGTGATCATCGTTCTAACCTGGAGCGGTCTTGGGTACGCTATGGTGATCTTCCTGTCGGGGCTGCAGTCCATCCCTCCCGTTCTCTATGAGGCTGCGAAGGTCGACGGGGCGTCAGAGTGGGTGTTGTTCAGTCGCATCACCATGCCCATGATCTCACCTACCACCTTCTTTGTGATGATCACTTCTGTGATAGGTGCTCTGAAAGTCTTCGCCATCCCCAACATACTGACGGACGGTGGACCGTTGTGGAGCTCGGCTACGTATCTGCTCTATCTATACGACAACGCTTTCAACTGGTTCAAGGTTGGCTATGGCTCCGCCTTGGCAGTGGTCCTGTTTCTCTTCATTCTCCTGATCACCTTCGTACAGAACCGACTATCGAAACGTTGGGTGCACTATAACTAGGAGGCGCGACGGGTGAGCCACACATCGTGGTCGAATTCTCGCTGGACGAGCAGGTTGGGAACCGCCGTGGCGTTCGTTGCCGTGGCCATTGCAGCGATTCTCATCGGCCTTCCCTTCTTCTGGATGGTGACGACGGCCCTCAAGGACTGGAAAGAGGTCATGATCTTTCCTCCCGTCTGGTTCCCGGCGAAGCCACAGTGGCAGAACTTCTCTGTGGCCTGGCAGCAAGAGCCCTTTGGTCGCTACTACGTCAACAGCACCATCACGATGGTGAGTGGGACCATCGCCGAGGTGCTCATCGCCATCTTCTCGGCCTATGCCCTCGCGCGGATTCAGTATCGTCATCGGGAAGCCGTCTTCCTTGTGATTCTGGCGGCGATGATGATACCCAGTCAGATGAGCCTCATTCCGAACTACGTTACCACATACCGTCTGGGATGGATCGATACATACATGGGCCTGGTGGTTCCGTCCGTATCCAGTGTGTTCGGGACCTTCCTGCTCCGGCAGGCTTTCATGTCCATGTCGCCTGAGCTGTTCGACGCTGCCAAGATCGACGGGGCGGGACACTTGTATTCCCTGTTCGGAATCGCCATGCCCCTTGCCACTCCGGTGATAGCCACCCTCACCCTGTACCTCGCGAGCGCCAAGTGGAACCACTACCTGTGGCCATTGATCGTGACTAACTCGCGGAACATGCGTACGCTCCCCCTGGGCCTGGCTTGGCTATCCAGGGAGGGCGAGTACGGTGAGGTGGGCGAGCAGCACAAGATGGCCGCTGTGCTGATCGTCCTGATTCCCATGTTCGTGATCTACTTCCTGGCTCAGAAGCAGCTAATCGAGGGCATCTCGGCCGGGGCGCTCAAGGGGTAGGACGTGGTATTGGGTTGGGCCATTGCCTGACAGTCGCGCCGTGAGATGCACTGAGGCGCAAGCTAGATGGAAGGCGATGGTATCGGACGGATAGACGCGGGACAGTTGGTGCTTGTGGCTTGGCAGAGGATCGCATCTCCGGCAAGCTTGGGCCCGGTGGTTCTCTAGAAGGGGGGTGAGCCAGACAGCATAGACATATCGGCTAGGTGTCTGGGGGGTTGACCGGTCAGCCCTCCCTGCAGGGTCTCCACTTCGCGAAGCATCATTCATCAGGAGGAGAAACATGGATAGGCGAGAGAAGGTCACGCGCAGAGGTTTCTTGAAGGGAGCAGCCCTCACCAGTGGTGCGATTGTGCTTGCGGCCTGCAAGCCTGAGGTGGTCAAGGAGACTGTGGTCGTCGAGAAGGCCGTCGAGAAGGTGGTCAAGGAGACGGTTATCGTTGAAGGCACTCCCCAGGTGGTGGAGAAGGTCGTCAAAGAGACCGTCATCGTCGAGGTGAAAGAGCCGATCGAAGTCGTGGCCTGGGTCAACCACGAAGAGCTGATAGAGCTGGCCGACCGCTTCAACGCCGAGCAGGGCGCCTACAAGGTCAAATGCGAGCAGCAGGGCAGCTATGCCGAGATCTCCACCAAGGTGCAGGCAGCTCTGGCTGCCGGCTACGTGCCCGCCGTTCCGCAGTTCTCCCGGGTCTACGCCACGGCCTACATCGTCGCCGGTGCACTCAAGGCGCTGGATCCCTTCGAGGAAGCCGAGGCCGATTGGAGCTGGGATCAGTTCATCCCGTCCATGTTGGCAAGGGGACTCTGGGAGGGCAAGAACTACGCCATGCCCCTGGCGCGCAGCACGCCCGCGGCATACTTCAACAGGGCGGTGTTCGCTGACGCGGGTCTGCCCGACAGAACACCTGAGACTTGGGATGAGATGCGCGAATTCTGCATGAAGCTCACCGACGCGGACCAGGACAAGTACGGCTATGCATTCTCAAACAGCAAGAGTTCTACCCAGTGGTACTTCCAGGCACTGGTCTACAGCCAGAACGCGCACATCTCCGACGAGGAGTGCAATGTAATGATAGACTCGCCGGAGACCATCGCCGCGGTGCAGACCATGGCGGACCTGGTGCACAAGGACAAGTGCGCCATACTCAAGGGAAGTGAGACCAAGCTGTTCTACGGCCAGAGCGTGCCTCTGATCTGGTCTTCGATAGGCAGCTTGCAGTCGCGTGTGAAGAACAGCGAGTTCGAGGTGGGCATCGGCCAGCTGCCGTTGGATGAGGGAGGGAAGGTGCCTCTCGGCGGCTCATCACTCTGGATCTTGGATGGCGTGGAGGACGATGAGGCCCAGGGCGCGTGGGAATGGCTCAAGTCCGTGGCGCGGGAGGACAACCAGATCTGGTGGCTCAAGAAGAAGGGATACGCCCCGTTCACCTACAAGGCCATCGACATGCTGGCGGACTACTTCGAAGAGGAGCCGCGCTACAAGGCTGCGGTGGAGTGGGCCACAGGCAACGCCAAGCGGCAGGAATGTATCACCATCGCTCCGCGGTCGACTCAGATCTTCTACAACACCATGCAGGAGATTCTGCTGACAGATGTGCCGGTTGCGGACGTGCTGCAGAGGGCTGCTGAGGAGCTGCGCGCCGACTACGCGGAGACCTACGGGTAGTCGATACGGCCAAGTGCTGTAAGGTAGTTTGCCGGGCTTCGCGATGTTGAGCCCGGTCAAGAGCTGAGTCTACAGGGCAGCCGCGACGCGGTATGTCGTGGCTGCCCTGTGATGAGTCCGGCGAACGGACTCACGCTCCCAAGGTCATAGGGGAGGTTTCGTGATCGATTACTCCAGCCCATATGCGGACTGTGGTGCCCGATGGTACAAGGGCAACATCCACGCCCACACCACGGAGTCTGACGGTCGGCTCTCGGCGGAGCAGATGTGCGACGTCTACCGCAAGGCCGGGTATGATTTCGTTGCGATCACCGATCACAACACGCTGACCGATACCGGACCTTTCTCTAGTTCGGACTTCATCACCATTCCAGGAGTGGAGATCGGGAAGCGGCCCGATCACGTGGTGCACATCGGCGCCGAGTCTCTCAACTCGGGTTCTGATTTGGCAGGCATCTTGCGGAGCCTACGAGGGGAGCCAGGCCTGGCCATCGTGGCCCATCCCCACTGGTCCAACATGTCGTGGGATCGGATCGCTTCGGTCAGCGACTACATTGGGATCGAGATCTATAACTACAGTGTGGACGTGAACAGAGGGCGCGGCCACTCGGTCGAGTTGTGGGACATGCTGCTGGAGAGTGGCCGCCGCGTATGGGGCTTCGCGGTGGACGATAGCCACTACCGCGAAGACAGACCGAATTGCTGTGGCGGATGGATCGTTGTGGCGGCCGACGCATTGACGGAAGAAAGCATCCTGGGTGCCATCGAGCGCGGCGCCTTCTTCTCGAGCCAAGGACCGTCGTTCCACGAAATCGTGACGACGGATGAAGGATTGTACGTACACTGCTCGCCGGTGAAGGTCATCCGATTCAACTCTCAGACGCCGGGGGCTGGTTGGAGCTTCTACGGCGGGGTGGGGGAGCATCTGCGGGAAGCATTCGTGCGGTGGGATGGACGAAAGCCACGGCTGTGTCCAAACTACGTGCGCATCGAGATCGTGGACGATGCGGGGCGCGTTGCCTGGTCGAATCCCATCTATCTCACGGAGCGCTCGGATCTCTAGGGAGGCGAGATGAGCGGTAGATTCGTGTTGCCAACCGAGGTGTTGTACGGGGACGGGGCCGTCGGGCAGATTGGCTTCGAGGCCGATTCTGATGGCTGCACTCACGCGATGATCGTGACTGACCCGGGCGTGCGGCGCGCGGGTCTGATCGATGTCGTTGACGACTCGTTGCGGGCTGCCGGAGTGGCGACAACGATCTATGACCGGGTGAGCCCGAATCCACGCTCTTCCGAATGCTCCGACGGCGCGGAGGTGATGACTCAGATAGGGGCAGATCTGGCCGTCGCCGTTGGAGGGGGAAGCGCGATTGATGCAGCGAAAGCGATGTCGTTCCTTTGTGCCAATGGGGGCAGAGTGGAGGACTACATCGCATCTCTGGGCGGAAGGCAAGCCGCTGACCCCATGGTTCCATTGTACGCCGTTCCCACGACTTGCGGAACGGGCGCCGAGGTCTCGCCGACCGCGATAATCACCAATGCGGCCAGTGGCCAGAAGGTCACTCTGCTGCCTTGCGCGCCGAAGAAGGCCTTCGTGGACCCGCTGCTGGTACTCAGCATGCCCCGAAGCCTGACTGCGTCCACGGGGATGGATGCTCTTTCTCACGCCGTGGAGGCCTATGTCTCTCCCCTCGCCGGCCCCTACACCGACATCTTCGCCGTTCAGGCCATTCGCATGATCGGCGCCAATTTGCGGGACGCAGTGGAGACTGTCGGCGAATCGAGGCACGATTCCTTGGCGGCTATGATGTACGCCGCCAACCTGGCAGGGTGGTCATTGAAGGCCGGCACGAACCAGATTCACTCCATGGCCCATGCCCTCGGCGGGGTCCTGGATGTACCACATGGGAACGCAGTTTCGATCATGCTGCCCGCGGTCTTGCGCTACCACGTGGTGCTTCTGGCGGACAGACTCGCGGAGGTGGCTACTCTCCTGGGCCAGGACTCCTTCGACCTGGGGGAGTACGAGGCGGCCGAGAGCGCCATCAATGCTATTTCGAGGCTGAGGCAGGACGTGGGCCTGCCTGGGTCATTGACCGAGCTGGGCGTCGAGGAGCCGCACCTGGCCCGGCTTGCCGACATCGTCATGCTACCCGACGAGGCACAACGTAGAAGCAGGCCGCGGCCGTGTTCCAGGGATGACGTGCTGGCCATGTACCGCTTGGCGCTCTGATTGAGAGCGACAGCGGCGACCTAGCGTCAAGCGAAGAGAATCGTGCACCAGTCCGAGCACCACGAAGTTCTTCAACACTGCGATGAGACGGAGCGAAGGTGACTGACAGAAGCGTTGCTGATATCAGGGAAACGGTTCAGGCTCTGCCGGCCCCGGCGAGAGAGCTCTTTGCTCGCTTGTTCCACGTGAGTGTGACGACGGGGGAGTTGGTCCCTTGCCCGTCCATTGAGGGCTGGCTGAAGGCTCAGTTCGGTTCGGTTCAGACCGTGAGAAGCCAGCGGATCACGAGAATCACAAACCAGGTCACGATGGAGGGGTCGATCTTCAATGGCCTAAGGTCGAGGCGACCGAAGGAAGCCAAGGGTAGTCTTGATCTGCAGAAGACGATACGAGAGAAGGCGGGTGATCCGTTCTGCAGCCCTCTAGATCGAACGCCTGAGGACACCTTCGGGAGAGTGGAGGGCCGGTACTGCACCACGGCCAGCAGCGTGGCCAAGTTCGAGGGGTTCCATGGCGTAGTGGTGTTTGACGAGCACAGTCCCCTGGCTCTCTCGGAAGAGAGAGTGAGCGACTACATCGACACCGCTGCAAGGTGGGCCCAGGCGGCGCATGAGGAGGATGAGCGAGCCAAGTATCCTCTCTTCGTGTGGAACTGCCTGTGGAAGGGAGGGGCCTCGATCATCCATGGGCATGCGCAGGTGGTGTTGGGACGCGACATGCACTACGCCAAGGTGGAGGGCTTACGCAAAGCGTCCGGAAGCTACGCCGCGGCCTACGGCTCGGACTACTTCGATGATCTGTACAGGGTCCACGAGGCGCTGGGGCTGGCGTTCGCTAGCCGGACGACTCGCGTGATCGCGTACTTGACGCCAATCAAAGAGAAAGAGGTGCTGTTGATCTCCCCTCGACTGGACCACAACTGCAAGGCAGCGATCTATCAAGTGCTGAGGTGCTATCTCCAGGAGATGGGCGTCAGGAGTTTCAATCTGGCCATCTACTTGCCGCCAATGGGGGAATCTCTAGATGAGTGGAGGGATTTTCCGGTGTTCGCGCGTGTGGTCGATCGGGGAGACCCCATGAACCGCACCTCAGACATCGGGGCCATAGATATGTACGGTTCGAGTAGCATCGTTAGCGATCCGTTCCAGGTTGCAGTGGCTTTGCGGCAGGCTTTCACCCGACATGGGAAGGATCTGTCAGACGGGAGTCTGGGCAACCGAGGAGAGGGACGCGAGCAAGAGAGCAAGCAGCACAAATACCGTGTCGCAGGTTGAGACAAGGAAGGAGAGGAGTGTCTATGCAACCCCAGAATCTGGTAATACTTAGCTTGGATGAGGTGCGCCCGGATCACCTGAGCTGCTACGGCTACGAGGAGATTCGGACGCCCTATCTCGATAGCATTGCGGAAGAGGGAGTGTTGTTCGAGACGTGTATCGCTTCTTCGTGCCTGACTCCCATTTGCATGAGTTCAACGCTGTCGGGAGTGAATCCCCCGGTGCACGGCATGCGGAATCCGTTCTGCACCGTAGGGTCCAAGATGCTACAGGGTATTCTGCGAGACCGGGGGTACAAGACCGCGGGCTTCGTCGGCAACGGTCTCTTGGCTGCAGATCGTGGCTTCGGCGCTGGCTTCGATTTCTATGATGAGCCCGTTGAGGAGAATGCGTGGTTTCATCTGCAGTACCCGGACCAGACCGTGGCCTTCGCGGAGGGGAACTGGTTCATTGAACGATTGGTCGATTGGCTGAAGGCCAACTACTCCTCACCCTTCTTCCTCTGGGGGCACCATTATGAGACCCATGAGGGGGCGGAACAGTCTCTGCTGGATCAGGGGCTGTTGAAGGAAGGAGAGCTATCCGAGTTCGGTTACTACGATGGCAAGATCAAGCTTGCGGACGACGAAGTCGTGGGTCGGACGCTGAATACCCTGAGGGAGCTGGGCGTATACGATAACACCACGGTAGTCGTCATGTCAGATCACGGGACGACTTTGGGGGAACACCCGGCGAACCTGATTCCGTGGCGGGACAACGTGAGGTACCCTCAGCACACGGCCATGTGGGACACGGATTTGCACATCTTCCTGGCAATGAAGGGCCAGGGGCTGCCCCGCAAGAAGCGAATCCCAGGAATCGTTCGGGAGATCGATATCACTCCCACACTCCTGGATCTGTTGGGCATCTCCACTGTCCACCAGTTCAACGGGGTGAGCCTACGTCCGTTTATCGAGCGTGGTCAGGCCAGCGGTCTGATCGCCTACGCGGAAGAACTGTTTGAGAAGCGCGGACCTGGGGATTTTCAGGCCGTGAGGACTGAGAGGTACAAGTACATAGTCGATCGACGGCACGACAGCACGGAACAGCTCTACGATCTGGCGAACGACCCTGGCGAGCAGAGTAACATCATCGACATCGCGGATGAGGATGAACAGTTGCTGATCCAGGAAGGCCGCGAGGTGACGGATTTCCTACTCGGAACGTCGACTTCCCGACTGGCCGTTTCGGACGAGGAGAAGGAGAAGATACAGGCTCGCTTGCGCAGCCTGGGCTACATCAAGTGAACTCGAGCCTTGTCCTGGCCTGACGTGTGGGCGTGCGGTTGGGAAGAGAGTACGCTAGCCCCTAGCACTTCTGGCCGGGATCGTAACTCGGCAGCATACTCACTGAAGATCGAAGGAGGACACATAGCAATGAGTAAGGTGGTTGTACTGGGCTTGGATGGTTTCAATCCTGATCTGGTGGACAGGTGGCGAGACGATCTGCCGAACCTGTCAGCTCTCATGCGGGACGGTGCCTACGGACGGATCCGAAGCACGGTTCCCCCCATTACACCTCAAGCGTGGACTTGTGCGCAGTGCGGTAAGAATCCGGGGCAATACGGCTTCTGGGACTTCACCTATCGCTCCGACTTCTCCTACGGCGAGCCCAATCTCATCAACTCGCAGGGGGTGAAGGTCGCCACGCTCTACAAGATCCTTCCCCGCCGAGGCAAGAGAGCGGCGATCATCAATGTACCCGTCACGTTCCCGCCTCCTCGTATTCCTAATGGCTATTCCATCTCGAGCTTCATGACTCCGGATGTGGAGGGGCAATTCACCCAGCCGGCGGAGCTGAAGCAGGAGATCACGGAGCTGGTGGGAGAGTATATCATCGACGCATCGACTCCGGAGTTGAACTTCCGCAAGATGGACAAGGATGCCGTGCTGAAGCGCATCTATGACATGGACACCCAGCGCTTCAAGATCCTGAAGCACTTCATCAAGACCAAGAACTGCGACTACATCTTCTGCGTGGTCATGGGCACGGACCGCATGCCTCACCTCTTCTACCGCTACTTCGACGAGAAGCACGTGAGGTACACTCCTGACTCCAAGTACAACACTGCCCTGCACGATCACTACGTCTTCTGCGACCAGAACCTCGGGGAAGTCCGAGCTCTCCTGGACGAGGACACGGCCCTGGTTCTGCACAGCGATCACAGCGTACAGCGCCTGGACGGGCGCGTGTGCCTGAACGATTGGCTGGTGGAAGAGGGCTACATGAAGCTCAAGGAGCCCATCACGGAGCTGACCCCCCTGAGGAAGGCAGTAGACAAGATCGATTGGGCCAATACCATGGCCTTTGCCACGGGGTACACCGGTCAGTTGTATCTCAACGTGAAGGGACGGGAGGCACAGGGAGCCGTGGATCCTGCCGACTACGACAAGGTCCTGGATGAGCTGAGGGAGCGATTGCTGGCCGTCACGTCGCCAGAGGGAAAGAAGCTGGACACGACGGTCTTCAAGCGAGACGATATCCACCACGGGAAGTACGCGCAGTTTGGTCCGGACCTCTTCGTGTTCTTCGACGACTGTCGCTGGAACATCGATGAGCAGTTGGGCCACGACTCGCTCTACTCCTACGACACGACGAAGGGTCCCGACGATGGAGGCCACGGACCGGAGGGCTTCTTCGCCATGGCCGGGCCGGGCGTGCCTCAGTTGGGCGAGTTGAAGAACTTCAGCCTGGTGGACGTGGCTCCCACGGTACTGCGTCTGATGGGCGAGAAGATTCCGGAAGACATGGAGGGTCGGCCGCTAACCGAGGGCTGAGGCTCGCGCCCACGCTAGGACAGGAAAAGTCACCGCGGCAGGCTCCGCCGAGCCCGCTGCGGTGGTGATCTATCTGGGACGAGCACTTCCTTGGCCTGCTCCGGGCGGACTCGATGGGGCCACGCCATCAGACCGCAGGTGGAAGGCGGTGTCCACGGATGCCAGAAGGCCGGACGATCCTGAATCGACGGGACAGGGATTGCGTTTGACTTGCAGTACCACCGCCGGTATGCTTCTCTGGGAGAGGAGACGGGGATTGCTTGAGCTAGAGGCCACGAACAGTGGCAAGACGTTGGTGATCGGCCACAGAGGTGCTCCCGCATACGCACCAGAAAACACCATGGTATCGTTCGAGAAGGCCTTGGATCTGGGCGCGGACCTGCTGGAGCTGGACGTTCAGTTGAGCCGGGATGGTGAGTTGGTCGTCATGCACGATGCCGACGTGTCGCGGACGACCGACGGGCAGGGTCGCATCGCGGAGTTGACCCTGGCACAGATCCGGCGATTGGACGCCGGCGCATGGTTCGGGGCGGATTTTCGCGGACAGCGGGTGCCCCTGCTCAGCGAGGTGCTGGCCTGGGCCAGGGGTCGCACACCCCTGATCATCGAGATCAAGCGCCGCCTGCGGCCTGTTCCCGGCATCGAGAGGAAGGTGGTAGCAGCCTTGCGCGACCACGGGATGGTGGGTGATGTCATGGTCACGTCGTTCAACCACCTGTCCGTGAAGCTCGTCAAGGAGCTTGAGCCCTCACTGGCGACCGGCATCCACTACAACGCGCGTCTGGTGGATACCGTTGGCGCAGCCCGAGCTGCGTTGACCGACTCGGTGCGCTTCGATTGGCGCTACTGGACCGCAGAGTTGGTCGATGAGGTTCACGCGGCGGGCCTGGGCGCTAACACTGCGTATCCCGGGTCCGACGAGAAGGAGATCGAGTCTCTGGTGCAGATGGGTCTCGATTCTCTGTGTATAAACTGCCCGGACAAGCTGCGGGTCTACGTTGACGGAATCGGTCGCGGGTGGCGGCGCAGCTAACAGGTGCGGGCTCCGCCCAGATCACTCCCTTCGGTAGTGCGAGACGGCTAGGTCGAGTATCCTGAGCTCGCCGGAGAGTCTCCTGAGCGCGGTCGAAGGCCGTGCGGTCAAAGACTGGGGACTCGTCCAACAAGCTCGACGTCGTGGAGACACTCAGGATGACGGGACGGGAACAGTGGCACGGAACCCCTAGTCCGATTGATCCTGTCCTCATCTTGCGGCCGGGTGATTCATCGCCCAGCCCAGCAGTGCCGCGAGACCAGATCGCCCCCCGAGGAATCGGGGGGCTAGGAAGCAGCGCTCCGGGAAAGGGGCTTCGGAGCGAGCTGGGATCGAGCGGTGTGATACCTTGAAGGCGTCCTTCGTGACAATGCATGAAGGAAGTCCTTGGCTCCCGCCGGTCGCCACCGGGCGACTCCGTCACCTGCTTCGTGACTGAGCGACGCGCCACGCGCCGGGGAGGTGCTCGGGGTGGCAAGCGAGCAAGGGGCAAGACGAATGAGACTGCTCCAGAGGAGTGTAACGGTACATTGGAGACATCGTCAGAGAAGATGAGCTGTTGGCAAGAGCGTTATGCGCTATCGACTTCCCTCTTCCAGGATATCTGTATCGAGGAAGCACTCGCCAAGATCGCGGCTGCCGGCTTCAAGCACCTCGAGATGACGGCGAACGGTGTGCATCTGGATCCTCGCGTGAGCCCGGATACCCGGGCGGTGAGGTCACAGATGGAAGGATTGGGTCTTGAAGCATACAGCATTCACACTCCATATACCGGGCTGAAGATCGGGCACCCCGGCGTCGAACTGAGCGAGAGCCATCCGGAGGCTGTCAGGGCCTCCCTGGAGATCGGTGCACAAGTGGGAGCCAAGATGGCCATCGTGCACGCCACCGCCGCCCCCAAGGGGCTGAGCGACGACATGTACGAGAGAAGCCGGGAAGTCTCCATGGCGTTCATAGAAGAGCTGCAAGACAGGGCCTCAGAGTTGGGCATCAGGCTGGTGCTGGAGAATCTTGGTCTGCGACCTCACCTGCGACGACGGTTCGGATCGAGTCTGGAGGAACTGAGCGAGGCTCTTCCCGATCCAGAAATCGGATTCTGTCTCGACGTCGGGCATGCGCTGCGAAACGGCCTGGATACCGGTTCGCAGATCGAGGCCGTGGGTGACCGTCTGGTCTGTCTGCATCTTCACAGCAACGATGGGGTAGGCGATTGTCACTGGTTGCCCAATCAGGGCTTGCTCGACTGGCAGAAGATCCGAGCCGAACTGCGCGGAAGTGGGTATGCTGGCCGCTACGTAATGGAGATCAGAAGGGGAGCCGAACCGGATGATCTCCTGTGCCAAGCCGCGGCGTTCGCCCAGACCGACGCCGGACTGGACCAGGCATCGACGCGACATAACTGAGTTGAACCAGGTCTTGCCGCCGGCCGGCGGGGCTCGTTGAGGCAGTAGGAAGGACGCCCGTTCATGATTCTCCTCATAGTCTGGGACGGACTCAGGCCGGACATGCTCAGCCCAGAGAATACCCCCTTCGTTTGGGAAGTGGCACATCGGGGAGTGGTGTGCCAGGCCGGTCACTCCGTCTTCCCGACCAGCACTCGCGTGAATTCGGCTTCGCTCGCCACCGGGTGCTATCCGGGCCGCCACGGAATCGTGGACAATGCCCTCTACGTTCCGGTCTATGACTCGTTGGAGTCCTTCTCTTGCGGTCACTGGGGCGCTCTGGAGATGATGGCGCGCGCGGAGGGACGCCGGGTGCTGGATCCCCCCACCCTGGGCGAGGTCCTACGCTCAGCGGGGAAGAGAATGGCTTGTGCCGGGTCGGGCTCTCAAGGCACCATTCATCTGGCCGACCCCACGACCACCGGACCGGTCGTCAACTGGTCCACTGCGTGGCCCACAGTAACGAGAGAGGAGATCACACGCTGCTGTGGCCCCTTCCTTGGGCCCGAGTCGACTCCCTCGGAGCGCTATCGCTTCATCCTTCGAACGGCCCTCGACTATCTGGTACCCGAGCATAATCCCGATGTGCTAACGATCTGGCTCGCCGAGCCGGACACCACGCAGCACAAACGCGGGCTCGGCTCCCCGGAGTCTATGGCTGTGTTGGCCCAACTCGATCTGCAACTGGACTACTTTCTACACTCGCTCGCGAACCGGTGCGGCCGAGATGGCCTCACCTGCCTGTTCCTCTCCGACCACGGCTACAGCACCATCTCCGCACCGAAGGACCCGGAGCAGGCTCTGGCCGCCGCTGGTTTTGAGGAGTTCCTTGATGCCGGCGACATCATTCGGACCCCGAACAGCCTGTACATCAGGAGGCGAGCCCGTGAGCGCCTCCGGGATGTGGTGCGCTTTCTGGAGGGCGAACCGTGGATCGGTGCCCTCCTGGTTCGTGACGATCTTCTCGATGTGTGCCCAGGGGCCATGCCCCAGAGTGCCGCGTTCGGCGGACACCGTCGGTCAGCAGAGATCATGTTCGGATACCAGTGGTCGGATGCAGAGAACATCCACGGCGTGCCGGGTAGTGTCTTCAGCGCGTCCAAGAGGAATGTGGCTACACACGGGTCCGCCAGCCCCTATGATATCCACAACTGCCTGGCTGCCTGGGGACGGGGCATCAAGAGGGGCGTGATCTCTCGGGTGCCTTGCGGCTACGTGGACGTGGCGCCGACCGTGCTCCATCTCCTGGGGATCGATCCTCCTGCGTCCATGGATGGACGGGCTCTAACCGAGCTGATCGAGGGGGGACCGGATCCGGACTCGATGACCGTGTCACACCATACCCGGGAGACTGTCCACGGTACGGGCGCAGGAGCGCGCCGTCAGGTGGCACTGTACAGTGAGGTTGAAGGGCATAGGTACCTCGACCGGGTAACTTTCGGCTGACAAGGAGGTCCTGGAGGCCATATGAACATCGTGCTGGTCATCATCGACTCGCTCAGACAGGATCACGTCGGAGTCTACGGGAACGACTGGATACAGACTCCGAATCTGGATGCTTTCGGGCAGGAATCGGTCCGTTTCACGCGCTGTTATCCGGAATCGCTGCCGACACTGCCCGTCCGCCGGGCGCTTCATACCGGGCTGCGGACCTATCCGTTCCACGACCATCGGGACCACCGCGGCGACTTCAGGGGCGCTCCGGGCTGGGGTCCCATCCCGGAGGATCAAGTCACGTTGGCGGAGATGGTCGGTTTGGCCGGCTATCGCACCGCCCTGATCACCGACTGCTACCACGAGTTCAAGCCATCCAAGAACTTCCACCGGGGCTTCAGAGAGTGGGCCTGGATCCGGGGACAGGAGGCCGATTGGTACCGGTCCGGCCCGCGGGTGACGAGAGAGGACATCGCCAAACACATGCTGGAGTCGCCGGAAGAGAATCCCGCGCTTGCCGACTTCCTGCGCGTGTACCTGAGGAACACAGCGTGCAGGAACACCGAGAAGGACTACTTCGCGGCGCAGGTCTTCGGTGAGGCTTGCAGGTGGGCCTGGGAGAACCACGACGCCGAGCGCTTCCTGCTGGTCGTCGACTCCTTCGACCCCCACGAGCCCTGGGATCCGCCGGGCTACTATCGCCGACTGTACGATCAGGACGAGAAGGCCGTGGATTTGATCCAGTCCCTATACGGTCCGTGGGAGGGACGGATAGGCCAAAGGGAACTCCGTCGTCTCCAGGCCAATTACGCCGGCGAGGTGACGATGGTTGATCGCTGGTTCGGACACTTCATCGAGACGCTGCGCTCCTCGGGTTGCCTGGAGGACACGGTCGTGGCCGTGATAACCGACCACGGGCACAATCTGGGGCATGACCCCGGGGACAAGGGCCTGGTGAGCAAGCAGGGTCATCCGATGACCCACGCGGTCGCGGACCTGGTGCTGATGGTGAGGCATCCTCAAGGCGTGGGGGCAGGCCAGGTCCACGACGGGCTGCTGTACAACCACGATCTGACCGCCACGTTGCTAGCATTGGCCGGCATCGAGACGCCCGCTCCTCTCGATGGGATCGACTTCTGGCCCCAGGTCCTATCTGGGGATGCTGAGGGTCGAGAGCACGTCACCGTCGCGTGGGGCACGCTTGTGACGGTCATCACCGACGAATGGTGGTACAACGCCAGCATCAAGGGCGAGGCGGGGCTGCTCTATTCCTTCCACGAGGACCCGAACCTGGAGCACTCGCTGGCCGACGAGAGGCCCGAGCTGTGCCGGGATCTGCTCGCTCTGGCCATCGAGGATGCAGGTGGGGTCATACCACCTGCGTTTGCCCGCTACGACGGTGGGCCCGGCTGCACCCCGTTCGGTGACCGCGGCGACTACCTCTCCATGTTGAAGCGAATCTGAGCCCGGTGTTCCTCAGTCTGCTGGGCTGGGACCGATCCCTGTGAGCGTAGCGGCTCACGCAAAGCGGCAAAGGCGGGGCCCAGGATGAATCCTGGGCCTGATACGTGAAACGTGTCGAAGCACGTTCGGGGTGGCTGGAGCATTGCGGATCAGACACCAGGTTTCTTCGGGTTGAACCGGTTGAGCCATTCGATGGCCATCCCGACGAACTCGGTCTTCCGTGGGCCAATCTGTGCCAGAAACCTGGTGTCTTGTGCTGTTGGAGGGGGCGAGGGCCCGAGGCTGAAGCCGTCGGGCTGAGAGAGCGAAGCCCTACGGGCTGTACAGACGGGCACCTTCTCTCACGCCAAGGACGCAAGGGCGGGGATGATGTCTTTCGAAGGCGAGAGAGAGACCAGGCTCTTCCAGGTTTGCCGGCGTACACGATGGCTATCCATGCTGAGCTGATAGATGCGCTGCTACATGAAGTGAACTCCAAAGAGCCTGGTTTCTGTGCGCTACCGATGCACCGCTCGACGGCCAGCCGATGCTAGAAACCAGGTGTCTTGTTCTCGCCTGGGAGGCTGCGCACTCATGGCCAGGTGGTCTTCCCTCCATTTGCCTGGCCGGCACTCTCGTATCTCTTCACGATGAGGGGCAAGTAGATGGCATTCCCCGGTGGGCCGACGGGCACCTCCGCGCAATCCATGGCGTCCAGTCTGACCTCTCCGTTCTCTTCCCATGTGGCTCGCGCGCAGTTGAAGGTGGAGGGCATGCATATGCCGACGCCCCGAAGGAAGACGCTGATGGTCTTGAAATCGCCAGGAGCCAGCGGCCCCACGCTGTTCCAGTGGATGTGACCAGTCGCGGGGTCCACGTTGCTGGGGCCCGGCAGAGCACTGACGAACCTGAGGCAGTCGGGGTCGTACCAGTCGTCCAGGGGCACGGTGTCCAGCACCACATTGCCGGTGTTGCGCACCACTATCTCATAGCGGATCACGTCGCCCAGGGACGGTAGCCGCTGCGGATCGACCAGGCGCTTCTCGACCCGCATATCAGGCTTCGGATGTTCGATGTCGAACTCACTGCAGTCCTCGTCGTGCACCTCGTGGCCCTGTGGTCCTTCGCCATCAGCCCACACACAGTTGGTGATGTGCGGACAGGTGGCCTGGAAGACCACCTCCCAGGAACGGGTTCCTCCGGGTGGCAGTGGAGGGAAGTCCCAGCGTAGGTGTCCTACCCCGGGGAACATGGTGTTGCCGGCGGTGTCGTAGACATAGGCGACGCAGTCGCGATCGAAGAAATCCTGCACATGGAAGTTGGAAACCTGCACGGGCCCCGGGTTATGTACGGTGATGGTGAACGCCAGGTGACTACCCACTGACAGCGGCAAGTGCGGTTCCGGCCAGGCACGGGTCTTCTCTATGACGATGTCAGGACCTTCGCTACGGATGTCGACGGTGTCGCAGTCGGAGGGCACAAGTTGGCCTGATCCGACGCTGTAGCGCGACTCAGCGCAGTTGGTGGCACCGACGCCCGGTGCCTTGGCGATAAGCTTGACGATTATGCTCTCGACCTGCTCGGGAGCCAGCGGACCCACGTTGCTCCAATCCAAACGTCCGTTAACCAGGTCGACGCTGTCCGGTGCCGGCGTCGCACTGTCGAAGTCGAAGAAGGCGGTCTGGTAAGCATCGTGAAGCGGCACCACCTGCAGGGACACAGGGCCTGTGTTTTCCACGATGATCTCCCACTCTACCAGATCACCGACCGTGACAGGATTGAGCGTGGTCAGCGTCTTGGTCACCCACAGCTTCGGCTTCTCGCCGCGGATGTTCACATAGGCGCAATCCGCGGCCATCAGGTCGACCCCATCGGGTGACCGGTAGTCCGCTCGCGCGCAGTTGAGGGCCGCCGGGCATACGTCGTCGGCGCGAAACCGCAGGTCGATGTGGACGCTGGCGCCCAGGGCCAGCGGGCCGACGTTGTCCCATTCCACGATACCAGGGGCTCTGTCGTCAGGCGGGGTGCTGGCACTCAGGATGGTGAGACACTGGGCCGGATACGTATCTGACAGAGACACGACCGGCAGATCGAAGCCGGTGACGTTGGTGATGCTCACGCGGAAGGTGATCGTGTCGCCGAGGTCCGCGCCTCCTATGGGGTCGATGCGTTCCTTGGTGACGAAAAGGCCCTTGCCTGCCTGTCCGTCGATGACGTAGAGGTAGTCCTTGACGATGTCGGTCTGCTTAGTCTCGTCCTGCCACGTGGTGGTCCATTCCGCAGTGTTGATCGCCGGCGAGGCGACGTCCTCTGTCTTAAACTTCACCCCTAGCTCCATGCGGTCGCCTGTCTCGCAGAGCCCGATTACACTGGCCTGTATTGGAAGGTATGGCGACACGGATGGAGGACTGATGTGGTCATAGACCGACACGGAGCTGGCGGTAACCGTGCCGATATTGGTCCACTTGGTCTCGAAGGTGACCCAATCGCCCAGTTGCGCCATGTGGTTGCTGGGTTGGGTGAACCTCTTGCAGATCGAGACGTGCCTGCCCTCCTTGGGCCGCACCTGAACGGCGACGCAAGAGGCTGGCCCGAGGACACCGGCACCATCGCCCGCAGGAGCCGGGTTAAGGTAGTGGGCGCAGTTCTCGGCGGCCAGGTTGGGTCGCTTGGTCCTGAGGTCCAGCAGTAGGGCGGTGTCGCCACCCGCGGGCAGGGACTGGTTCTCCCACACCAGCAGCCGATGAGTGCCGTCTGAGGAATTCACCGATGGCGGCACCGAAGCCCAGACGAGGTCGAAATCGTCATCGAGGAACGTATCCTCCAGGTTGAAGCCCGAGATGGGCATGTTGCCCAGGTTTCGAGCCTCGATCCTGAATCGGACGACGTCCTCGACGTCGACCACACCCCCCGGCGGGTCCACCAGGGTCTTGGTCACGCGGAGATCCGGCGATTCGCACGGTCCCGC
>Ga0180432_10002585_pt1 | contig 27004 bp, 26 predicted proteins | sample SS_ome_10_FD_132414 | JGI IMG/M metagenome (GOLD analysis project Ga0180432, IMG submission 132414) | Hypersaline lake sediment archaeal communities from the Salton Sea, California, USA - SS_1_MS_2 metaG | ecosystem: Environmental > Aquatic > Non-marine Saline and Alkaline > Hypersaline >... | reverse complement strand
TGTATTCATCGCACCTACAGGATACACCAAAGCACGCGCTTTTTCAATAGCGAATTGTCGCTATTGACATCGGAGGTTCACTTCGGCTATAATGAGGAGAGGAACCCCGGTAAACAAATACTACCATTCTTATACGATCATCGGCTCGCGGTAGAGACCAAAGACCTGCCTGAAAACGTCCATCATCTCCTGTAATGTGGCGTACACGCGCACGGCGTCCAGAATGTAGGGCATGGTGTTCTCTGTCCCCTGGGCGGCGACGCGCAGCCGGTCGAGCGCCTGCCCCACGGCCCCACTGTCCCGTTCCGCCCGCACCTGCTCTAACCTGGCGCATTGCCGCTCGTACCCTTGGGGGTCCATTCTCAACAGCGGGATTCGCAAGGGTTCATCCTCCACGTACTCGTTGACCCCCACGACGATGCGCTGCTGCTCGTCAATCTCGCGTTGGTAGCGATAGGCGGCGTCGGCGATCTCTTGCTGGAAGAAGCCGGCCTCGATGGCCGGAATGACCCCCCCTAACGCCTCCGCCCTTTCGAAATAGTCGTAGGCCTGCTGCTCCATGCGGTCGGTGAGCGCCTCGATGGCGTAGGAGCCACCCAGTGGATCCACGGTGTTGGTGACGCCGCTCTCGTGGGCGATGATCTGCTGGGTGCGCAGAGCGATCTTGACGGCGTGCTCGCTGGGTAGAGCCAACGCCTCGTCCAGACTGTTGGTGTGCAGTGACTGAGTGCCCCCCAGCACCGCTGCCAGAGCCTGGATCGCCACCCGCGCGACGTTGATCTCGGGCTGTTGCGCGGAGAGCGAGCAGCCGGCGGTCTGAGTGTGGAAACGCAGCCACCAGGAGCGGGGGTCCTGCGCCCCAAAGGTCTCGCGCATCTCCCGCGCCCAGATGCGGCGGGCAGCGCGGAACTTGGCGATTTCCTCCATAAAGTCGTTGTGGCAGTTGAAAAAGTAGGAGAGACGAGGGGCAAAAGAGTCTACAGCCAGTCCGCGCTTCAGCGCCCAGCGTACGTACTCCATCCCGTCAGCCAGGGTAAAGGCCAATTCCTGTGCCGCCGTCGAGCCGGCCTCGCGGATGTGGTAGCCGGAGATGGAGATGGTGTTCCACTTGGGCAAGTGATTGGTGCCGAACTCGACCGTATCGGTCACCAGCCGCATGGAGGGGTGGGGGGGAAAGATGTACTCCTTCTGAGCGATGTACTCTTTGAGAATGTCGTTCTGGATAGTGCCGCCCAATTCGTGCATCGGTACGCCTTGCCTTTCGGCGGCGACGATGTACATGGCCCAGATAATGGCGGCCGGACTGTTGATGGTCATTGAGGTGGTCACCTTGTCCAGCGGGATGGCGTCGAAGAGGACCTCCATGTCGCGCAGGGAGGAGACCGCCACGCCACACTTGCCGAACTCTCCCTCCGCCTCCGGCGAGTCAGTGTCGTAGCCGTAAAGTGTGGGCAGGTCGAAAGCGACGGAAAGGCCGGTCTGTCCGTGCTCCAACAGGTACTTGAAGCGGGCGTTGGTCTCCTCGGCGGTGCCGAACCCGGCGAACATACGCATCGTCCACAGCCGTCCCCGGTGCATGGTGGGATGAACGCCCCGGGTGAAGGGGTACTCGCCTGGGAAGCCCAGTCTCTCCAGGTAGCTCCCTTCCACGTCCAGCGGTGTGTAGAGCCTTTCGACCGGTTCACTCGAGGTGGTGATGAATTGCTCGTACCGCTCAGGATGTTGGTCGAGGGTCTCCTGTAGTGTTTTATGCTCCCACTGCTCGCGCGCCTGGCGCAATTCTTTCAAGCCGTCTTCCATCATTGCCTCCTGCTTTGATCTCTGCACATTCTTGGTTTGATCCCCGTGCTCTTTCAGATTTGGGCGTGTTTCAAATAAGTTGGGTAAGACCTCGGAGGTCTAATGAGATGTGTTTTCAGGCTCAAAAACTGCCCAAATCAGCGGTTTTGGGTGAGCACGAGCTCGGCAGAGACCTCCGAGGTCTAGAGAAAACACCAGCACAAAATGGAGAGACTACCGGATCATCTCACCAATCCACAAAGTACATCCGCATTTTGCCCTTGCCCTTGACTTCTACGGCCTCTCTCTCGACAAAGCGGAATTTGTCCGCCACGAGATGGTAGGTTGACTCGGAGACGTTTATCCTCATCGGCTCAGAATGGCCTTCCATCCTGGCGGCCGTGTTGATCGTGTCGCCAAACACGTCGTAGATGTATTTCTTTATCCCAACCACGCCGCCGACCACTTGCCCGGAATGGATGCCGATTCTCATCCGCCATTTGACCTCCGAGCTTTTGCTGCGGGCCTTGAGGTATTCAATCATCTCGATGGCGGATTGGATGATGTTGTAGGCGTGATCTTTATTCTCTTCCGGCATCCCACATACGGCCAGATAAGCGTCGCCGGCTGTCTTGATGCGCTCGCATTGATTCCTCTCCGTTATGTTGTCAAAGGCGGTGAACAACTCATTCAACTCGCCGATCACAAAGCCCGGCTCGTACCGAGAAGCGGCGCTCGTGAAATCAACTATGTCGGAAAAGCAAACCGTGACGTTACCAAAACTCTGGGGTGCGCTCCTGCCCGTTTCCTTCAGATCTTGGGCGATGCTGGCGGGCAAGATATTCAACAAGAGTCTGTCCGCTCTTTCTCTTTCTTGTTGAGCTCGCTCGTACAGCCGCGCTTGCCGGATCGCCATTTCCAGCGAGACGGCTACCTCGGCGGCGATAGTGATGTGGTTGTGGGTGAAGGCACCGGGATGCTCTGCCTCCAGATGCAGAGTGCCGACCGGTTCACTCTGTATCAGCAGGGGCACAACTATGTAGGAACGCACACCTGCGACGTACAGCGCCTGTTGCATGGGAGAGCGGTGGGGCAGTGAGGCCAGGTCGTCGCTTCCTCGGACTCGACCATCGCTCAAAGACCCGTCCTCGAACAATTCGCGATAAACGTCCAGGCTCACCGGCTTGGCCTCACCGCTTGACTCGGCCGCCAATCTTTGGATCGCTCCTTCCCCTTGGGTCGCTATGACGATGGCGCGTTGGCATGGTATCAGTTGCCGAATACGGCTTATGGTTGCTATAGCGACGGTCTCTGGCGAACGGGCAGCCAGGATAGATTGGTGGAGTTCGCGCTGCGTTTTCAGGAGCGCGGCGTGGCGATGTAGCGCCGCCTCTGTCCGCTTGCGCTCAGCGACCTCGCTGGTCAGCTTGTCGTTGACGTGTTCAAGTTGGGCATATTGCTCCTCGAGCCTCCTGTGCACATTGTGCAAGGTCAGGTGAGTTTCGACACGGGCCAGCACTTCTTTACGCTGGAATGGTTTGGTGATGTAATCCACCCCCCCAGTGGTGAAGGCATTGACTATGTTTTCCGGTTCGTTCAGCGCACTGATGAAAATGACCGGTATGTCGCGAGTCTGTGCGTCCGCTTTGAGATGCTCACAGACCTCAAAGCCGCCCATACCTGGCATCATGACGTCGAGCAGAATCAGGTCAGGAAGGATGGTCCTTGCGGACTCTAGCGCCTGCGCGCCACCATCTGCCACGTACACCTTGTACCCTTGCCAGGTCAACAGCTTTTCCATCAGTTCCAGGACGGCCGGGGTATCGTCCACCACCAGAATAGTTCCCTCTTGTTCCGTCATGGTGCGTCTCCTTGCTCTGGTCAGCGCGCGGACTGTCTTTCCTGGACTCGCCCTACCGCCGCCTGCCCATCCGGTCCCAGCACCCACTGGGCGAACTGGCGGACCTCGCCCGTCGGCTCGCCCGCGGTCGCCAGGTAAAGCGGGCGCGCGAGCGGATAGCTCTCATCATAGATTGTGTCTGGGGCCGGCAGCACTCCCTCGACCGGCAACACCAGCACGCCACTGGATTCGTTGATCCACAACGTCGAGACGTAGCCGATGGCTCCTGGTGTGTGCGCCACCTGTTCGATGACGGACTTGGCAGAGGACATCACCACGGCGGTGCGTGTGACGTCGCGGTTGCCCAGGACGGCGCCATCGAAAATAACGCGGGTGCCGCAGCCGTCCTCGCGGCTGACGACCGTCAATACCACTCCGCTCCATTCCTGTACCCGGCCCCAGTAGATCTCTTGCAGATGCGCCAGACCGGTCTCTGTGAATGGCATAGCGGGGTGGGCGATGACGGCGACTCCGTCTCTGGCAAAGGGCTGCGCCCATAACCCTTCCTCGCTCGTATCATCTCCCAACCACGAGAGCAACGCCACGTCCGCTTCACCTGCCAGCAGCGACTGCTCGGCCGTGTCAGAGTTGAAGAGGCCGATGACGGTGACCGTGACCCAGGTGTGGGACTCGTGGTAAGCGGCGGCCAATTCCTCGACCAGCGGCCCGCAGGAATCGGCTGCGACCAAGCGCAGCGTGGCCGGTTCGCGGGTGACGGTGAGGGGCTGAGGAGCGCAGGCAGCCAGTAAGCATGAGGCAGAAAGCAGAAAGCGAAATAGCCGGTTCATGCTTTGATTATACCCCGCTTCAGGGGGGCAAACAAGTTGCCGCCGCTTACCTGATTCCCGCCAATGCCACGAGCAGGCACACACCTCCCACAACCGCGCAGTAGACGGCGAAAGGGTAGAGGCGGCGGCGCTGCAAGTAGCCCATCAGAAAGTGGATGCAGCCAAAACCAACGAGGCTCGCAGCCGCAAATCCGACGACGAGCGCCGGGAACTGCGCGGCCAATCCGCCCGTTTGAGCCAAGTCCACAATCTTGAGCAGTCCCGCGCCGAGGATGATGGGGGTCGCCAGGAGAAAACTGAAGCGGGCGGCCTCCTCCCGCCGCAACCCCCGCGCCAGTCCGGCGGCGATGGTCGAGCCGGAGCGAGAGATGCCAGGGAGAATGGCCAGCGCCTGGGCCAGTCCCACCAGCAGCGCGTCGAGCCAGGTCAATGTATCCAGGTCGCGCTCGCGGCGGCCCAACCGCTCGCTGGCGGTCAGGAGCGCCGCCGTGACCAGCAGGAAGGCAGCCGCCGCGACGGGCCGACCGAACATGCCCTCGAAGAAATCCTCCAGCAGGTAGCCGGCAAGGGCAGCGGGGATCGTCCCCAACAGGATGAGCCAGGCTTCTGATTTGAGATTGATTGATTTCACGGCCTCGCCGATAATCTTGACCCAATCGCGCCAAAAGTAGACCACCACGGCCAGCGCGGTGCCCCAGTGCACGACGGCATCAAAAGCCAGGCCGGGCGAATCCCAGCCCAGAAGCCAGGGCGCGAGCACCAGATGGCCCGAACTACTGACGGGCAGAAACTCGGTCGCGCCCTGGAGAACGCCGAGGAGAAAAGCTCGAAATAGGCTCATTGTTTGCGCTCCTGAATAATCTTGGTATCCAGCCCTATGCGGTCACTGATGGCGGCGGCCTCTTCTGGATTGGCGAGCCTCAAGCGGCCCTGTTCCGTCACTGTGGGTATCGCCTCGACGGCGGCGATGCGGTCGCCTTGCAGCGTGACGCGCAGGATGACCCCTTGACGGCAGTCGGCTGGGTATGGTTGGTCAAAGAGCAGGTTGCCCAGGCTGTAGGCGACCAGCGTCTCACCTACCCACTCCACCCGCTGCAGCACGTGAGGCCCGTGACCGACGATGACGCCGGCTCCGGCCCCGGCCAGCTTCCTGGCGAGGGAGCGTTGTCGCGGGCCGGGCGCGGCCTGGTACTCGCCTCCCCAATGGATGGAGACTATGACCACGTCGGCCCGCTCCGCTGCGGCGGCCACCGCGCCGGCCGCGGCTTTCACGTCGAGGGGGGCGACGCTATCGTCAAAGGCCAAAAGCTGGCAGGTTGGCGAACAGTCTACCGATCCGCCAGCTTTCCCATCCAGCAGCGCGCCGATTCCGGCCGCGTGTAGCGTGTCCACCGTCTCCCGCAGTCCGGTCTGGCCCGCGTCCAGCGCGTGGTTGTTGGCCAGGGAGACCACGTCAAAGCCGGCGGCGCGCAGGGCGGCGACCGACTCTGGCGACGCGCGCAGGTCGTATCCCCCCTCTCTCCCCCCCGCTTGCGGGGGGGAGGAACGGGGGGGAGCGGTTGTCAGCGGCGACTCCAGGTTGGCAAAGGTCAAATCAGCGTCAGCCAGCCAGGGCTGTACCTCGGCGAAAGCGGCCTCCCAGTCCCGATTCAACGCCTGCGCCACCCCCCGCCCCAACATCACGTCGCCGGCAAGGGCGAGGGTGATGGCTGGCGGCGCAAATTCGCCTGGCAGCAGAAAGAGACAGGTGCAAACGAGGAACGAGCAGATGAGAGAAAGCGGCTTCATTCTCCGTTTGTAACTACTCGCGCTAGACCTCCGAGGTCTTGGACAGCCTTTCTCCCACCGTTGCTGCCGAAAATGGTTGGTGTTTCACACTTGAAACAGCTCAATCAAGACCTCGGGGGTCTGAGTAGTTACCTCCGTTTCTCATCTGCTCCTCACCTCTTGCTCCCTATTCTGCCACAAACTCACCCGTCCACGCGGGGCGCTCGGGCGCTTTGTCAGCCGCCAGCATCTCCCGCCACTTTTCGTCGGTCAACCGATCAAACATCGGCCAGGGGAACTCGTAGTAGGAAAAGACGCCGCCCTGGGCGATGTGCGAGCCGCCGTTGCCATCTGGCACGACGACATAGATCTCAAAGACGTAGCCGGTGCCCTCTTCCAGCACGGCCCCCTCGCCCGTGACGGGGTCCAGGCCCGTGGCGACGTCGGCGACGATGGGGGCCTGGTCGTCCTGGTCGAAGAAGGGCCGACCTTCACCTTCCTGGTCGGCGGCGGCCAGCGTCATCGCCTCCAACTCGCCGCCGTAGAACTTGATGCGCTCATAGTCGTCGTTGGTCAGCGGCTCGCCGGCCAGTTCTCGCTGCGATGTGTCGAGCAAGAAAGTGAGTAGATCGTCCAGGCGCGCCAGGTTAGCGCCCGTGTTCTCGGTCAGGATACCGCGGCTCTCCAGCCCTTCGCGCGTCATACGGGTGAGCGCCAGCAAGCGAGCATAAGCCTGCGGATTAGGCTCGACCCAGCCGTGAGGCGGCTCCGGCGGCGGGCCGCCGCCCATCTCGGCCATCGCCTGCTTGGCGTAGAGGATGGTGTCGTGCTTTAGCTCGGTCCAGGAGCCTAGCGCCGCGTTCAAGTCCTTGCGCGTCCAGGCCCGGGTTTGCATAAAGGCCGGATACTGCTCCCCCTTTGGTTCCAGCAGCGGCCCGAAGGCGTACAGCCAGGCCCAGTAGAGATTCTGGGTCCAGGAATCCAGTTGCAGCGCGCCGACCTCCTCGCGCAGTTTCGCCATCTGCTCTGGGTAGTGGGCGTAGGCCGTTTCGCCCATGTCGTCGAGGATGGCGTAGGCCTCTTCAGAGCCCAGGACAGCCATCACGTCGAGTCCCTTGGGCAAGGTGCGGGGATCTTCCATCGTGCCGACCTCGCGCCAGATCAGTTCGTCAAATATATAGGCGTCGAGCACAAAACGCTGGCCCATGAAACGAAAGCCCTGCGTCACCTGTTCTTTATCCTCCCAGATGTAGACCCACATAGAGTTGATCTGCGGAGGAGGCAGTTGGCGGGCAGCCTCGACGAAGGCGGCAAACTTTGTCTCGTCGGCGATGGCAGAGGCGGGGGCGTCGGGGCCAAAGATGGTGTCCCACAGCGCGCCGTACTCGTGAAAGCCCAGATCGTCCGCCTTGCCGACGATAAAGACGGTGGGGTCGTACACCCGCGCCCAGACGTCGGCGGCGGGGACGCCATTCACGTCGGTGTTGCGCAGGATGTAGGTGATGAGCAGCGCCATGCGGGTCTCGTTGGGCTTTTGAAGGCGCATATTGACGCGCCCGTACCACATCATGGCGCGAAAGTAGCGCTCCAGTTGCTCGCTGCGGGTGTAGTGACCGCGCGGGACGTACTGGGAATAGTCCTCGCACAGACAGGGCTGGTCGAGGCATTCTGGCGGCGGCGCCGTGTCGCAGGGGTCGCAGCCCTCGGGGCAATCCTGGCTAAAGATGGGGCTGCCGCCCATCCCTGCGTGCGCCTCGATCAGCGCCAGTTCGGCCTGCACCAGGTCGGCCACCTCCGGCGGAGTGACGGCGTCGGGGTTGATGAGCGCGTCGGCGACGGCAAAGTAGGCGACGACGCTGCGGGCGACGTTCTCCAACTCGGCCCCCTGCGATTCAGTGTAGAGGGCCTGGGCCGACCGGAGACAGGCGGCGGTGAGGGCGCGAATGTCCGGCTCAAAGTGCTCGTGCTCCAGGTCGCGCAGCATCTTGTCAAAGATCAGGTGGTAGACGTGGTAGACCGAGTCGGTGGTGACAAAGACGGGAATCTCGCTGTAGCGGGCGTTCTCATAGACCTGGAAGAACTCGAGCCACTGGGCCGGCGCGACGACAAAGCCGTTTTGCATCACGAGCGCGCTCTGCGCGTCGCTGAACACAAATTTATCATAGTTGCCCAACGTTTCCAGGGCGACCGGCAGAGCATAGCCCTGGTAGCTCTCTGGCAGAGCGACGGCGATCTCGGGGTAGGCGGCAAAGCCCGGCCCGCGCACGTCGGGCGGCGGGGTTAAGGGAGCGGGGGTGGGCGGCGCCTGGGTGACAGATGGCGCAGTCGCCGTAGGCGTCGTGGGCACGTTGCAGGCCAGGATGGCAACGACGAGGACGACGATGACGACTAGAACAGGTTTGGTTTTCATCGGGAACCTCCTTTATATAAACATTGGCGAACGACCACGTCCAGTATACCGTCGTTGTCCACATCGGTCAAGTAAAGTTGGCAAAAGTCGCCGGCCGGCGAGCGCCATTCCAGCGTAAAGCCAAAGCCGTTCCAGCGCCAGATGTCCAAGTGAGTGGCGGGGCCATCGTGGGCGGTGGCATAGTCTCCTTCCAAGGTCGCCACCTCGTTGTTTCCATCCCCGTCCACGTCCCCCACGGCCAATGCCAGGAGCGGCGCGGGGAGCGCCGACCCGGCCCAAATCTCGCGCCCGTCGGATGAGTCGAGCAAGATGAGGTGGCAACTCTGGCCCGCCGCGTCGTGGAAGCCGGCGATGGGGCTGGATGTAGGACTCCAACGTTGGATCGGCCAATCGCGCCAGGGCCGCCAGACGATGAGCGCCCACTCGGGAGCACCATCGTGGGTGACGTCGGCCAGAGCGGAGGCGGTGATGCGCCAGTCAGCGGGAATGGTCAGGGGGCAAGGGGGCGAGGGAGCAGGGGGGCAAGGGAGCAAGGGAGCAGGAGGTAAGGAAGCAGGAAGCAGGACGAAGGAATCGTCGTGAAAGGCGTAGACTTGCCAGGGGGACAGGGGAGAGGAGCATGGAAGCAGGGTCAATATGACGAGAACGGCCAGCAGGAGTAGGTTGCCATTTGCCATTCGCCATTCGCCATTCGCTATTCGCACATTCGCACATTCGCTATTCGCACGTTCGCCAGAACTCTTTCCGGTACGTCTGGAAGCGCCCTGCCAGCACGGCCTGGCGCAGTTCGCGGGCGATGGTGAGCAGCAGGTGAAGGTTGTGGATCGAGAGCAATTGGTGGGCCAGTATTTCTTTCGCCTTGACCAGGTGGCGGACGTAGGCCCGGCTAAAATGCGTGCAGGCGTAGCAGGCGCAGCCCGGCTCTATGGGCGCGGCGTCGTCGGCAAAGCGGGCGTTGCGCAGGTTGAGCCGGCCGGTGCGGATCAGCGCCGTCCCGCTGCGCGCCATGCGCGTGGGCAGGACGCAGTCGAACATGTCCACGCCCCGCGCCACACACTCCACCAGGTCTTGCGGCGTGCCGACGCCCATCAGGTAGCGGGGCCGGTCAGGCGGCAACAGCGGCTCCACCACCTCCAGCACCGCGTGCATCTGCTCCTTGGTCTCTCCAACGCTCAGGCCACCGATGGCGTAGCCGTCGAAACCCAGGCTGGTCAGGAAGCGGGCCGACTGCTCCCGCAGATCGGGAAAGACGCCGCCCTGGAGGATGCCAAACAGGGCCTGGTCGTCGCGGCTCTTGGCGGCCCGGCACGCTCGCGCCCAGGCGTGGGTGCGGGCCAGGGCCTGGACGTTGTAGTCGTAATCGTCCGGGGGTGCGCACTCGTCGAGGCAGACGATGATGTCGGCCCCCAGGTTCTCCTGGATGGAGATGGCCTTTTCCGGGGTGAAGCGGTGCGCGGAGCCGTCCACGTGGGAGCGGAAGGTGACGCCGCCAGAGTCAATCTGGCGCTGCTGGGCCAGGCTAAAGACCTGGAACCCACCAGAGTCGGTGAGGATGGGGCCGTCCCAGCCCATGAATGCGTGCAGGCCGCCCAACTGGGCGATGCGCTCGTCGCCGGGACGCAGGTAGAGGTGGTAGGTGTTAGCCAGGACGACCGTCGCGCCCAGGTCGGCCAGGTCGCGCGGAGAGACGGCCTTGACGGTGGCCTGGGTGCCGACGGGCATAAAGACCGGCGTGGGGACTGCCCCGTGGGGGGTGTGGAGCAGCCCGGCACGGGCGCGACCGTCGCAGGCGAGGAGGTCGAAGTGGAACATTATACTCGCCGTGGGGTCAGCCAGTCACTCCTGATGTTCGCCCGCCAGGGCTGGCGCTCTGGCAGTAATTCCCGTTTTGAAGCCGCACCGCCGTAAAACAGACGGTGCTGGCTAGTTTTTTCCTAGCATGGGCTCTTTTAGGCCGATGCACTTGATAGAATTGCCAAAACGGGAATTGCTGGCGCTCTGGCAGGATATTTTATATGCCGAGAATGATGTCGCTGAAAACGTCGCCAACAGCCGGGCCCAGCAAAGTCAAGATCACGATGACGCAGAAGGGCACCAGTACCAGCAGGCAACACAGGCCCAGGACGATCAACACCACGACCAGCCAGGGGGCCATTTTGCCTTTGGCCGCCGGGGCCTCGTATTCATAGTCATAGTCAGAGGACATTGTGTTCTCCTTATTATCTTGGCGCAAGCCCTAGTACGAGTTGCCCAGGCCAGCGCAGAGGGTGAGGCCGAGCGAGCCGCCGATCAGTCCGGCCCACGTCAGTACCACCAGACAAATTCCAATCACTGCCAGCGCAATACCGATCCAGCCCAAAATGATGCCCGCCTTTGCCAGGCCATCGCCGCCCATTCTCCCGTCGCTATCGCGTATCTGGCCACGGGCCACGTACCCCAGGATGAGGCCAATTACGCTTCCGAGCGTCGGGAACAGGGTCAGCCCCAGGATACCGGCGATCAGACTGGCAATGGCCATGCCGCTGGTTGGCGGCGAGACCGGAGGCGATGCATAGTACTGTTGTTCGCTCATTTCGCAAGTTCCTCCTCTGTGTGCTGATAAATGGGTCTATGCTTACGGCGCGTCTAATTATAGCCCAGATACGCGCGCAGTGCAATCGCTAGCGCAGCAGCGGGATGCCAGTGAGCGTGTCGGTGAGTGCATATCTCACCCAATCAATCACGCCCACCTGGATGAGGGCCACCGCAAGCCCGGCCAGCAGTGGGACGGCGGCCTCGCGCCAGGTCTCTGCCATATTTTCCCGCCGCACGAGCATCACAACCAACATACTGGTGACGCTGGTGAGCAGGGTCAGCACCCCCAGGGCGCTCAGCAGCGCCAACGGGTAGAGCAGGAAAGGCCACTCGGTGAGCACCAGGCCGACCAGGCCAGCTTGGAGCAGGAGCAGCACGCCCAAGTCGCGCAGGCCGCGTATCGCGCGCTCAGGGATGGGACGTCGCCACAGAGTAAAGTTAAAGACCGGGTAGACGAGCGCGCTCATCGTCAGCCCGTTCAGTGCGCCGGTGGTCAGCCGCAGCCAATTCATGGGTTCGTATAGGTACGGGCCGCCGACGAGTTGCATGTAGGAGTTGAGGCCGTCGGTCGCCCACAGCAGCGTGAATCCGGCGAGGAGAACGATGACGAACGGGGGAGGGAACTCGGAGGCGCGCCGCCGCCGCAACACCACCGCCTGCCCCAGGAACCCGGTCAGTGCGCCGATAAAGGTGCCGGTACAGCGGGCGCAGAGGGGAAGCTGGCGCCCTCCAATGGTGAAGGAATGGGACTCTATGCGGTGACAGACGGCGTAGCCGACCATGTCCATCTTGGTCAAAAAACCGCCGGGCGTGGCGACGACGAACGTCACGAGCACCACGAGCGCCAGCGAAACGACGAGCCACGACAATGGGAAAACGGGCCCTTTCGGGTTCCCTGACGGAGAGAGGGGCGATGTGCTCATAATTGACCGGCAATACCTCAATGCACCGTTGGGTGATCCTCGCCAAACTCGCTATCCAGGATGTGCCAGATGTCGTCCCACAGGTCTCGGTCGGCAAAGCTGCCCTGGATCTCGTCCAGCGTACGATTGAAGGTGCGCTGGTCAGTCTCTCCTACGATGGTGAGCACGGCGTTGGCGACCCCAAAACGAATCTCGCGGTTGGCGCGGTGGCGGCGATGCACCTGGCGCAAATGAGGGATGTCTTCCGGCTGCCCCAGCATGATCATACTGGCTGCGGCGTTGGCGACCGTTTCATCGTCGTCGGCGTCCAGCGCCTCGCGCAGATAAGGCAGCACGCGGTCGTCCCCCAGGCCAGCCAGGCTCAACGCGGCAGTGGAGGCTCGCTCATCATCGTCCAGATTATCCTGGAAAAACTCCCACAGCGGCTCCCGCGCCCGCTCGTCGCCGGTAGTGCCCAGAAGGGATACCGCCTCGTCAGCCGCGATGGGGTCCAACGTCGGATCGGCCAACGCCCCCAGCAGTTCGGGCGCGACGAACTCGCCCATACTGGATAGCATCTCGAAAGCCCGGTCGTGTTCCTCTTGGGTGGGGCCAGCCAGGCGGCGGATCATGTCGTGCACCTTGCTACGGTGCTCGTCATATATACGCTTGGCCTCGGGCCGCGCGTCACGACGTATTTCGGCCGCCGCCGCCATCACTTTACGATTAGGCATCTCTGGTCTCCTTCCGCCGGGTTAAAACTCCATGACGTTTGACGTTTCACTCTCCCATCATCTGCACCACCAGGCGGCGCGAGCGGGAGCGGGTGTCGAAATCGAGAAACACAATCTGCTGCCAGGTGCCCAGCGTGAGACGGCCATCCACGAACGGCACCGTCAGCGAGGGGCCGACGAGGGCCGCGCGGACGTGGGAGCTGCCGTTATCGTCCCCCCAACGCAGGTGGTGGCGATAGTCGCGGTCGGGTGGCACGATCTCGTCGAACACCTGCTCCAGGTCGGCCAGCGCGCCGCTCTCGTACTCGATGGTGGTCAGGCCGCCGGTCGAGCCGGGGCAGAACAGGGTGACGATACCCGCCCGCAGCCCCGATTCTCTCACCGCCTCCGCGACCTGGGGGGTGACGTCCCTAATGTCGCAATGGCCGCGGGTGCTGAGTCGTAATTCTTGAGTGATGATCATTTCTCTGCCACCTTTTCTCGGCAAAAGTTCAAAAAGAGGCGCAACGCCTGTTCGGGGTCGTTGGGCAGGTTGCTATCCACTACCTGCTCGTCCGCGCCATCGTGGAAATGTTTGGGGAAAGCAGCGACGCTCTTCCACCGTTGGTGAGGGATGTTGTCGTGCCGGAATATCGCGCCATCTACGTGCCGGCGTTTCCAGTGATAAGCGTATACTCCAGGACGTTGCCTGGAGAACCAGATATCTGCATAGGAGCCATCGGTGAAATGCAGCCGTAGTTTGGCGGTTTTGACAGTTGTCGAAAGGACAATGTCGGCAAACTCGGTCAAGGCGATGTCGGCCAGGCGGCGCATCATAACTCTTGCAGCAAACTAGGTAATTCGTCTCGGCTGGCCTCCAGGTGGTCTAACCGAAAAAAAGTCCTCCCACGTCCCTGCCTCTGGCAGCGTGCCTTCCCGATAACGAGCTTCCATCTCCTCCGCGCTACGCACGCCGTACTTGTTGCACAGGTGAACAATGTCAGCCTGTACTTTGCGGAGACGATGTTGTAGGTAGGCGCGCATACTTTCTCGTTCCAACTCTCGTTCGCTTATATTCAGCCTGGCGGCAATAGCTCCGTAACTCGCCATTCTTCACCTCCCTGAACATTATAACTCATAGCGCGCCAAACCGCAAAACTGGCGCACCGCGTGCGACTGTGTTACAATGCCCCACTATGGAACTGCTCAAAGAACTCAACCCCCAACAACGCAAAGCGGTCGCCGCCCCCGACGGGCCGGTGCTGGTGTTGGCCGGGCCGGGCAGCGGCAAGACCCGCGTGCTGACCCATCGCGTCGCCTGGCTGGTGCAGGGAATGGACGTCGCTCCCTGGCGCATCATGGCGGTCACATTCACCAACAAGGCCGCCCGCGAGATGCGGCAGCGGCTGGAAGGGCTCCTCGGCTCCTCCAGCGCCCGCAGTCTGACGCTGGGCACGTTCCACGCCACCTGCGCCCGCATCCTGCGCCGCGAGCACGAGGCCGCCGGCCTCCCGCGCGATTACGCCATCTTTGACGCCGACGACCAGCTCCGCCTGGTCAAACAAGCTCTCAAAGACCTCGACTATGACAGCGCGTTGTATCGCCCCCAATCAATGCGCGGGGCCATCTCCCGCGCCAAGAACGAGTTGATTCCCCCAGGGGTATACCCCACCGTCTCCTACCGTGACGAGATCGTCAAGCGGGTCTACGAGCGCTACCAGGCGCTGCTAGAGGCGAACGATGGGTTAGATTTCGACGACCTGCTGATGGTGACGGTGCGCACGTTCGGACAGAACCCTGCCGTGCTGGCCAAGTATCAGGAACGATACCGCCACGTCCTGGTGGACGAGTTCCAGGACACGAACCAGGCCCAGTACACATTATTGAAGCAGCTTTCGGCGCTCCACCACAACCTGTTTTGTGTGGCCGACGAAGACCAATCAATTTACGCCTGGCGCGGCGCCGACTATCGCAACATCCGCCGGCTGCGGGACGATCACCCCGACCTGGCGACTATCCTGCTGGAGGAGAACTATCGCTCCACCCAGACCATCCTGGACGCCGCGCGCGCCATCATCCGCCACAACCCCGACCGCACCGATAAATCGCTCTTCACGCGACGCGGGCGCGGGCCGGAGATCGTCGTCCGCGAAGCGTACGATCAGGAGGACGAGGCTCACTTCGTCGTGGACACCATCGCCCGCCTGACGGCCCAGGAAGGGATACGCCCCGGCGATTGCGCCGTGATGTACCGCACTAACGCCCAATCCCGCGCCCTGGAAGATGTCTTCATCCGTGCCGGGCTGCCCTACCGGCTGGTCGGCGCCACCCGCTTCTACGCTCGCCGCGAGATCAAGGACGTGATTGCTTTCCTGCGGCTGATCCACAACCCCAGCGAGGGTGTGAGTATGGCGCGCGTGATCAACGTCCCGCCCCGGGGCATCGGCAGAAAGACGGTGGCAGTGTTGGAGAGCGCGGCAAAAGAGCGCGACGTATCGGTCTACCAGGAGCTCGAGGACATCTCCAATCCCCCAAGCGACCCGTCAGACATCGCTCCGCCCATCAATTTAGGCACGCGGGCGCAGCGGGCGCTGGCGGTCTTTTTGGAAATGGTGCAGAGTTGGATCGCGGCGCGAGAGAATATGACGGTGGCGCAGTTGATAGACCGCGTGTTGGAGGACACTAGCTACGGCGACTATGTGCGCGACGGCAGCGAGGAGGGAGAGGACCGCTGGGCCAATGTGTTGGAGCTGCGCAACGTGGCCGCCGATTATGAGGAACTGACGCTGACCGATTTTTTGGCCGACGTCGCGCTCGTCTCCGACGTGGACAATCTGAGCGGCGATGTGGACGCGCCGACGCTGCTCACGCTCCACAGCGCCAAGGGGCTAGAGTTCCCCGTCGTCTTTATCGTCGGGCTGGAGGAGGAGATACTGCCTCACAGCCGCTCCCTCGACGATGCGGAAGAGATGGCCGAGGAACGGCGCTTGATGTACGTCGGGCTGACGCGGGCAGAGGACAGGCTCTTTTTGACTTATGCCTTCAGACGCACCCGCTACGGCGAGACCGAATATACGGAGCCAAGCCGCTTCCTGGAAGACCTACCGCCGGACCTGGTCAGAGGAGCAGGGGGATGGAGAAGCGACGTTCGCAATTCGGTGCGACCGCAACGGTCGCCGGTCGCAGTGCGAGCCCCACAATTCCGCGCCGGGTGGCGGGTACGCCACGCGACCTTTGGTGAGGGGATCGTGATAGAGAGCCGCGCCGACGGAGGCGACGAGATCGTGACGGTGGCCTTCGAGGAGGTCGGACTCAAGCGATTGGTGGCCGGCCTGGCCCCTTTGGAGACGCTGGAAGTGCACCGCAGAGACACAGAGCGCACAAAGTAGACCTCGGAGGTCTTGGCCAACTCATTTGTGAAACACACCCTAATCGAATGATAGTTTCTGGCGGTCTTATCTGAGCCGTATTGCCCCCAAGTGCTTGTTAAGAAACAACTTCCCCTTCGGCAGCGAAAGTCGCCGCGCTACGGAACTGCGCCCCGTGAACGGGGCTCAAAAATGCAACGTAGCAGCAATTTCCAGCCCGATTTATCGGGCGCTGCTCCGTAGACCGGGCACTTTATGCCCGGTCTGGAAATGCGCCTCCAGCGGCCGAATATGGTAGACGGTGAACGAGAGCGTGCCGTCACGGCGAGTCGTAGTCAAGACGGGCTCCAACCCATAGCCCACGCCGGCCAGCGCTCGCTCCACCCGCGCGGACGATTCCCAGGACGGGAACGTCACGTAGCGCGGTTCTCTCCCACCAAAGGCCAGCACGTCCCGCGCCAACCATGCCGGGGTCGGCCAGTAGGCCAGGTAGACGGGAGCATCGAACAAATGATAAGCGTAATGCCAGCCCAGCCAGTGCTGGTAGACCACCGCGCCTTCGGGCAAGCGGCTCAAAAACGCGGCGACCTGGTCAATACCGTCGTAGGTGCCGTGGTCGCCGCCGAGGGCGTAACGGCTGTGAGCGGCGGTCCGGGCGGGAAAGGCCAAAGAGATGAGCAGAACAGCGAATAGTGAATAGCGAATAACTGGTGGTGAGTGGCGAGCGGTGAGGCTGAGAAAACGGGCCAGGAGAATGGCCAGCACGGGCACCAGCGGCAGCAGGTAGCGGTCCCAGATGGGAAAGGCCAGGAGCCAATGGATGAGCAGGTAGGCTAGGGAGAAAAAGACGAGAGAGAGGTCTATGAGCGATTCGCGCTCGTGACGTTGGAGGATCGTGGCGCGCCAGGTCAGCACGGGCAATCCTGCCAGTAACACGCCGTTGACGATAGAGGAAGCGAAAAGATAGCGCACCAGCTCGGCCCATCCGCGCAATCGCGTCCACAATTCTTGCGGCCAGATGAGACGCAATCCTCCATACCCGGAGACGCCCATACGCCAAAAGCTCTCCGCGCCCTGAGCCACTCGTACCACGTCCCAGGCGAACATCAGTAGAATGATGAGCGAGCAATTACCAATGAATAATGACCAACGACCGATGATGTCCGATGTCCAACGTTCGGTGGAATTTGAGATTTGGATTAGAATTGCCGATGGCAGCCAGACCAGGCCGGTCTGCTTGGTGGCAAAAGCCAGCCCCGCCCAGATCCCGGCCCATCTCGGCCGGCCGCGAGCAGCCGCGACGCAGGCTCCCAGCCCCAGCGCCACCATCAGCGGGTCGGTGAAAGCGGTGGCGGAGAAGAGAATGGCAAAGGGGGAAAGAGCCACGGCCGCCGTCGCCGCCGCCGTCAACCACCGGTCGCGATAAAGGGAACGGGCCAACGCAGCGACCAGCGCCACCGTCAGAATACCAGCTGCCAGCCCCGGCATCCGCACGGCAAACTCCGAGTTGCCAAAGAGCGCCTGCGCCCCAGCTATCGAGTATGGCAGTAACGGCGGCTTGTAGACCGGTGCCGTCGCCAGCCACGGATCCAGCCCCCGGCCTATCAAAAGCCCCCAGTAACCGTATAGCGCCTCGTCGGGGTGGAAACGGTTGTCCAGGATGGGGGGCAGGCGCAGCGCCCACGCCAGCAAAAGGAGCGCCACTAACACCCAGCGATGGGCCCTCATCGGCTGAAGCGATACTTGAGCAGCGTCCACAGCACGGTCAGGCCATCGCGCCAACTGATCTTTTTGCCCTCCTCGAACTCGCGACCGGTGTAAGAGATGGGCACTTCGTAGATGCGGTAGCCGCGCTTGAGGATCTGCGCTGTAATTTCGGGATCAAAGCCCCAGCCGGGCGCTTTGAGATCGAGTTGCTCCGCGACCTCGCGCGTAAAGAGCTTGTAGCAGGTCTCCATGTCGCTGAGGATAGTGTCGTAGAGGACGTTCGTCACCAACGTGAGAAAGTGATTGCCTATCATGTGCCAGAAGAACATCGCCCTGGTCGGTCCGCCGCGGAAGCGAGAGCCATAGACCACCTGAGATCGTTTTTCCAGGATAGGCTGCAGGAGCGACGGGTAGTCGCGGGGATCATACTCCAGGTCGGCATCCTGGACCAACATCACGTCGCCGCTGGCGTGCCGGAGGCCGGTGCGCACGGCCGCTCCCTTGCCTCGATTGTGTTCGTGGAACACGACGACCACATCCGCTTCCTTTTCTTGCTGGCGCAGAAAATCCCGCGTGCCGTCAGTAGAGCCGTCGTCCACCATAACGATCTCTCGCTCAAACGTGACCACGGCATCATGTTCCGGGCCATAGCCTGCCGTCACCGTCAACTCTACCGCGCGCACGCGCCGCAAGATCTCGGCGATGGTTCCGATCTCGTTATAGATCGGCATAATGATCGAAAGCCTCATCGTAGCCTCCTGTGAACAGTCGGGGGCATTATAGCCGATGGCGGCGCAGGGGGCAAGCTCCGGCAAGGCCACATACAGCGTTTTGCACTCCCCCAGAATCGTGCTATACTCAATATGTTGCACACGAGGTAATCGTATCATCTCAATGAACCGGGGTAATGTAAGGCGGAATGGCATTCCGCCCTACTTTTCCCCCAACTTTTTGAGAAGAGACAGGTAATCCTCTGCTTAACTTGGGACGGGTTTCTTGCCCGCCGTCAGACTGGCGCATCCTCCACACATTTGGTATACTGGGATGAGAAACGAATCGAATCAGCCGGATCGGGTTGAAACGTGGGCCAGATATATTAAAGCACTGAACCTCTCGGCGGCGGCGCTTTCGCTCATCGAGGTCGCCCGCCCATTCGGGTTCCTGGGCAGCCAGGCGTTCATCGTGGCCCAGCCGCTCATAACGAGGACGACAGGCGAAACGGCAATGGAACGAGCCCTGGCCCTACTGGATGACCCAGGTCTACTGGAGCGATTGAGAATGTATCTGGCAGAGGAGGAGGCTACCACTTGAATACCCACGCCTGGGCGACCATTTCCCTGGCTCTCAGCCTCCTGGTGCTGGGCCTGGTGCTGGCGGCTCAGTGGCTACTCCGCAGGCGCAGAGAGCCGCTCCCAGCGATACGCCCGTTGCCCGCCTTCCAAGACCTGCAAAACGAGGTCAAGCGAGCCGCCGAGCATGGGAAACCCATCCACATTGCGCTCGGCAGCGGCGGGTTGGGCGGCGAGGACACAATCACGTCGCTGGCCGGGCTTCAGGTCGTGGAGGCGCTGGTGGACGCCGCCGTAGCCTACGACGTTCCGCCCATCGTCACCGTCGGCGATCCCACGTTGCTGCCTCTGGCCCAGGATGTTCTGCGTCGAGCTTATGAGCGGCGCGACTTGGCCGAATTGTACCAGCCCAGCCTGGTGCGCTTTGTCGCGCCAACCCCGGTGGCGTACGCAGCCGGGGCCGCGCACGAGATCGCGGTCGAAGACGTGATGACCAACGTGATAGTCGGTCACTTTGGCCCCGAGGTCTCCCTGATTGCCGACGCGGGAGCGCGGCTTGGACTGCATCAATTGGCCGCTGCCGCTGCTCCCACTGCCGTGGGCGCGCTGTATCCCATCACCGCTCGTTTGGCCGTTGGAGAGGAATTGTACGCCGCCGGCGCCCAAATGACCGGGGAGCGGCGCTACCTGATCGGCCTGACGGCCCAAGACATCTTGCGCGTCATGCTGGTGATAGCCATATTATTGCTCGCGGTGACGCAAGGTTAGAAAATGATCGCCCAGACACGCACCCTGGTCAGTATTCTGGTCAAAAAATGGGGCCCCATATTCATTGCGACCTTTACGGGCCTGCTGGTACTGGTCGGCTACCTGTTTCCCACTCCCCTGCTGGTTGACTATTGCGACCGTCCGACCGAACTGCGCGACGTTCTGGTCGAGTGGGCCGTGATCGTGGCTGCCTTTGCTCTCATCCTGGGGATGGTCAACCTGTTGCGCGTGCACGGCGAGCGGGCGCTTCGCCGGCGGCGGGGCTGGCCCTACAGCCTGGCGCTACTGTTCGCCGTGCTGATAGGCGCGCTTCCCTCCTTACTAGAGGTACTACAGTGGTTTCTAAAGGACGTTCTGCCCGACGTTCAAATTCAAGAATCGCTCGACCGTCTGATATTCGATCACGTAATTGGCTCGCTAGGCGCGTCGTTGGCCGCGCTGGTGGCTTTCACCCTGTCGCTGGCAGCGTTCCGGCTGCTGCGCGCCCGGCGCAGTCCAGGCGAACTCGTCCTGGGATGGATTTTCATCCTCGTCGTGGCCGTCGTGCTGATCGGTGCGGCGCCTCCTACTGGCCTCGTAGCCACCCTGGGGTTTCTGGCCGAGATTCGAGAATGGATCATAGGTGTGCCCGGGATGGCCGGGATGCGCGGCCTGCTGTTGGGGGTCGTATTGGGCACAGTAATCACTGCGCTGCGAGTTCTCGTCATCAGCGACCGGCCCCATAGTGAATTCTGAGTGACGGCGTCATGATTCATTGTCCCAAGTGCGGCGCGGCAAACCGAAGGGGAAGTCGCTTTTGCAACGAATGCGGCGAACCACTACCGACGCATACTACATTGCGTTGCCCAATGTGCGGCGCTGTCAATCCCGTCGGCAACGCCTACTGCGACAAATGCAACGCCCGCCTGACCCCACTGACCGCCTCCTCCCAGGAGCAAGAGGAACCAAGACGGCCGCCACTCAGAGGACTTTCTCTGCCCACTATTCCGCTGGAAGAGAAGGAAGAACAACAGGCCGCAGGTGCAACCTCGGAAATCGAGGAAGAAAGTTGGCTGTCGCAGCTCCGCTCCTCGGCAGTAGAGCAGGCTGAGGAACCATCCTCGGCGGTCGAACCCCTTGAGGCTGAGGAGGAAGGCGCGGCCGATTGGCTGTCGCAACTGCGAGCCTCGGCCTTGGATGAACCTCAAGAAGCCATCCCGCCAACTGAACCCGTCGAACCGGTCGAGATCCCCGATTGGCTGCGGGACATCGCCCCGGCGGAGCCGGAGGAGGAGGTCGCGCCGCCGACGGCTAAAGTGGAGCCGGCCCCCGCGCCGGCCGAGGTTCCCGACTGGCTGCGGGACATTGCCCCGGCGGAGCCAGAGGAGCCGGAGGAGGAGGTCGCGCCGCCGGTGGCCGAGGTCGAGCCGGCCCCCGCGCCGGCCGAGGTTCCCGACTGGCTGCGGGACATTGCCCCGGCGGAGCCTGCGGAGCCAGAGGAGCCGGAGGAGGAGGTCGCGCCGCCGGTGGCCGAGGTCGAGCCGGCCCCCGCGCCGGCCGAGGTTCCCGATTGGCTGCGGGACATTGCCCCGGCGGAGCCGGCGGAGCCAGAGGAGCCGGAGGAGGAGGTCGCGCCGCCAGTGGCCGAGGTCGAGCCGGCCCCCGCGCCGGCCGAGGTTCCCGATTGGCTGCGGGACATTGCCCCGGCGGAGCCAGAGGAGCCGGAGGAGGAGGTCGCGCCGCCGGTGGCCGAGGTCGAGCCGGCCCCCGCGCCGGCCGAGATCCCCGATTGGCTGCGGGACATTGCCCCGGCGGCGCCAGAGGAGCCGGAGGAGGAGGTCGCGCCGCCGGTGGCCGAGGTCGAGCCGGCCCCCGCGCCGGCCGAGGTTCCCGACTGGCTGCGGGACATTGCCCCGGCGGCGCCAGAGGAGCCGGAGGAGGAGGTCGCGCCGCCGGTGGCCGAGGTCGAGCCGGCCCCCGCGCCGGCCGAGATCCCCGATTGGCTGCGGGACATCGCCCCGGCGGAGCCGGCGCCGGAGGAGAAAGTCGCGCCGCCGGTGGCCGAGGTCGAGCCGGCCCCCGCGCCGGCCGAGGTTCCCGATTGGCTGCGGGACATTGCCCCGGCGGAGCCGGCGGCGGAGGAGGTCAAAGCCGAGGCCAAAGAAACAATCTCCCCCTTCTTGGATACGACCACACCTGTCGCGCCTGAATCTTCAGGGTGGCTGACCGAACTACAACCCGAGACAGAGCCTTCCACCGACGCGAGGGTTCCCGTTTTCAAGCAACCCTTGCCACTGGAACCAGAAATTGAAGCGGCTGAAAAGGCGGGTCTGGTGCGCGCAGAGATTCCCGCCTGGCTGGAGGCAATGCGTCCGAGCGAAGCGGCCGAGGTCGCCCTGGAAGGGCCGGTGGAAACCGAAGGGTTATTGGAAGGACTGCGCGCCCTCTTGCCCCAGGCCGCAGCCATCGAGATGCCCATGACTCGTGAGAGCGCGTTGCCCGCCGAGGCCCGCGAGGCGAGTCTGGCCCGGGCGCAATTGCTCCAGCGCTTGATCTCTCAACCAACAGAAGCGCCACAACCACGAGCAGGCGAACCGGGTGTCGCCGTGGGCGAGTGGCTCCAACGGCTGGCGATTGGGCTTGTGCTTCTCTTATCCGTGCTGGCTATATTGGCCTGGCAGCCTCTGATGGGCAGCAAGGCGCCAGTCCTGGCACGTCCCGGTCAACTCGGCCGTGAGGGGGAAACGCTGTACAATGTCATCGAGGGCGTGGGCGCCGGGGAATCGGTCCTGGTCGCCTTTGAGTATGGGCCGGCGGAGGCGGATGAACTCGATTGGGTGGCAAGACCAATCCTGCGCCATCTGATTGACCGGGAAGCGGACGTTTCCATCGCCAGCACACGACCGGACGGGTTGGCGGTGGCAGAGCGGGCGTGGGAAGAGACGTGGCAAGTGGTACAGGACAACCCCACGCCGGAGGAAGAATCTCTCCAATACTACGAGCCGGGCGCAAACTATCAGCCGGGCGACGCCACGGGTGTATCTCAATTACTGGCCCAAACGGGCGAGCGACCCAGGCTGATCGTCGTGCTTGCCAGCCGCTCTGCCCCGCTGCGCTGGTGGGTCGAGCAGACGCACGCCAGATATGATCCCGCCCCACTGATCTCGGCTGGCGTGAGTGCGGCAGTGGAGGCCGCCGCCAGCCCGTATTTCGACGCCAGCGCCGGACAATTGCGGGGAACGATCAGTGGGTTGAGCGGGGCGGCCGCTTATGAGAGCCACCGCACAATGGAAGGACAGGCCGCAAAACGGTTCAATGCACTGGCAGCGGGACACGTGGCCGTCGTTATTCTGATGTTCGCAGGTGGCATCGTCCATACTCTCATCCGCCCACGCAGGGAGGAACGGTGATGGAAATCGTCGAGGCCATTGGCGCGCCGCTGGGCGCGGGATTGACGTTATTGATCTTGAGCTATCTGGTTTTCGGCGACAATCCCCTCTACAAACTGGCGCTGCACATCTTTGTCGGCGCGCTGGTGGGCTACTCCTTTGGCGTAGTGGTCCGTGAGATCGTGCTCACTCTACTAAAGTTGCCAAACGAACGTCTCTTGTTGATCCCCTTGGCGATGGGCCTGTGGTTGCTTGCGTTCAAGGGGACGCCCAGGTTGGCATACGTGGGCAACTTTGCGGTGGCCTATCTGGTCGGGGTTGGGGCGGCGGTGGCTTTGGGCGGCGCGTTGCTGGGCGCCCTCGTGCCGCAGGTCGCAGCGACCGCTCGCGCTTTGAGCGGCGATTCCCTCGTTGACGGCCTGCTGATCGTCGTGGGCACGATCTGTACGTTGATGGCCTTTAACTTTGCCGTGCCAAAGCAAGGAGGTATAACGGGGGCGTGGGGCCGGGGCGTTGGACTGCTGGCCTGGTTAGGACGCATATTCTTGATCTTTGCTTTCGGCGTCGTTTTTGCCGGAGCGCTGACGGCCTCCCTTTCGATCCTCGTTGGCCGCGTGCAGTATATCATTGATTTCCTGGTCAACCTATTAGGTGTCTGACGATAAAAAGATGGAAAAGATCGGCTCAATTCTCCTGGCTGATTGCGGCACGGCGATGACAAAGGTCGTGTTGCTCGATCAGGTTGGGGGACAATACCGCCTCATAGCGCGGGGAGAGGCACCCACCACGGCGGAGGCTCCTTGGTCCGACGTAGCGGCCGGCATCCTTCACGCTGCCGAAGAGATCACGGCTGTCACCGGTTGGAGCTTGTTCGACGGGAGCGGCAACCTGATCTGTCCCGAACTGGCGGGCCGGCAGGGGGTGGACGTGTTTGCTGCGACCGCGAGCGTCAGCCCTCCGCTGCGGGTCGTGGTGGGCGGCCTGGTGCGGGACCTGAGCGTCGCCGCCGCTGAGCGGGCGGCGGCCGGGACCTATTCTCTGGTCAACACGATCCTTTCTGGCGAGGAGCGGGGCTTTTTGAAGGAAGAAGAACTCGTGCGCATGATCCACCGGGCAGCGCCCGACGCGATCTGCATCGCCGGTGGCGTAGAAGGCGGCGCAGAAGCGCCAGTGCTAGAGTTGGTGAGGACGGCCGCGTTGGCCTGCGCGTTGATTGATCCCCAATCGCGCCCCTTTTTACTCTACGCCGGCAATTCCCGCTTGCGCCAGAGAGTGGTAAAGATCGTGGAGGGACGCGCCGAGTTGCGCTCCGCCGACAATGTGTGCCCTACCCTAGCGCAGGATAATCCGCTCAAAGCTCGAGAAGAATTGGACGCTCTTTACCTGAATAAAATGAAGACGCTGTCCGGCATCGAAACTGTGGAGAGTTGGAGTCCGACGCCGCTGACTCCCACTGCCCGCGCGTTTGGCAAGCTGGTGGAGTACATTTGGCACCTGGGCGATCCGTCCAAGGGGGTTTTGGGCGTGGATGTGGGCGCTGCCAGCACGACGCTGGCCGCGGTTTTCGACGGCAAGTTGTTCCTGACCGTGCGCAGCGGTCTGGGCATCGCTTTCGGTGGAGACCAATTGTTGCGGGAACGGGGCGCCGAGAACATCACCCGTTGGCTGCCAGAACCGATGCGCGAGGGAGAAGCGCGCGGGTTGCTGATCAACAAGGAGATGCGCCCAACGAGCATCCCGCAGGTAGAGCGCGAGTTATGGCTGGAACAAGCAGTGGCCCGCGAAGCGATCCGCACGACGTTGGAAATGGCTCATCCGGGTTGGGAGACTGACGCCGCGCAGCCTTACCCGCACCTCCTGCCACTGTGTGATACCATCATCGCCAGTGGAGGGGTACTGACGCACGCCCCGCATCCCGGTCAGGCGACATTGATCATACTCGATGGCTTGCAGCCCACCGGAATCACCACGCTGGTGTTGGACAAGTACGGATTGGCTCCGCTCCTGGGGAGCGCGGCCAAGATCAAGCCGTTGGCGGCGGTGGAGACGTTGGATAACGGGAGCTTTGCCAACCTGGCGACGGTAGTCACGCCGGTCGAGGGGCGTGCCCGGCGCGGCGACACTGTCCTCAAGCTACGAGTGACGTATCGAGACGGCGGTTCGTTCGGCGCCGAAGTGCGTTATGGCGAGCTGGAGGTATTACCCTTGCTGCCCGGCCAAAAGGCGATTTTGGAGCTGCATCCCTTGCGTCGCTTCGACGTAGGTCTCGGCGGGCCGGGCAAAGGGGGCAAACGAGAGATCCACGGCGGACTGCTAGGGTTGGTCATTGATGCACGTGGCCGCCCTTTGCGAGTCTCTCGCGACCCAGAGCGACGACAGGCTCAGATGCAGCAATGGCGCCGGGATGTGGGGGGATAACGAGATGTATTACCCATTTGAAACAAAAGTTATTCCTCTTACCAACGTGCGTCGCCAGCGTATACTGCCGGTGCCGGGCAGGATACTGGTACAGAGCGGTCAGCGCGTGGAACCGACTCAGGCTGTAGCTCAAGCGGAACTGCCCGGTGATTTCCACATTCTGCCGTTGGCCCGTATGCTGGGGGTCTCGCCCTCTCGGGTCGAGCGTTACTTGCGTGTAGGGCCCAAAGATGCGCTGGAGGAGGGGCAGGTGATCGCCAGGCGGCTCGGCCGCTCCGTCACGTCGCCCGCCAATGGCACAGTAGCGGCCAGCGGCAGCGGCCGGCTGCTCATCAAGACAGGTCCCGTCCTGTTCGAGCTATACGCCTACATTCCCGGTATGGTCAGCAACGTACTGGCCGATTATGGAGTGGTCGTCGAGACAACCGCTGCCCTGATCCAGGGAATGTGGGGGTGCGGCGGCGAAAGTTTTGGCGTACTCAAGTGCCTGGTAGAAGGACCGGACGCGCCGCTTCAAGCCAGAGCCATTGATCCCTCCTGCCACGGGACAATTCTCGTCGGCGGCTCAGAACTGAACAGCGCGGCGCTCGAGGCGGCTCGGGAATTGCAGGTGCGCGGCATTGTGACCGGGAGCCTGCCGTCAGAACTCTTTACCCAGTTGGAGCGGTCGCCCTTTCCCATCGTCGTCACCGAGGGCATTGGGAGTGTGCCCATGGCGGAACCGATCTTTCGCTTGCTCAAGACGAACGAAGGTCGTGAAGCTGCAATCAGCGGCAAAGTTCAACTACAGTGGGACGTGATCCGCCCCGAGGTCATCATTCCCCTGCCTGCCGATACCAGCGTGTCGGCCCAGATCGAGCCGGGCTCCCCGTTGACGGTTGGGACGCGGGTGCGGGCGGTACGCGCACCCTACGCGGGTGAAACGGGCCAGGTGGTAGAGCTACCTGCCCAGGCCCGCTCCATAGCGACCGGGGCCAGAGCGCGTGGTGCAAAAGTGGACCTGGGACGAGAAGCGCCGGTCTTTATCCCCCTGGCTAACCTGGAGATCTTGCGTTAGCGCGCCACTCCGTTCAGTCGCGCCGATGCCGACGGGACAAAATCCCCACTAATCAGATAGCAGGGGGAGGAACTGGCTCAAATTTCCTCCGCGTCTTTCTCACCGTGCAAAAGCGACCGCCCCCGCGCCAGCACCGCCTCCGGGTCATCCTCTTCTCGGACTCCCGTCTCGCGCGATTGCACCGCGCGCGATTGCA
>Ga0180432_10002584_pt1 | contig 27010 bp, 22 predicted proteins | sample SS_ome_10_FD_132414 | JGI IMG/M metagenome (GOLD analysis project Ga0180432, IMG submission 132414) | Hypersaline lake sediment archaeal communities from the Salton Sea, California, USA - SS_1_MS_2 metaG | ecosystem: Environmental > Aquatic > Non-marine Saline and Alkaline > Hypersaline >... | reverse complement strand
TTCTAATGCTATTAATACCTCTAGCGATTTTAATAATGTTGATTTATCAGTTATCTCCGAAATAAATTACGCTGCTTTAAACTCAACTTGGTATGATCCAAAAGTTGAAATGTTAATAATAATCCCAAACGATAGCGCTTTTTATGATGCTTGTGTTCCATTAATGAACTGGAAAAATGAAAAAGGATTAAAAACAGTTATTAAAAATGCTTCTTCATATCCTGAAACAGGTGCAGAACAGGTAAAAAATCTAATTTTGGATTATTATGAAAATGAAAGCTTACAATGGGTACTTCTTGCAGGAGATACAAATATAATTCCGATAAAAAGCATTAACGATCCAAATTTGGGAAGTGAGCCAACAGATTTCTTTTATGCCGATTTGAATAGTGATTGGTCAGATCCTACAAGCGTTGATTGGATAGCCGAAGTGTATGTTGGTAGACTGCCCGCAGATACAAGTACAGAACTTGAGGCAATGATAAATAAAACCTTAAAATATGAAAGCACCCCAGAGATTGGAGATTGGATGAACAGAATGCTTCTTGCAGCAGGTATCTCTAATTATCCTGAACCGGATGTTGGAGACTATGATGGTGAAGATGAGGCGCGCTTAACTCAATATTTATGGCAAAATTACGTGCAAGAAGAAATGAATTTTAAACACATGCATCGAACAACTTCCTATTTTGATCCAATCCCGACTGATGGGGAGGTCGCGCTCACGCGTAATAATTTTCGCACTGAAATAGATTATGGTTATTCAACGGTACTCTTTGCAGGGCATGGTAGTGACGGAGCTTTTTCAGATGCAGATATTTATGTTTTTCGCCAATCACCTCCTTTATACACAGATGCATCATCAGTGAATAATGAAAATAAAACTTTTCTAATCTATTCGGATGCCTGTTCGACAGCGGAATATGACCAAGATGGAAGCATTGGAGAAATCTTGATTAAAAACCCGCTTGCAGGAGCTATTGGTTATATTGGTGGTTTGAGAGACACCTATTATTTACAAGAGGATACAGAACTTGAAAAACTCAATCGCGGGAATGCTAAGTACTTTTGGATGGAATTTTTCGAAAATGACAAGTATCAACAGGGAAGAGCGCTGTATGATTCAAAAGCTACTTATGTAAATAGTGAATATGTTCAATTGATTTTCAACTATCCAGATCAAACAACATCAGAGACTCCATTTCCGTTTGCTCATCGTCGAAATCTAATGACATATAACCTTTTAGGAGATCCTGAAGTTGATATATATACCGATATTCCTTCGAAAGTGTCTAATCCCTTTATTGAAAACATTTACGAGGGGCAATTGATTTCAATTAACCTAAATCCATATGCAAAAGTTCATCTAAAGAATAGCGATGGAGCATATGGTACATTTCATGCTGATGAGAACGGCATCGCAAAGTTTCGACTTCCTCTTGGATCTGGGATAACATACAACGTAACAATTACAGGGCATAATTATGTCCCCTCTTATTTTAACTTTACAACCCTCGCAGATGTTAATTCTCCATTTCCTACTATTAATTACACCTCTGAAATCCCAACAACCTTTACGAATATACAATATGATATATATACCAATGAAAGCGAGTCTGGAATTGAATGTATCTATTCGTTTATATCTATAAATAATTTCGATAGTTACTCTACGTATTTTTTATCAAACGATTATCAAGAAAACAATTCTATATTAGAAATTAACTTGGATAAATTGGATCCAGGAAAATACGACTACTCATTTTATATATTTTCCAGAGATTACGCAAACAACACGCAATTATACTCAACTTCCATTTCATTCTATATTATAACACCTTTAACCGATTACATTCTCATCGGTGCTTCAATTCTAATGATTGGATTCTTAAGTATTTCTATATATATCGTACAGTCAGGAATTAAAAAGTATTCAATAATTTATCGAAGAATGGAAGATTTGTAAAACAGTGCTATTATTCTTCTTGTTTTGCAAGTTCCTCTTGTTTTAAGTCCATTAGATATTTGATAGACCTGACGGTCCCGAGAATTCCTTGGAAAATCAAGGCAAAACATATGAAAACGACTCCAAGTATGTCATTAAATACAAACAGGAAAATCAAAATGAAGACGCCAGAGAGCGTAAATGTGAGAAGCGCAGAGATTTCACCCAGAACAATACGGAGCGTTTTTGATTTTTCTACGAATCCTTTTAATTCTTTCTGGTATTTGTCTTCACCTACTTGTTTTACATACCAGCTTCCTTCTAAGTTATTCGCGAATAAATAGAAACTCCATACAAAGATAAATAAAGCCAAGTAGAAGTCCAAACTACAAATGAAAATGAGCGGGATTTGAATTAAAATTGCTCCGGGCCAACCTAACCTTCGTGCAAATTTGTTAGTTTCGAGCTTCAATTCTTTAGAAACATATCTCGTGCTGAGGATGTCTAAGGTTCTCCCAACTGTCGCAATTATTGCGTTAATTAAAATTTGGTATTCTCCAACATTTTGTAGTAAGATTTGAAAAATCATTTGACAATTCCTATAAAATCCTATTTAAATTTAACCTTTTTGCTCATAAAAACCAAAAATTTTTTTATTACGCTTTACTATTCCTATTTACCTTTAACCATATAAGTAAGTATTTTTTTAAAATAACCTCGCTTTTTGGTAATATCGGTATGAACAACCATATAAAGTTTAAGCATTTCGCTTTAGTGACGGAAACATCCCGAACCCGGAAGTTAAACTTGTTAGCGTTGATAATAGTACTGCAATTGCGATTTGTGGGAAATATCAAACTGTAAGTTCGCTTACGGTCATGGTTTCCAAGGATAAAACCCGGTCACACTGATTTATATGGTAATACCTATCTCTATGTGTTTTTTATTATATTTATAAAATAATTTTTTTAAATGATAGATAATACATTAAATATATTAATTAATGATTTGTTCCTAGGGCTAAATTCATGCCAAAAAAATATACGGTTTTTTTCAAATCAATGGCAAAATATTGGTTTTTCTTCTTAGTTATTGCCATAATCGTTATCGCTCTTTTTAACATGGTTGTAGCTATATGGATAACGTTAATTTCTATTGTCTTATTTGGAATATCGTATGTTCCTTCACTATTTTTTGAAAATAACTTAGTGAAATTAATGAAAAACTACTATAAAATCGAAGATGACACGATTGCTAGGGAATTAAAGCGTCCAATAGAAAAAGTTCAAGAAAAAATGTATAATCTAGCTCAGAAACAAGATAGTAAGCCGTGGCTGATCGTGTACCTAAATAAACGGTATATATTTTATCACCAAGAAACCATTGAAAAATTCAAGGAATTGTATAGTAAAGGATATGGAGAAAAAGAAATTCTAGAGGACCTACAAGAAATTGATTTAAAAACTAGATCTGAGGTTAAAGCGATAAAAGACACGCTTATAAAACATCAGAGATTGCGTTAAAGGTCCAAATCTCCAAAATGATAGTATTTCCTTACAGGTTTTTTAACATTCCATTCGCATTTTAATCCTTTTGGAAATTGTACCAAATCTCCTTTTTTAAACTCTAGCTTTTCTCCAGTTTCTGAATCAGTTACTTCTACTTCACCTTCTAAAATATAGCATGTTTCGGTGTCATCATACGACCAGGGAAAAACGCTTGTCTCTTTTGTCCAAACACCCCAACTTTCAACATCTAATTTTTTTAACTTATCTTCAGATGGATTTTCTTTTTTTTTCATTTTAAAACCTCCTAAAATAATGTATTATTAAATTTATTAAATTAATATAAGATAAATTGAAATTTATAATTTGTATTAATAAATTAGGCAGCATCTTTGAAAAAAAAAAAGATTAGTGTTATTTCAATTCTCAAAAAAAGAAATACTTTGTTCCAAGGAAGAGAACTTTTTACCATTTCATAATATTTATAACGAAAAATCGTGATTTAAGAATTATTAAAAGTGTGAAATATTAAAAAGTAAAACTATAAAAAATATTGTTAGTATATAAAAAAACAATAAAAACATATATTAAAATTAATTTTTATTAATAATCTATAAAAAAATTAATCAGATTAACGGATCAATCGAGAACGATAAAAATCGACCAAATCGAATGATTAATATCTAGCTTAAGCCGATTTAGAAAATAGGTTGAAGAAATGGTCAAGAAGTTCATTCTTAAAATACTGACTGCTGGAGAAGGAGGGGTAGGAAAAACTACATTACTTCATAGGTTTGTTGAGGGTAAATTTTCAGCAGAAACGAAAATGACCATAGGAGTGGAATTCTTTCTAAAAGAAACAGTGATTGACGAGCAACAATGCACGCTTCAACTGTGGGATTTTGGAGGACAAGAACGATTTCGCTTTCTACTCGAAAGTTACGTGTTGGGTGCTAAAGGTGCCCTATTAATGTTTGATTTGACACGCCCTATCACGTTAGATAATCTTGAACAGTGGATAAATATTGTTCGAAAGGGGGATCCTGACTTACCTGTTCTTTTTGTTGGCACAAAAACAGATTTAGTTGACGAGATCATGGTTGATGATGATTATGCTTTATCTTTTAAAGAAGCGTTTAACTTATTCGATTTTATTAAGATTTCAAGTAAATCTGGAGATAATGTCCAAATAGCTTTTGAAAAATTAACAAGAAAAATATTAGAGCGACAAGCTTATTGAATCTCAGAAGACCTTCTGTTAATAATATAGTAGTCATTGATTCAAACTTCGTTTTACTGCCATTTCAATTTAAAATTGATTATTTAAAAGAAATTGAATTAAATTTAGAGGGCAAGACGAAATTTATAATATTCAAGCAAGTCTTAGACGAGTTAGAAGCAAAAAAAATCAGAGAGCATAAAGCCATTAAATTCCAAAAACATTTTAAATCAGGATTATCCTATTTGGAAAAGAATAGGGAAAATTTTGATATTGAGTATAGAGAGGATATTAAAGATAAAAGTGAAACTACGGACGATTTTCTCGTTAGAAGTTCTATTAAATTGAAATCAGAAAATTCTCGAATATTTTTAGCATCAAACGATGCTCTACTTAGGAAGAAAGCAAAGGAATCCCATATTGGTAGAATCTTTTTAAGACAAAAAAAATATTTATCTTTTGAAAGAAGTTAATAATTTTAGACCTTGTTTACCTTACTCATCTGAAATTATAAAATGAAAACAATATTGAAATTACTTAAATGATTAAAGATGGCTGAAGCAGAAATAAGATTTAACTTTACTTCTCCAAGAATCATTTTTGGGAGGGGAAGAATTAACGATTTGGGGCAAGAGGTATTAAACATATTGAAACCAAGAGGTATTTCAAATCCGAGAATATTTCTAGTCACGGGAACGACTTCTTTAAGAGAAAGTGGAAATTTAGATAAGATAAGTATGATTTTAAAGAAATCAAATATAAATTTTGAGTTATATGGTAAGGCAGGAAAAGAACCCACCACTAGTATTTTGAACGATGGGAAGGAGATTGCTCTTGAAAAAAAATGCGATTTGATAATAGGGGTTGGTGGAGGGAGCGTCATGGATACGGCAAAAGGCATTTCGGGACTTATCACTAATGGTGGGATTGTAGAAGATTATCAGGCAGGAAGGGAATTTTTACTTCCTCCTAAGCCATTTATATTAATTCCGACCACATCCGGTACGGGCTCAGAGGTTACAAATAATTCTGTTGTGAAAAACGAAAAAACGGGTTTAAAGAAAAGCATTCGCGGATTGTGGGCGAGCTTAGCACTATTAGACCCTGAATTAACATTATCGTTACCAAAAAAATATACGGCATACTCTGGTGCTGATGCATTAGTTCAAGCAATCGAAGCCCTTGTTTCAAAAAGCGCTAATTTCATATCAGATTTCTTTTCGAGGAAGTCAATTGCATATCTTGGTGATACTTTACCAAAAGTCTGTGACGATTTATTAAATATCGATTTGAGGGAAAAAATGATGTTGGGGAGTATATTAGGAGCGATTAGTTTTGCAAACGGAAAGCTTGGAGCCGTCCATGGTTTTGCTCATCCTATTGGAATCAAGCACGATCTACCTCACGGACTTATCTGTGGACTTCTTTTACCGCATGTAATGAAATATAACATTGAAGTTGAACAAGCAGCGCAAAAATACTCATGGATTGCTGGACTTTTCAATTATCAGAAAATTCTTGTAGATTATGGTACTTGTCCTAAATCATTACCATCAAGCATAAAAGAAAAAGCTAAATGGGCGATAAAAAAGATTGAAGATATTTTTACTTACGTAGATATCCCTCTTAAACTCTCTGATTTAGGCATTAAAGAAGCAGATCTCGATGATATTGTTAAAGACACTACAGGAAGTTCATTAGCAAACAATCCTAGAGATACAAACAAAAGGACACTAAGAAAAATTCTTGTTCACGCTCTTTAGTGTTTAAAGTACCCAAAATCGTTAAATATTAAATTTGAATAATTGTATATAATTAAATAAAACGAAAAATAGGTGTTTACCATTAGAAAAGTAAGCGAGAATGATTTCGAATTTAGAGGCGGAGAAAGTGGCGTTAAATATTTGATGCGAGGTCCTAGTATAGATTGGGGATTGATCCTTCTCAAACCAGGGGAATTTATGGCGCCTAAAGCTCATGGTCATAAGGAGATTGACGAAACATTTTACTTTGTAGAGGGAGATGGCGTAATGATTATTAATGATAAGGAAATTACTGCGCCTCAAGGAAGCGTGTTTCTTTTAGAACCAAATGAAATGCATAATATACGAAACGATTCTAAGGAGAATATAAAAATAGTATTCATAAAAGGGGAATATAAGCCAGAAGATAAATTTGAATGATAAATTATTAAAAACATCAAGTATAATGGTTAAGTATGGCAAAGAAAAAGAAACAAGAAAAGAAAGGAAAAAATAGACGTGGGGGGCCTTCTCCACCTCCAGAAATTACCCGTGTCAAGTGGCCTAATAAAAGAAATGGAGAAATGTTTGCCCGAGTAGTTGATATTTATGGAAACGAGAGAATGCAAGTCTTTTGTGAAGATGGAAAGCATAGAATCGGCAGGATTCGAGGAAAAATAAAAAAAAGAGTCTGGATTCGGAAAGGAGACCTCGTGATTATCAATCCATGGGCTTTTGAAACGGAATCAAAAGATAAATTAGAAAAGTGTGAAATTTCATGGAGATACCTTAGGGCCGAGATAGCCTATTTAGAGCGTAATAATAGAATCCCTGAGATTTTAGATATTAATAACATCCCCTTTTAGAAAATTAACTAAAAATAAAAGATAGAAGATTTAACTATAAAAATAGAAAATTAGGAAGAGATTTATTTCCCTTTAACTCCTTACAGATTATTTTTTTGATCTTAATGAAAAAAGCAAAATTTTATAATTTAGGAATACCTTATCTAGTATGTACTTAATTTTCTCTAACTATTCATGATTAAAAAACTTAAAAACAGCTAGATTCAATAAGGAAAAGTGGTTAAAATGGAATTTGAAGGAGAAGAAAAAAAGGAGATCGTCATTGAAGATCTCATTGGAAAAGAAGATTATGAAGATCTAACAACTTTATTTGCTGTAAGAACCACGATCAACCAAGAAAGTAACATATTAAAGCAAATTTTTTATAGATTTAGTATATTAGATGTTATTCCAGATATTAAAGCAATGCTTGTAAGTTCATTGTTGCCAGGTTATATCTTCTTCGAAGCTCCGCAAAAAAGAGATGTTCAAATTGCTGTTCAAGGAATCCCTCATATCAAGGGGAGGATCGTTCAAAATATTAAACTTGCAGAACTTAAGCACGTGCTCCTGCCCAGAAGTGTTACTGAATTTATTTCTACGGGAGATACGGTCGAAATCATAAGCGGCGTGTTCGAAGGATCGAGAGCAATGGTAATGAGGATGCCACACGATACATCTAGTAGCGAAGAGGTTGTCGTCAGGTTGTTACAAGAAGAAACTCCTATAACCATAAAAATTCACGGAGATTACTTAAAACTGGTAGAGAAAAAGAGAGACATCGAAGAACCCATAATTGAGGTTAAAGCCGCAGAAACAATGGAGTCAGACTTAGAACAAGCAATAAGCTTTGATGACGATTTAGATGAGGAAGAAGAATACGCAGAAGATGAAGCAAGCAAGAAAATCGAAGAAGATATAGAAGAATATGACGAATTTGACGATGAGGATGAATGGAGCAAATTCGACGGTTTTTAATTTTTTCCTATTACATACTTGAAGTTGAATAAATTCAACTAAAAATTATTTAAATATGGATAAATTCTTTTATCCAATATTTTTTAAATCAATTCGATCATTATTATGTATATATTCAAATAAGTAATGAAAAAAACCCTTTCAAAATTCCGGGTTAAACGATGAAACATGATTAAAAATATCTTTATATTAAAAGCAAATACAGGCGAATTAATTTTTTTTAAAGCATATGAAGATATATTTAATGTGAAATTGACAAGTAGCTTTCTAAGCGCTATTTTTTCTTTTGTAAAGCAGACTTTAAAGACTTCTGAGATTTCAGAGATAGAGGTTGGCCCATTTCGCTTTATTTTTGAAATTGAAAAGATAAGCGGGGATGAATTATTGTTCGCTTTATTTAGTGATCGAACGGATAATTTAGTTGAATTAAGGAACCAGTTATTGGAGATTAAAACTCAATTTTTAAGCAAATTTGATGTTAATACCTTAATAGAGAATTTTGACGGAGAGATTTCAAAGTTTCTTGATTTTGAGAGCAATGTAGAAAACATCTTGGAAAAAAACAAGCAACTAGTTTCTGAGGAGATCCAAAAGGATTTGATTATGGTTTTCAATGAGTTACATACTTTTTCTTCATTCGTAGTATCTTCGGCGTTATTAACTCAAACAGGAAGGGTAATCGTTTCTTATTTAAAACCTAGCGTATTATCTGAAATTATAAGGCTCTTGGAAGGAAGATTCATAACGGGCAATTATCAAATAAACGAGCTCATATCTCTAGAGGATTTTGGCATATTAAATTTAGTAGGGATAGACGAGAACTTCATTTCTGTGGTGCAATTCAAGTCTAACTGCCCCTTCGAGACAGGACTAATCATCGGGAAAAAGTTCAGTCAACGATTGCGAAAATTGATTTGCTAATTAACCTTTTGAAACTAGAATGATCATCGGGAAAAATTGAGTTAAAGATTATGTAAATTAACATGCTGAATTTAGAATAGACATTTTTGCAAATGAAACATAAATTTATTTAGTTATTTCAAATTTTTTCTATTATAATATATACTATAAAAAAATGTGATAATAAAAATGACAGATCGAAAATTAACCAAGACAAAGTATGCTCAGGCGATAAACGACGAGATATTAGAAAAGATGAGCCTAAAAAATAGGTACTCGTTTCTCAACAACAATTTAATGTCGTTTTTAAGTCCAGAGCAATTTAACTTCCTAAAGAAAGTAGAAAAATTTTGCATGCGTTTCGAAAAGAAAAATAACATTACTCACAGTGAAGATGAGGACATGTACGATTGGATTCCTGCATTTGGTGCGGAAGGATTAATCACGAGAGCTCATAACTTTGAAATGGTAGATGTAAACTACGACTATTATGGAGCAACAGCAGATTTCATGAGGTATTTAGCAATGGATGGCTTTGATCCGCAATTCGCAATGGGTAGCGGTGCAACCGTTTTAGCAATAAATCCAGTTTATGATCATCACGAAGATATACCGCAAAGATTGGAAGCCCTGAAAGATATGGTCACTGGAAAAGCTGCAGGATGTATATTGATTACGGAACCAGAAAGAGGATCAGATGCGGTTCATCAATTAACGACCTGTGATAAGCAAGATGATGGCAGCTTCATCTTAAACGGAGAGAAGATTTTTAATACGAACGCTCCTAAGTCAAAATGGGCTGTTAGCTATGCTTCCGCCGAAGCGAACAATGGAAATACTATGGCTCAATTCTTGGTCAACACAGAATGGGATGGTTGGAATTGCGAACGTGTTTATATTCCTTGGGTGCCTAAACTTTTCTTAGGTAAAGAAAGATTAGAGAACCTCAGAGTTCCTAAGGAATATGTTTTAGGTGACGTTGGAAAAGGGCGAGAACATCTCTTTGAAGGATTGGTCCCTGAAAGAATTGGTATAGCCATGGGTGGTGTCGCTCAAGCTTGGAATGCGCTAGCTCACGCCGGAATCTATATCAACTTGAGAAAGCAGTTTGACAAGGTAGTTTTAATCTTTCAAGGAGTTGGTTTTACTTATGCTGATCTCTGGGCAAGAACATCGAATATCACGCAGGGAATTATAAAATTTGCTGAAAACTATGACGAAAAGATGGAAAAATTCGGCGGAGAAATCCCGGGAAACATCCAACAAGCCATGGTTGTATCAGCGAGTCAATTTAAATACCAAGCTACTAAACTTTCAGCAGAAGTTTGCTATGAATGCGCAAACTTGATGGGTGGTGCTGGACTCTGCGATAACACGTTAATGCACGATCTATTGAACATGTCAAGAATTCAAGAAATCGTTGGTGGTTCTCGACAGATTCAACAATATATCATGTCAATGGCTTTCAGAAAACTATTCAAAATGTCAGTTCCATAGAATTGAGATTAATATTATTCATTAATCTTTTATATCTTTTTTTTCTTTTTTTATTCTTTAACTATATTCCTGTTGATAATAAGAACTTCATTATTTATTACCTCATTTGGATAAACAAATTAGCAATGATTAAAGAATAAAATAATAAAATAAAAATAGGAATGAAACTCTGCTCTTGAGATTTTAGTTTTTAATCGTCTTCCTCGTCAGCACTGACGAGATCCTCGATTTTATCTTCTAGTTCCTCGATTTTCTCGTCTACAGCTTCAATTTTCTTGTATATCTCGCATTTACTGCAACCATCGTCTTCTTTGCAGAGATCCAGCGTATCACAGTTGGCTTCTAGTTCTTCCCTTTCTTCTTGAAGTTTTTCTACTTCTTCTTCTAGTTTGCTAATACTCATATCAAAATTTCACCTTTATATTTGTGTATAATAATATTTTATTATTTATTTTTTTATGCTATTAATAAAGCGTTAATATTAATGAAAAATAATAGAAAAAAAGGTAAAAACATTATTAAATGCTTATTATTTAACTTTAAGTTTGCTGATTTTGGTATCAATTTCCTTGTTTAATGCATTAAGTTCGGCCTCTAATTTCTTGATTTCTGTTGAAATGCTTTCAAATCTGTTTTCTTGCGTGGTTAATTTAGTAACATATTTCTCTCGAAGTTTAGATTCTTGAGTTGTTTCGCCCAATACAGAGATATTTTCCCTAAGCCTGCCTTGTTCTTCTGTCATTTCATATTTTTCGTTTTCTAAATTAGACTTCTTAACCTCAAGGGCGTTCTTTTTTCCAATTAATACACCGATATCTTTTAATTGAGCCTCAACTTTTTCGTTGATGAACTTTTGTTTCATATAGAAAGCCACCTTTTTTAACAAGTCGTCCTTGGAGTAATTATATATGTAATACGAAGCGTAATTCTCCTTTTGTTCTTTTATTTTAAAATTGATGGCATCTTTAGGCTTAAGCTTTAGCTTGAATCTCCAATAATTAGGGGTCTCTTCGGGTTTTATTGGACTCTCTTCGATCTTATACCCAGACTTTTTGGGATGATCTAGATACAGCTCTTTTTCTTCGCTTGTCTTATTTTTTATTTTATAGGTCGTCTCTAAGTCGGTGTAGTAATATTCATAGCAGTAGGAAGATGAAATTTCGAGTCGATGGATGTTTTGACTTCGTTCCCAATCATCGTGAGTTACAATAACTGCTTGTTCTACTGCGTAATTTAAAAGTCTCGTGTCGTTCTTGTTTAGAAACGGAATGATGGCTTCTCCAGCAAGATTGTTTTCGTAAATTATCGTGCAAGGACCTCGTTCTAAAGTTAATCCCGAATTATTGGTTATTTCTAAACACGCGTTTGGATTTTTATCGTGATCGTGCTTATTATAGAGCAAGACCTTCTTTGCTGTGATCATTTCCGTTAATATTGGCACTAAAGCGCTATTTTTTCGTTTTATGGAAACGGGATTTGAGATGTTATATTCAAATAACTCGCCTAAATCTTTTGTCTGAGTGCTTGTTTGGGATTTGACCTTGTCTAGCAACGCCTCGTCAGACAGACCACCCCCAATAGCCATTGAAGCCAAAGCCATTGGTTTAGGAGGCGCTCCTGCAGGAGGCCCTCCTCCTCGATATCTCATGGCAGCCTTTTTCATTTTGGGGGCCATTTCCATTGCTTCCTCTTTCATTTCATAATCAGCATATTTATCCATCTCCAAATCTTCTTCTATCTCTGTAGGTTGAGCACTCAATACCTTTGGAGGTCGGATGACCGGTCTTTCTATAAAAATTGGTCTGAAAAACTCGTATATAAACGAAACGGGCATTCCAGCAACCAGAGACAGCTCGATTTCTTCCCAATCTTGATTGGTAGTGTTCTCCACCATGCACCAACCAGACAATAAACATTCCTGCTCGAGAGCTTGTTCTTTACTCATTATCAAGCGATAAGACGTTTTCCAGATTGGCGATTCTCTTATATAACTCACGAGTATGGTGCGTCCTATTCGGTTATCACCCCCGGACTCGCAATTAATCACGATCTTCTTTGCATCTTTCTTTTTTCCGGCTATTGTCGTATCTAGAAAAAACTTCAAATCTTTCTTGAGGTCTTCGTTTAGAATTTCAAAAGAAGAGATTTCTGAAAACGGGATTTTCGTTATAATATCATCGTCTTTTAACAATGCAAGAAGCTTCTCTGTTATCTTTCCTTCTTTATTGAGCTTTTCAATGAATTCAATACCCATAATTGTTCCAGTTATGCTCTCGACTTCACCGCCCACGGTTAAATTTACTTTTGCACCTTTAATTTGGGTTATGAGCGAAGAAAAAGAATCATTATCAGGGATATTTAACATTATTGATTTTAATAGTTGGGACGTCTCAATGGCAGCATCGTAAGAGATTGAAGATATATAGCCTTTTTCGCTGGTATCCAATACAAAGAGCGATTTTAACACGTCGTTCATCTCGTTAATCTTAAATTCAAGTTCAAAAGTACCGCTACCTTTTTGTTTTCCTTCTAAGATGAAATAAGACACGCCATGTTTGAATATAATTACTTTTTTTACCTTTAATTTAGACATCTGTGGTTCATTACGATTGTTTTATAGTAAAATCTATTTTAATAAAGAAAGAATAGAAGCTATGCTATTTATGTTTTTTTTTACAGAAATAGAAAATTATATGTTTTATTCTTCTTTTGATTGCGTATCTTCGTCTTGAACGTTTTTCAAGATTAATCTTGTTAATAGCTGAAATATCTTGTTTACATTTTCTCCCGTTTTACTGCTACATTCGATAAAACCCTTGGCGTTCTTTGACTTGGCTATTTGCATTGCTTTAATAGTTGACACTTCTTTGTAATGTTCCAGATCAGTCTTTCCACCAACCACAATAACGGGGAAATTCTCATTCAAGTCTTTTTCTTGTTCTAGAATTTCTAGCCAATCACTAATATGCGACAAGCTCGCATAATTTGTTATATCGTACATGAAGATTCCGCCGCTTGCGCCCTTTACATACGAAGGAAGAAGGAATCGAAATCGTTCTTCGCCAGCAAAATCCCATATTTGTAATTTTACCTTTTGTCCTTCGGATTCAAGCATTTTCAATTGAAAATCAACACCTATGGTTGACCCTACGTCATGAACAAATAAATTAGTTAAAAATCTATGAGTTAATGTAGTCTTACCCGTGCCAGCATCTCCAAAGATAACGACTTTAAATGTGCGCTCGAAATTTTGCATATTATATTCTTATAAGAATAATGATTATAATCAGAATATAAATTACTGATTTAAAAATTTTGATTATATATTTTAAAAGTAGGTTTTTTTCATCTGTTAAACTAGTAGGATAATATCATTTCTATTCGATCGCAAGTAATTTTTTTAGAAGAAATAAAGCACCCATTTTATCTAAAGGTTCGTTATTATTACCGCATTTTGGGGACATTATGCAAGCAGGACATCCATCTGGAGTATTACAACTACAAGAATTGATCAACATGTGAGCAAAAATAAGCAAATCTTTCATGTTAGAATAGAGAGATTCAGATATTCCAATCCCGCCTCTAAAGGCGTCGTATATGTATATGATTGGTTGCTGATTTATGGGATCAAAATCGATGGAAACACCTCCTAAATCCCATCGAGATATTTGGGCTAAAGCAGGCGCCATTGCAATCATTGCGTGTTCTATAGCATGGATGGTGCCCCCGAGGTCATACCCCTCCATCTCTAACTCTTTTTGAAATTCGAACGGTATCAGGAACCACACTGCCTGAGTGTCAAATTCTATTATCGGAATATCTATCAAGGGATTTCTGGCGCGAATATCCTGCGTCAATGTATCAATTACTTTATAGGAATAATATTCGTGTTCTACCCTTACATTTCCAAAAATAGTTTCAATAGATTGATCTGGCCCCGTTTTTTTTTGAGTAATTACATCTATAGGAGTGATGCCCGTGTGTTTTAAAGACTGAGTGTAGAAATCAACGCGCGTTTTAACGATGAAAACATTTTTTTCCACTAAGTCAAGTTCCTGAACCAAATATGTTTCCGCTTCGTAAAGGTAAACTGCTCCAGGATGTAAATCTCGAAATACATAACTTTCGTCCTCCGTAGTTAATATTTCTTCTCTCCCAGGTGTTTTTAAAATGACTTTATAACTCCTGTTAGAAAGATTGCTCAATCCATATCTTTCGTTAGGAAAATAATCTCCTTTCCAGTAGTATTTATCCCCTCGCTTCATGAACAAGGATTCAGAAACTAATTCGTTGATACAAGTCTTAAACAATTGCTTGTCCTCAAGACCAAAATTTTTATAATCAGAGATTTTGATTGGTACTTCTTTAGCTGCGCAACTCAAGTGATTTTTTAAAATATATTTATTCTTTAGAGTTATCAATATATCTTCTTGAATCGGACCAAAAAGAATCTCTGGATTGTGAATATAAAACAAGTCTAAGGGATTTTGCATTGGAATTAAGGTTGAAAGAGACAAGTTTTCACCCCTACCAGATCGTCCGATCTGTTGTTTAAAACTCGATAACGTTCCAGGAAATCCAGAACTTATCGTGGCGTCTAAAGAACCTATATCAATACCCAATTCAAGGGCGTTAGTAGAACTTACTCCTAACAATTCTTTGTATTTTAATTTATGTTCTATTTCTCGCCTTTTTTTCTTGCTAATTCCTGCTCTATAACTCATGATCCTTTCTTTTAATAACGGCAAGGTTTCTCTCGTCCAGACAGCTTGCAATTCTGCCATCTTGCGCGAGAGCGTGAATGTTAGCGTTTGAATTCCTTTTTGTAGATGAGAAATATAGAGGTTTTTTGTTTCCTGATGGGCGGAACGATATTTTCCAGAGACATTATCATAAGGTAAATCCCATAGAATGACTTTCTTGGCTCCTGAAGGTGAATCATCGTTATCAACAACCACGAATTGTTCACCAATTAATTTTTCTGCAAAGACTTTAGGATTGTTAATCGTGGCACTTGACAAGATCCACACGGGCTTCACATTATAAATTTCAAGAAGTCTTTTTAACCTTCTCAGGAGTAAAGCGAAATTCGAGCCAAATATACCTCTATACGTGTGAATTTCGTCTAAGACGATATACTTTAAATTATTGCATATCCTACCCCATTTTTGTTTAAACCACGGTAAATATAAGTGTAATCCAAACGGATTAGTTATAATTACGTTGGCATTTGCTAATACTTGCCTTTTTTGATTTGCGTCAACGGAACCATCATACACTCCAATTCTACTTCGCTTTATGTTAGTATCTTCCATCATTTTTGATAATACTGCGTATTGATCTCTTGCCAGCGCTTTAGTAGGAAAGATATAGAGCGCTGTAGTCTTTTCGTTTTGTAAAATGGCGTTTAAAACAGGTAAGTTATAACATAAAGATTTTCCTGAAGCAGTAGAAGTTACAATAACGGTATTGTTCCCTTTTCGAATCGAATTTATTGCTTCAGCTTGATGGCTCCAAAATTTTATACCGTTATTATCTAACCAGCGTTGTAATCTTTTTCTTACCGATTTGTTTAGTTCTCCGAACTGAGCTTTTCGGGCAGGAATATGCTGGATGTACGATATTTGATCGGAATAATAATCTTGCGATTTAACGTAACTTAAAAAATCTTCGAAATCAACCATAAATTGTTCCAATATCTATAATGAAAATATCATTTAAAAATTCAAAAGGTAATGAATTTTATAATTTTTACATCAAGAATTGCATCTCGCAAAGGCACTTACTGAAATGTTAGGTACTTATTAGAAAAATTTTTTATTCTCTTTATTATTCCAATATCTATTAATTAAATTCAATGAGTTGAGAGAATTTGAAATTAGATACATTATTAGAAAAACCTAAAGATAAGATATTGTGGATTCTTTTTGCCGTAACTCTCGTGCTATTTCTCGTCCTCTTTCTCGGTGTTTTCCCCCTATTATCAACTGTTTTTCCTCCGGGATATGATTTAATGGCGGTGAAAAACGCATGGACAAAAGCAAAAATGGATTTGATTCTTGCTGCTTGGACGCCATTAATGTTAGAAACAATGATAATCCTGCATGTAGTGGATTTCTTTTTCATGGCCGTCTATGGGATATTTCTTGCCTCCGGACTCATCTTAGTTGCTCGCAAGTTAGGTCAATCAGAGAAATTACAAAAATTTTACCTGATCGCATTTAATTTTTCATGGATAGCAGCACTTCTAGATGTAATTGAAGGAATCTTTTTATACTCCATATTCTTTAACACGGCAAGCTACAGCGAACTGAGTGTGATTGGTGCGAATTTATCTGCGATGATGTGCTTAATATTTTTTTACCCTTCATTGATTCTAATATTAATTGGATTCATCGTCGCTTACATTAAAAATAGAAAGTAATTTTTTTTTCCTTTATTTTTCTAATTTTCACTTGGATGTTTGACTCTTCCCTTAAGAAGGGGATCGTTTGTTCGTTCCATCCAAGCGTTAAGTTTTTGCCTTAATTCTGAAGCAATGGCTTTATAATCTGATTTATTAATTAAGTTGTTCCTTTCGTTTGGATCCTTTTTGAGATCGTAAAGTTCCTCAACCATGCGTTTCTTTTTATAGAGTTCAGGATGATCATTCATAAAAACACCACCACATCGAGCCATATCTCTCATGTCTTCGGGTATTTCAAAGAGAACCTCAGAATCTTTGAAATTCTTGATATATTTGTAATTACCAGTCCGAATGCTCCTCATAGGATTATAGATATCGTGATATGTCAGTTCAGCGTAGATTTCTTCTCTCAGTTCTTTTATATCCCCCTTTAAAAATGATATAAAACTTTTTCCTTCAATATTATCAGGAACTTTCGCCTCAATTAATTCAAGTATAGAGGGGAGTAAATCAATATTGCTTAGATTAGTATTAATCACTTTCCCGTTATTTAAATAACTTAACCCGGGTTTGGAAATTATGAGCGTGGTTTTTATTCCTGGGTCGTATAACGTGCATTTAGCCCGAGGGAACGCAATCCCATGATCTGTTGTGTAAATAAAAAGTGTATTGTCCCTTAGATTGGATTTTTTTAAGTTTTTTAAAATATGACCTACGATGTCATCGACAACATGAATGTTTCCATATAATTCGGATAGGTCCATCCTTATATCCTCTACATCGGGTAAAAAAGGGGGTACCTTTACGGAATCGGGATCAACGGGAGTACCCCAATTTTTAAAAGGGATATGGGAACCCCACGTTCCAAAGCAGGCGTAGAACGGCGAATTTTCTTGTTTTAGATTAGCAAAAAAGGCCGTAATGTCTTTTTTCATTCTTCTATGTGAAAATCGGAAGGGAATTATTGAATCATAACCTAATGTAGAGGGATCTCGACTTTCGTGTTGAAGACCAATTAAATGAGTTGAATATCCGTTTTCTTTTAGGTACATTGGTAAGGTTTTATTAGACTCTGGGAGCGTCCAACCCCGATTTACTAAGCCCATCAAGCCATTTTGGTGAGGATATAACGAGGTAAAGATACTTCCACGACTGGGACTACATTGCGGTGCGGTACAAAAATTATTTGCAAATCTCACGCCTTCTTCCGCTAACTTGTCGATATTTGGCGTATTTAAAGAATTGGGCATCTGAGGATTGTCATAACAACCGATAAGTTGTCCTTGATCGTGCGTTATGAATAATATAATATTTGGTTTGTTAGTCATATTTCTCACTTATTATTTACAATTTCTTTTTTATTAACTGTAGGGAATTCGGTAATTCGTATATTCGTACATCCATAAGGGATTAATTCAATCTCCTTGATAGTTCCTGTCTTTGCAATAGGATCTTTAGGAGGAGGCAACGCAGCTTCATATTCAAGATCCCAGTTTTCAATCTCTACCGCATTTACTTTTAATTTCACGGGAGGTGTTCGATTATCAAAAGACTGCATCTTCTCCATATTTTCAGGTATTTCAATATACCTAGCGTCTATTGGTTCAACAAGCGCGTATTTCCAAGTGCTTGTAGGAGTTATTTGCCAATCCTTGACTTGAAGAGGTATTTCAAGAGATTCTTTTTCTTTTAACATTCTTCTCAGCATTTCTGCCTTGCTTCTTCGTCCAATTTCTTTCCTTTCTTCTTTGGGATTGAACGAAAATATTATTGGACCTCTCATAAGAATCATTGAATTATTAAACCTCCGTTCTTGCTTGAGTTCCATTGGTAAAATCAAGATTATTTTATCGTTATCTTTCCATTGTCTTGATATTACATGAAAGTTTCCCGTCTCACACAAAATTGGAGGATCTTGATTTATTTGAATCGTGGCACCCGTGCACCATTCTGGAATTCTAAATTTTAGGGAAAAAAATACTGGGTTCTTTAAATGGAGCGACAATTCAATTTCATTCGTAAAAGGATAATTGGTGATCTCCTCAATCTCGATTGGAACATCATTTTCTCCAATAGAAATCTTTGTAGAGATTTTACAAGGTGAATATGCCATGCAAAGCAGTCCATCTTCATCCTTTGCCCATAGAGCGTAATTAGCGAATTTAGGCCACCCTTGATGCATGTTCGCTGTACAGCACCCAAAATTCGGTTCCAATCCATAGATATTTGCGTCCCGACCATTTGAAGTATAAATCTGCTTTCTTACTTTTATTGCTTGAACTTGATTGACTTGTTGATCGTACTGGTGAGACCACATGTCAGGTAAGAATGTTGCGGGAAGTGCATTAAAACATATTTTTTCCATTCGATCTATTAATCGGACACACTGGCTATTACATCCAATAATTGGGATGGCAGTTTCTAACGAAAATAAATATTCTACGACAGAACATAATTCCGTACCTTGAGAAGGATTTTTTCCTGCGAAATGTTCGTCCCCTGAAAACATTCCTGTGACCTGCCCATGATATTTATCTAAGGTAGAAATAGCCTCAAATATACTTTGAATGTCAGAATCAAGACCGCTTTGTCTGGACCAAATCGTAGATGCCTTAATTCCCATTGCATTATTCACAACATGACATCGAAGATCCCACTGTCTAAAATTGTCCCCTAATTCAATCTGATCTAATTCCTCAGGAAAATCTATGTCTTTACTGTAAATAACCTGTAATCTTTTATGTTTTTTGAAATGAATATAGAAGAAATCATCAAAATGTCCTTTCCAATCAAATCCCTGCTTCCATAACTTTTCAGCAAGAGATAAAAGAAGCTCAACATTATCAGTATCAGTATCAAGGTAATCAATAAGCCAATGGATGCCCCAGACGGCATCCATCCAGCGCATTTTTGCCCAACTTTCACCCAAAGTATATTCGTCAAGAATTTCATTTAGTTTATGATAATATTTAAGTAATGCTTGAATGATTCTTTCCTTTTTTGTTATCTCAAAATACTGAATTAAAGCTTTACAAAACACCATGTTCGGCCAAGGATCAAATTGTAGTTCCAGTGCCCATTTAATAGGTCCAAACCACCCATCTTCTTGTTGGTGTTCAAGAATATAACCCATGTAGTTTTCTACTTTCTGAATTAAAGTATTGGATTCTAGTAAATACGCTAGTGGAACTACTCCATCCAACCAATATGGAAAGCGTTCCCATGCTTCAGCGCTCCCGCCTATCCACCCACTATTCATGATATCGGGCCAAAACTCATCTAAATGTCCTGACAATCCATCTGCTTGCGTTTTTAATTGGTTTTTCAACCAACCCAATGGTTTTACTTCTCCTAATTTCAGAGGAGATAATAATAATGATTTGATTGGTTTGTTCATGGGTTTAATAAAACTTTATTTTTTATTATCTTTTTTATTTCTTAAATTAAAAAAAACACTGGATATCGTGATCGTCAAAGAAGATTTAGAGGAAGCTAAGGAACGGATGGTGGCATGGTGGGACCATGAAATAATCGACAGACCTACAATATCATACGCAATCCCTCAAAGTGGAGATAATGGTAAAGCACTGTTAGCCTTATCAGGTTTTGATTTTTATTTAGGTAAACATTTCGATGGTATTGACGTTACTCTTGATAGAGTCGAAAACATGAGCGATGGGCTCATTTTTGGGGGTGAGAACATCCCTACTTTTTTTCCAAACTATGGTGCTGGAGTAATGGCGGCGATTTTTGGAATTGAACCTGAATATAAATCAGGTACAGTATGGTTTTATAAAAAAACAGATGTAAAAGACATCGTTTCCGTTCTTGAAGATATCAAGTTGAACAATAACAACGAATGGTACGTCAGATTAAAACGCATAACAGAAATAGCCGCAAAACGCGGAGCAAAAGGAAACTACTCTGTAGCAATGACAGATCTGGGGGGCGTATTAGACATCCTAGTGTCATTTTTAGGGCCAACACAAGTAATAGTTGCAATGAAACGCAATCCTGAAATCATAGATACTTGTAGAGCTATAATTCTGGAGAAATACTTAAAAGTCTACGACGAACTTCAAAATATCATCAATAAGCACGTGGATGGATGCAATACCTGGTTGAACGTGTGGTGTCCGAAAAGATATTACACCATGCAATGTGATTTGAGCGTGATGCTTAATCCCGAATATTTTAAAAGGTTTGCCTTGCCAGACCTTATTGAGCAAGCGGAACACATGGATTATTCGTTGTACCACATGGATGGCCCAGAACAAATTAAGTTTGCTGACGACATCTTACCGCACGTAACCGGTATTCAGTTTGTCCCCGGAAGTAAACCAGGCATGCCTCAAGATGGTGCTGACGAATGGATGCCGCTATACAAGAAAATTCAAAAAGCGGGTAAAAATATTCAGATGATCTCGTTAGAACCAAATTTAACAGCACCACTTTACAAGAAACTGGATCCAAAAGGACTTTTTGTATATGCAATATTCATTTCAAAATCTATAGCTAATTGTTATTTACCGAAATTTATTGGAGGAGATGGTGGGGAATTGGTTGAGAAAGTTGGTAATTGGATTAAAGAAAGCGATATAGCAAAAATTACAAAAGGCTTATTAAGAGAGTATCTCGCTCAAAATAACCTTGAAATTGAGAAAGATCTTTTTATCCAAGTGTTTAAAGAAGTCAAGAAAAAATCTCAGAGGATAGGTATCTTGAGGTCATGATATCTTACTATGTAAGATTAAGTTTAAAAAAAAGTCGATAAAAAATGGATAAAAAATTTGTACCACAACAACTTTTAATTTCTTAATTACAAAAAAAATCAACATGAATGATTATGTTCATAAAAGAGGATATCGAAGAAGCGAAAGAACGGATGAAAGCGTGGTGGGACCACGAGATCATTGATAGACCTGTAATTTCGTATCATATACCCGAGGGGGCAAACTCTGCTAAAGCTCTTATCGCCTCAACTCCTTTGTGTTATGATTTAGGGAAAGATTTAGATGGAATTGATAAAATTCTTGATATTATAGAGGAAAACAGTGATGGTTTGATATCTGGAGGAGAATGCATTCCCTCATATTTTCCAAACTTCGGACCGGGAGTGATTGCTGCAGTATTTGGAGCATCGGTAGAATATAAATCAGGAACGATATGGTTTCATGGACCAACCGATGTAAAAGATATAGTTTCCGTGCTTGAAAGCACAAAATTAAACGACAACAACGAGTGGTACGTGAGATTGAAGCGTTCTACGGAAATAGCTGCAAGAAGAGGTGTAAAAGGTAATTATCACGTAGCAATGACCGATTTAGGAGGGATATTAGACATACTCGTGTCTTTCATAGGACCGTACAAACTCATCGTTCAAATGAAGCGTAATCCAGGGCTCATCGATACTTGTCGTGCAATAATCATGGAAAAATACCTCAAAATCTACGACGAATTGCAAGACATCATAAACAAATACGCAGAAGGATGTAATACCTGGTTAAACGTGTGGTGCCCTAAGCGATATTATACCATGCAATGCGATGTGAGCGTGATGCTTAGCCCGAAATTTTTTAAAAGATTTGTTTTACCAGATCTTATAGAACAAGCAGAGCACATGGATTATTCATTCTACCATTTAGACGGCCCAGAACAAATAATCCATCTTGACGAAATTTTAAAACATGTTACGGCAATTCAATGGGTTCCTGGATCGAAACCAGGAGTGCCACAAGATGGTACGGACGAATGGATGCCTCTCTATAAAAAAATTCAAAAAGCGGGAAAAAATATCATGATGTACGTGTTAGATCCAAAACGAGTACCATCAGTATATAAGAAATTAGATCCAAAAGGACTTTTTGTATACACGGTATATTTATCAAAAGCAATTGCAGCTTGCTATTTGCCAAAATTCATGGGAGGAAACGGAGGAGAACTTATAGAAAACTTTACTAGTTGGGCTAATGAGAAGAATGTAAAAAAAATATCTCGGGCACTCCTAAGAGAATATATTGCCACCAATAATATTGAGATTAATAAGGAGCTTGAAAGCCAAATCTTTAAGGAGAGTAAAAAGAGTGTTACAGAAATTAAATATTTATAAAAGCATAAAATAAGAGTGATTAAGTATTGGATAAAAAAATTTGTCTAGTAGGAGCGGGCTCAACTAGTTTCGGACCAAGTATGTTTACCGATATATATCATAGTAAGCTTTTAGAAGGTTCTACAATCGTGCTTCACGATATTGATAAGGAAAGATTGGAAATTATATATGATTTACTCGTGGTTGAGAACGAGAAGATATTTGGCAATAAATTTACAGTTGAACGCACGACTGATAGAGCTACTGCTTTTAAAAACGCAGACTTCATAATCAGCTCAATCGAGGTGGGCGATAGATTTAAATTATGGATGCAGGATTACGAAATTCCTAGAAAGCACGGCTCAACTCAGATTATGGGCGAGTGTGGAGGTCCTGGAGGATCGTTTCACGCTTTCAGGATAGTCCCTCCTATAGTAGAAATCGTGAAAGACGCGGAAAAAATATGTCCAAACGTGTTTTTCATTAACTTTTCGAATCCCATGTCGAGAGTATGCTTGGCCATTAAACGATCGGTGTCGAAACTTAAATTTATTGGACTCTGCCACCAGATTGGAGCCATGGACAAGCACATTCCACAAATGTTCAGTGAAACTCCACTAAAGAAAAGTACAACGGTAACTTCTTACAGAGAAAAAGTTGCTCAATGGCAAAAGAATAAAGAAAATCTAAGAATGAAGACTATAGGTCTCAATCATTTCGGTTTTTTAATCGGTCTTGAAGATGTATCAACAGGGAAGGATCTAATGCCTGAATTTAACGCTAAATGCATGGATTATTTTAAAGACAAGAGAGATCGGTTTGAGTTTGACGACCTAACATTTGCAGTATACGAAAAAACGGGATATTTTCCATACGTGGGAGATAATCATTTAGGTGAATATTTACAGATAGGGGAAGAATTTACGAGAACTCAAGATATGGTTGACTGGATAAATCGAGCCGACCAAGGTGGTAAGGGTATATATAATAGGGTATCAAGAATGCACGCAAGGCTGAAAAAAGGCAGGTATCCAAAAAAGGGAATGTTATCAAATCTCTACACGGGAGAGCGAGCCATTCCCATAATCGAAGCAATTATCGAAGATAAAAAAGCGTACGAAACAGCTGTAAACATTCCAAACGATGGGTTGGTTGAAAATCTACCGGAAGATTTGATACTTGAATGCTCGGCAACCGTTGATAAAGGCGGCATACATGGACTGAAATATGGAAACATCCCAAAAAATATAGCTGCACTCCTTCGCATTGAAGCATCTGTTCAAGATGTTTGCATTGATGCAATTCTAAATAAATCGAGGGAACAGGCAATCTCATGCTTAGCTATCGATCCGAACGTTGGGAGCTTTATTAAGGCAGAGAGCATGTTTGACGAGATTTATGAGCTTCAAAAAGAATATCTATCTTATTTTAAATAAAATTATAAGTGAGTAACACGAAAATGGATTCAGAATCGCTTCCCTGGTGGAAAAAAACTGTCGTATATCAGATATATCCTCGTTCCTATATGGATTCGACGGGAAACGGCATAGGTGACTTGAAAGGAATCATATCTAAGCTAGATTATATCAAGGATCTCGGCGTTGAAACCATTTGGTTTAGCCCTTTTTTCAAATCGCCCACGGACAAGCCGTATAAAGAACACGACTGCGGTTACGACATCTCTGACTATAGAGACATTAATCCAGAATACGGTACGATGGACGATGTAGACGAATTAATTAAAGGAATCCATTCAAGAGGGATGAAAATCGTGCTGGACATGGTTATGAACCACACATCGATAGAACATCCCTGGTTTCAGAAATCGCGTTCGAGCAAGGATAATCCAAGGCGTGATTGGTACATCTGGCGAGACGGGAAGAAACCAAACGGAAAGAAGCCTCCGAACAACTGGCGGCCAATGATCTTTTTGGGCGGCGCATGGAAGTACGACGAATCCACTGAACAATGGTATTATCATTGTTTTCTCCCTTTTCAACCAGATTTAAATTACCGAAATCCAGAAGTCCAAAAGGAAATGCTTGATACTGTTCGGTTCTGGCTAAAGAAGGGAGCTGACGGATTTAGATTGGACATATTTAACGCACTATTTGAAGATGCAGAGTTTCGCGACGCTCCTTTCACTTTTACTATCGCTAACGGCGACATGGATTTGCTCTTTAAGAGTTCTAAGATGACCTTAAACCATCCAGACACGCTGGAGTTTTGTAAAAAGCTGAGGAAAACGCTTGATGAATATCCTGGCAAGTTCATGGTAGGTGAGGTTGGTGCCTCGCTAGCAACGCTGAAGAAATATCTAGGCGAGGTTGTCGAAGATGGAACAAACACCAATGGATTAAATGTTATATTCGACCTCCGTTCGACGTCAACGCCAATGAAAGCGAAAAAGTTTAAAAAGTTAATAGAATCGTACGAACGGTGGTTTCCCGAACCATTTTTTCCAACCTGGGTTTTTGGAAACCACGATCAAGTCCGTCGAATCTCAAAAATAGATAATGATATTGAACAAGCGAAATTAAATGCAGCTCTTCAATTAACCGCTCGTGGAATGCCTTATATCTATTATGGAGAGGAAATTGGCATGCGAAACGCCAAAATTCACAAAAGTGAAAGCAAGGACGCAGTGTCTCACCACTTCAAGATCATTCCGCAATTTATAAGAAACTTCATCACTAGATTTGGTGTTTCCTTGAATAGGGACGAATGTAGAACCCCAATGCAATGGAACTCTGCTGAAAACGCCGGATTTAGTCCTCCTGGGGCGGAGACCTGGCTCTCAGTAAATAATACTAGCGAAGAAAACAATGTAGAAGTCGAAGAAAAGGATCCTGAGTCGCTACTTAATTGTTACAAGCGATTTTTGAAAGTAAGAAAAGAAACAACTGCTTTAAACTCTGGGAGTATCAATTTTATAGAGATCAAAAAGAGCCCAAAATCCCTACTCGCATACGAAAGGAAAGCAATCGTGAATAACAAGGAAGATAAAGCGTTTGTATTCTTGAATTTCAGTAGAAAAAACATTAGGTTTCATAATCCTTTAAAAAATCCCAAAGTTTTAGTCTCAACCTCTATCAAAACAGAACCATTAGATAATGCTCAAATAGTTTTAATGCCATGGGAAGGAATCGTGTTAATAGAATGAGATCTTAAGAGATACTAAAAAAAAAAAAAATTGAGTTAATTTGCTTACCTTCCCATTTCTTTTAGCTTTGAGTGTTTTTCTTCGTGTAATACTAAAACATCTTTTTGAATCTTATCCCAGTAATCCCCTTTAATTGGGTAATAGCGTAATATGAAAGCCGCTAATAGAAAAGCTAACCCTGGAATTAAACCAATGAACACCCTAATTGCGATGAAAGCGCCTATAGGTTGGTCAAGTATAATAGTATCACCAATACGAGGTTTAAAGCCTACTAAAGCGAGTAAAGCGGTAGGTATAACAAGTGCTAGACTTTGTGCAGGTTTGGTTATTAGGGCATTAACACCAAAAAACACCGCTTCTCTCCTGACACCAGTTCTTAATTCGTCTTCGTCGGCAACTTGAGCAAACATCACATTAGTAAATACTATTGGTCCTATGAATCCAATCGAAGCAATGGCAAGGCATACATATATCAATTCATTGATCGGCATGATGGTCAAGAGGCACAATCCACATCCACTTATAATCAATAGATACTGGTCGGCTTTCACAACACCCCATTTATCAATGAGTTTTGGGGTTAACCATATACCTATAATTAGAGGCACGAATATGAATATCAATAAGATAGTTGATGAGGATTGTACTACATAGTCAGCGAGGAAATACATAGATCCAATGACTAAAGATTGAACTAAAATCCCCATAAAATTTGCAGAAAC
>Ga0180432_10002583_pt1 | contig 27011 bp, 32 predicted proteins | sample SS_ome_10_FD_132414 | JGI IMG/M metagenome (GOLD analysis project Ga0180432, IMG submission 132414) | Hypersaline lake sediment archaeal communities from the Salton Sea, California, USA - SS_1_MS_2 metaG | ecosystem: Environmental > Aquatic > Non-marine Saline and Alkaline > Hypersaline >... | reverse complement strand
TCGTCTTCAAGGAAAACCACGAGCGGGATTTTTTCGCCTATTGCTATTTGCGGCATTGAAAAGCCTCCGTGATGTCGCGAAGATCAGAAAATCTCAATTCCCCGAAAACTTGATGCGGGCTCATCATTTCAATATCATCTTTTAAAAATTCAAGCCCGAAGTCTTCGAGCAAATCTCTCGGCATGGCCGAAACGATCTCAACGCAATAAAAGAGCTCATCGCGTCCCCAATCGTTTTTGATCGGGAAACCGCCGCCAAAAAGCTTTCGTTTGATCCCGGCAAGAGCCCAAAAAATCACGGCCGGCGCGTCATAAGGGCGGCCCTCGATTTCGTTTTTTATGTATGTGTAAACCCGGTTTTCCTCGACTCCGATTTCGGGCCATTGGATCGCGTGTATGATCTTTTTTCCGTCGGAAATAAACTCAGAAAAGCTCACGTCCCGGACCCCGTTTTCGAGCCGGCTTTCGAGGACTCTTGGGTCGTTTGAATCTTCAAAAAATCCGATCGCAAAGTGAGAGCAATCTTCGCCAAGGCCCCAACGAATGAGCCTTGATCCGATCTTGCTTGATTTCGTCCAGAAAAATATCATATCTCTTTCGTCATGTCGCAATTCATGAGGACCGTCCGGTCAACCCCTGAATCTATCGCGTGATAAGTCAATCGGACATAAAGCCCGGTCGTGATTTTTGCGGTCAACGGGTCGGTGCGAATCCTATGCACCGTGTATGTGTTTCCGAGGTATTCAATAAATTCTTTTTCGATGTAAGTTGAAACCTTCGGCCAGTCCTCGCAAAGGGCTTCACGGTATGCCTCTGGGATCACCGAATCCTTGTCGTAAACGCAAGCTTCAACGTAATCGCCAAAATCAGCGTTTTTAACGATCAACACCCCGCCCTTGCAATATTTATCATAGGGGAGACAATATTCGATATCTGTCGAGTCGTTTTTTGTGCATGTGACCGGGGCCGAAATAGCGCTTCTTTTTGTCCGATGAATAGGCTCGGCAAATGGGGGTGTTGATGAAATGCTCGCGTCAAGGTGAGTCGGAAAAATACCCTTCAAATGGTCAATCGCTTGTGAAAGCTCAAGATCGTTTGAGCCATCGTTGTAGGTTAAAGTCTCATCGGCAAGAAGCGTCAAGACGTCGTTTGATCTCGCGAAAGGCCCGTAGTTTGCGGGGTCGATTGTGTAGGATCCAGAAGCCGGTATTTTATGACCGACGTCAAGAGAAATTTCTTGATCGGTATTGTTTTTGAGAATTTTGCTCATTCGGGGACAGCCTCCATAAAAAGCCCGAGATTCATATCCGAAGCGTTTATCCCTTGATCATCGTAATAAATCGGAAGGGTATCGCCGACTTCAAAAATCGGGCTTCCAGTGATGTCGGTCGTCGCAATTCCGTCTGTAGGGTTTCGGATCTCCCAAGTATCAAAAAGATTCGCCGGAGTCTCTGAATTCCTATAAAATCTTAGGTCAAAGTCGGTATTGTCCTTGCTGTTTACCATTGTCACTCTTGCAAGCTTGCTTCGAAAGCCGATCACGAGCGGATTGTTTGCAAGGTTTGAATATCCGACAAGTTGGCCGTCTGACATTGTCCCATTATGATTTAAAACCGTGGGAGGGGGCGAAGCCGCAAAAACCGCGCCAAATATTTTAACCCAATCGTTGACCCCGGTCCCGTATTTTTTCCAAATTTCAATTCCGGTAGAGGTTTCATGGATGTAGAGCGTAGATTTCGGAAGATCAAGGCCCGTCGGCTCGGGGGAGCCGCCTGTAATAAAGGGGCCGTCTTCAATCAATATCCCGTCACGGACTTCTTGAGCGTTGTCGAAACTGTTTGAATCTACCATTTCGCTGATCCGAAAAAGGCCCCCCGAAGGGGGCCAAGGTTAAAGATTACAGTACATTTTTCACGACTTCGATTCGCCTTGCGGTCACAGTGACGCCCCCGCTTGTCGAAGCGGCCCTAAGTCTCATGTTTCCGGAATCGATGTCGACCGAAACCGATAAGTTAAAACCGCTTCCTACTTTGAGCTTTGAATAAAGGGTGTCGTCAACGCCCGTTGACCCGTCATTCAAAGCGAAAACTTCAAAAGCCTCGCGGTTTGCCGGGATCGCTTCTTCGAAAGCCTCGACGAGCCATTTACACGCCTTGACGCTCGCCACCGGGACCGAGTCGACGGTCGCTTCGGTCGTGATCCCCGTGGCTTGCACCCCGCGGAGTTGAGCAAGAAGATCGCCGACACGCTGAAAAGCGCTCTTGACCGTGTAGGTCGCGGCCATGAGAAGACTTGCGGGAGAGGAAAAAGCGCCAAGGACTGTTGAGCCTTGGGCCACCCCGGAAAGACTTTGAAGGTCTTGCTGATTTCCGTCAAGCTTTTCGATCGCGCTTTCGACCGTGTCAGAGCTTGACAAAGTCCCGTTTCCGGCGGTGTATCCGCTCGAAAGATTGATCCCTGTCGCGAAATCCCAATTCACATCGCCGATTTTTATGAGAGCGCTTGAGCCATCAGGTGAATGGACAATAGCTTGTCCCTCTTGGCTTGCCCCAGAGTCTGGCAGGTAGTTTTGGACGACAAAGGTGTCGTTTTCCGCGATCGCTTGACTCGCAGCGGCGACGGTGATGTCGGTCGCTGAGGTGATCGCGGTCACTTCGAAAAGCGCGGGAGATCCGTCGGCGTCGCCGATCAGATAATCGCCTGCGCTAAAATCGTTTCCGTCAAGACCGCTTTCATTGTCCGAAAAACCCGTGACGTCGACGCTACCGGCTGAAACCGTGTCAACCGTTGCGGCGATAACTTTTTCGTTTCGCCATTTGAGCTCGTCGATTGTCACATCGCCAAGAGTCACCCAGTCGGCCGCGGAATTCGCGGTCCCGGTCTTCTTGTAAACCTCTCCGCTTGTGCGAAGATAAATCGAGCCGACCGCGGCTCCGTCTTGGATGTCCCCGTCACCGCCGGGAGCGGCGGATCCTTGAATGATTCTCGGGCCGGAAGCGCCGTTGAGTCCGGTGATCTCGACGCCAAGCTCTAATCGATGTAAATCTCGTGCCATTGATTGTCCCCCTATAGGATTTTAGAATTCAAAACGCAAAAAGCTCACCCGAAGAGTTTCGGCTTCGCCGTTTGTGAGCCTCATTTCAATATCGGTCCCTGATTTCAAAAACTGAGTCTCAAAGGACAATAGATCGCCTAATTTGCTGTAAATAGAGTCAGTTATATCGCCCGATTTTTTGCAAGCCATCGCTTCAAAGCTTGAGACTTGAGCTCTGTCAAGAGTCGAAATCGAGATTAGATACTTCGCCGCTTGAAACGAGGAAAAGGAAAGCGAATCGATCGTTTTTTCTTCGCTCGGAGCGACGTCGATCTCGACTCTTGTCGATATTCGCTTTTTTGCTACCGGGTGCTCCAAGTCACGCGTCCCCTCTTCCGCTCAATCGACTGAAAACTTGATCGACATATCGCTGATTTACATACTCGCCCGTGGGCGTTTTTCGCGGGCTCCCCGCATTGTATGCGGCGACCATGTCCTTTTCGTCCGGGTATTTTTCCTTGAGCCTTGCAAGGTATTTACACCCCCAAAAAAGATTATTCTCGGGCTTGTAAAGGGCCGGGAGCGCTCCGTCAAATCCGATCGATCTCGCGGTCCCGCCCATGATTTGCATGAGCCCGAAACTATGTTTTTGCAGGTTTTCCTCAGTTTCGGGCGTGGTGTTTTGATACTTTGCGAAATGATCGACGCGGTGAGTCCACTTGAAATCGGGCTCAAGCCGGACGGCGTAAACAAATCCGCGGGATTCTTGAAAAACGATTGAAGCGACAAGAATCGGGTCAAGCCCGAATCGCCTTGCTTTTTGGTAGATCAGATTTAAGGGAAGTTGAAGCGCCCAATCGTAAATCATTTTTTAAAAATCCCTTTCAGAAATTTGAAAACGCCGACAAGATCGACCGTGATCGTCTTATTTGACTTTCCAGAACTCGCCAATCTTTTCAACGAGGCTATCGTCAATGTCTGTCCAATCGGTGCTTTGAGCCAATTCTTTAAGCTTGTCATAAGCGAATTTTTTTGCTTCATGCTCCCACACCTCCAAGTTTTCCTCGGTGAGATATTGATCGATGAGTCTTGCGACGATTGCGAGGATTGCTTTTGTAACGAAATCTTTCATGGCTCTTTCCTTCCTTGGTTTACATGCCTGTAATAATACCCGTACAGAGGACTTGCATCACGGCCGGAGGGGCCGAGCCCCACCCGCGCCATGAGTCCCCGCCCGGGAGCTTGTCTTTTGGGAACTCTTTCATCGACTCAAGAGCTCTTGCTTGATCACCGTCTTTCACCCGGGCGATGAGCCCTTCGAAGACACACCCGCCGTCGTTTTGATCTTCGAGAAAAGCGAGCTCAAGGGAATTGATCTTCCCGTTTAGCCTCATTTTTAGATAAATCGAAAGCGCCACGAGGTATTTATTATGGGTCTTGATCAGCGCGTCGGCGTCTTGCGCGTCGATTAGGGATTTTCCGAAATGGGCTTTAAGCGAAAGGAAAAGCGGTTTTAGGTGAATCACGCTCGTTAAAGCGCTCGGCCCTTCGCCGCAAATCCAATCGCTACCAGCCAAATATCCCATTGACCTGTCAAGGCCCGCCGCATCTTCAGCGGTGAGCCATTCGTGAAACTTTGTGATGAAAAGATCGGGAGAGCATTCGCTTTTTGAATCTGCGGGGAAACAAGTGTTTGGCTCAATGTCTCGGTGAAACTCCCCCGGCGCCCACTCATGGCGCGAATTGTCAAAGGGCGGGGAGGGGCAGAAGGCATTTGCAAGATGAGCGAAAGTCGCCCGGTCACACCGTTTTTCGATTGTGTCGTCGGTCATTTCCTTGCAATAGAGCCTTGACTTTTCGATCTCGGAATTAAGAGTAGGCGAATCCTTTGTCTCTTTTTCCTCGTGCGAGCAAGCGGCGAGTTGCATGAAAGCAAATACCGCAAGGGCCGCGATTGCTACCCAAATCAAAAACTCAGTGATTAAAAATTTAGCGTCCCTCATTCCTTGAGCCCCTTAATTTCCGCTTTTAGGTCCCTTATCTTTTCGTGATAAGCGTTTACGTCTTTTGTGAGTCCCTTAATACTCTCTTGAGCTCTTATTAAGTCGTCGTGATCTTGGTTTGCCCGGTCGAAAAACCTTTGAAACAAAAAGCGCACAAACCAACCCCCGCCAAAAACGCCCGCGGCGCCTGAAATAGCGGAGAGCGAAACGGTTGTAATGGGGTCAGTCATTGCGCTTTATCCTTTGCTATATCACAAGACGGATCAACGTAATGATCATACCTTGCAATATGTAGCCGATGTCTAGTGTCATTAGTTATTATCGCCTAGTTTTTCTATTTCAAATGAGTTGGTAAACTCTACGCCAGTCACATATATTTGAGCCGATGTATGAGTAGATTGAGCCTCAACAGCTATCTCTATGTAGTCGCCAGCGGATAAACTATAGATTCCAGTTGTGAACATTTTATGGTCGTTTGTAGTATTGGCGCCTACTGTTGTCGTATTATCATCTATTGAGCTACCATTAGCGTATGCCCTTATTAAAAGATAGTTTCCTTCTGATAGAGTCCCATCTATCCAAACTTTTCCTGTAACCCTGTAAACGCCATCCTCTGGAATAACATACTTGGTCGCAGTATCATCACTTGATATAGAATGTTGAGTCCCTAGAGAAAACCCACTGGCCGTATCAAATGCTACATTAGAAAATCTGACATACTTTAAAAACCCGTCAATATTATTGTTAGTCGATGCAGTACCATAAGCCTTAGCATAAATTGGATTATTTTTAACTAGGCCAGCCTTATCCGGTGTCCCTGTATTAAACCCAGTGATCGCATTGGCGAGGTACTCTTTTGTAGTCCAGCCTTGGATGGGCACTGAAGCAAAAAATGAATAGCCGGTGTTTGATCCACCAAGGCCACATGAAGTGTGGCCAACACTTATAGCGTCATTAGTTGAATTAGATCCGATCATGCTGAGGTTCGTAGTGTCAAAAACTTTTAGTCCTGTATCGAAACCAGTACCAGAACACCTAGCTTGACCTTTTCCAACGCTGTTAAAATCTTTTGATAAACCAGCAGAAACTTTACTTGTATCTATTGTGTATCCACTCGGTATCGGAAAAAGATAGTCTCCGATGCCAGCCGTACCGGCAGAGCCTTGGTAAAACTCGTATCTGATCTCCATTGTATCTCCAACCCTGCGCCACCATGCGTTATTTATCGATGGACTATTCGGTGTGGGTGCTGTCGTTGTCGCATCGATAACTAAGCTGTAGCTTTGCCAATCCCCACCAAGCGCGTCGGTGTCTGGCATACCGGCGAGGTAAACATCCGGGGCGGCTTTTGTGGCCCATGTGGGTTTTGCGTCAATGACAACGTCACCTGAAAACTGCGTAACTGTTGTTGTTGTTGATTCAAATGTTATCAGTATATAGTTGTTACCACCGCTCGCTATGCACCTGTTACTAATAGAAGCAGAATTGCCCGATGCAGAAACGGCTTGGTCTGTTGAACTATCAAAAGTTACATTCGGAAAAGCCACTGTAAAAGATGAATCGCTATCGTGCGTAAGCCTTACGTTAAATCTCATCCTCCAAATGCCATCGGATGTTTGGTATGGGATAGCTACACCTTTTGTAAAACTAGCGCCCGTTACAGATCCGGCGGTTAGTGTAAAATCTGCGCCGTGGTCATAACTCGGCCACCTCGGGTCCGGAATAGCCTTAATATCTTTTATGCCCATGAAGACTTGATCGATTTTAATTTCGGCCGCGTCGGCTGTGGATTCAAAACGGACTTGGATCGTCCCGCTTGCCGGACAAATAAATATTTGATAGTGGGTGATCCACTCGGTTTGAGCCGCGAGCGTTTCGGTGTCTCCGATGTATGCGCTTCCATCCCATGCGCCGACTTTTAAATTCGCGTCCCCGCCTTTATACATAAACTCGATCGCGCAAGCTTTATTGTAAAGAAGCGGTTGGACTGTGAAAGCGTCGCTGTCGAGAGTCTCACCCGTCCCGGTCGGATCCCATTTTCCCGACTTTCCCCCAAAACCCACGTCGACGATTTCGGCTGTGAAACTTCCGGCGCTTTCGGTCCAATTATTTGTCCCGGCTTCGAAATCCCCGTTTTCGACGACATTGATCCCGCCACCTGATCCCGAGCCCGAGCCAATGTCGAAATAGCTCGCGCCATCGTGGGAAAATCTCAATTTGTCATTGGCTTCATCCCACTTGAGCTCGGCGTTTGAGCCCCCGCGACCCGTGTCGAAAATGATTGAAATATCCTCTTCGGCTTTTTTGCCAAGCTGCAAGAAATTTGATTGAATCCCGGCGCCCATCAAGAGCACAAGGACAACGCCAAACAGAGTCCAAAAAATTGATCGTTTTCTCATTTCAAAAATCCCCTTTCCTTTATTGTGCTACCGTAGTTATTGCAGTCGCTTTAAGTGTCGCGGCGTATCCGGTCCCGCCATATGTGTCGGATGTGTATTGGACTTGGCCCGCGGCTGTGATCGAAAAAATGACCCCCGCGTCTTCGCCTTTCCAGCTTGTTTCAAGAAGCCAATCGTTTGATTCGGGGCGATAAACGCCAAACATTTCTCCGACCTGATCGGCCGACTGCGAGTCGTTTCGGCGATTCAGTGAATAAAGAACACGAAAAGCCGAAAAGTCGGTCCCGTCAAAAGAGAGCCCGGTCACGTCTTGGCTTGATTGAGCGTCGGCGATCGTGAAATCTGCGACTTGCTCACCGCCCCTTTGAATCAAAAGCCTGATCGCTTGAAGAGCTTGCGTTTCGATCGAGCCATTAAGGGTGATCCCCGCGGCTTCGACAATATTCGCGAGCTCTTCTTGGAGATTGTTCATTTCTTCGGCCCCGACGACGGTCGCGGGTATCCCTTGAGCGGGATTGCCTTCCGTATATCTGTTATTGTCATTGGCTTCGGCGCTGGTCCTTTTCATCTATTTTTCTCCCTATCTAAATGTGAAAAATGTGCTTGTATGAGCGGGTTTGAGCTTCGCTATCGTGCATTCCAAAACCGGGTTTTCGAATAAAACAAGCGGATCACCGACCCGGTTTTCACCGACTCGAAATGGCTCCACGCTTGTCGCTTCGACATTCACTTCGAAAGTGTATCGCCAACCAAAAGTTTTAAGACTTTCGCCGACCCGGTTTCGACCCACGCGGAAAACGTCTTTATCAGGATCGAAAGGATTTGAAAGCGGATCACCGACCCTCGACGTGCCGACTCGAAAGGATTTATAATCGGTGACAATCGCATTAAAGCCGAGTCTTTCGGCCACCGCTTCATAAAACTCGGCCGTCATTCCGCCTTGAGCCGCAAGCTTTTGGCCCGCTTGGGATCGTCTTTCCTCGATATCAGTGAGGCTCATCGTGCATTCGTCGGGTATTCCAAGAAGAGCCTCCCAATCTTCAAGAAGCTCGGTCGATGTCCGAGGGTCGATCTCTTCGAGAAGATCCTTTGCCCGCTCGTCCATCCTGCAAAGCTCGGCGGCAAGAGCTCCTAAAAGCCCGATCTCGTCACGCCGGACATTCTCCCAAGCTTTTCCTCGGGGAAAGAGCTTTGCAAGAGCGGAGCGATATTTTTCAATGCAAGTCGCCATTTATGGCCCCCTAAAGAGTCTGAAAAGTCACTGTCCCCACCGTTAAAATCCCTCCGTTTGTCGCCGGGACCGGGTCATTTCCGACCGGGCATTGGGCCGGGGAAATAATGACGTGATCCTCTTCCCCCTCGGCAAGCGAAATCGCTTCATTTATCCTCGAAAGCGGGATCCGGCCCGTGAAGTTTTCGGTCGTCGATTTATAGGCTCCCCGGACTTCGGCTTCTCTTATAAAAAGATCGGTGATTTCGGACTCGACCGCCGCTCTCACCGCGGCCGTGTTCGGGCTTATCGCGATAGTGAAATCGATAGCGTTTTCGATTGGAGCGAATACGTTTGAATTCGCCGTCACGGGCTTTTGAGCGTCGATCGCGGCTTGGACTTCGTCGACTTTTGCCCCGCCCGGGATCACTTCAAGATCCCCGTCGAGCTCTAAAAAGCTTATGTCGACTGTCCCTTCTCCGCGATACGCAGGGAAAACCCAAGCTCTTGAAACCCCTGTCACCGAAAGCGCGAAAGCCTTGTAATCGGCCACGGTCCCACCAGCCGGGGGCTCTTGGATCCGGCTCACAAGCCTTTGCCGATAGGCCGCGTCTGTTTCCTCGTCTTCGCCCTCGACTGTAATGTCTGAAACCGTGGCGTCGCCCTCGACGTTTGCGATCGCACTTTGAAGACTCACCGCGTCACCCACTTCAAGATTATAGCTTTCGCCGATTTCGCTTGATCGAATAACCCCGATTTCGGTCCCGGCGCCTGTCGCCGAAACTTCCTCGGTCAATACATACTCGCTTGAATCGACCCTTTGAAATATGGTCCCCACCGGGACCGTACCGGCCGCGGTGAAAGTGATCAGGATTTCAAGCTCGGCAAAAGTCGCCGGATTTCTTTCGAGCCCATAAAGCGAGCCCCAACGGTCAAGATATTCGGCTTCGGCTTGATCGGGAAAAATCTGTTTTGAAATAAAAACCATGTGACCGTGAAGGGTGTGGGCGAGCCCTGCCATTGCCCGGGCGATAGCGCCAAGAAATGAGCGGCGAAGGATCGTCGAAATACTTAAAGCACCCTTTATGTCCCCCTCAACGCGGGTGATCAAAGCGGAAAGCGTCGGTCTTTCAAAAGCCATTGTTTCAAATCCTCAGTAGTTCTTGCTTGTCCCAAACAAGCGAATATCTGTCATTTTCGCCCGTAGGTCGGGCGATTTCGATCGTGAAAAACATCTGTTTGTAAGCATCGATTGACCCTTCGACCGATACGCTCGACGCGGCCCCGTCGTCGATCATCCAATCCAACGCTTCGGTAATCCTTGATTCAAGAGCCGCAAGCGTTTCAGTCGAAGACTTTCCGCGCTCATGGGTCCAAATCTTGCTACCTATTTGATCACCTTGCACCGGCGGATAAATGTCTCCCCAATAGCCCCGCCGGTCGCTTTGGCCCGCGGGAAGCTCTCCGCTTGTGACCCTTTGGTCAGTGAAAAGAGAGATCAAGACAGCCGTTTCTAGGCCCTCGTCGGCTTTTAAGTCCCCGCCCTCGATAGCCGGCCCAATGAGCCCATCATCACCGATGAAAAGTCCTACGTCCATTTATCCAATAACCCCCGGCTGATTCACGATCGGAAGCGGTCCGCCGCTTGGCCCCGTCCCGGTCGCGCCATTTGTCGTCACCGCGGCTTGATTTGTCAAAACTTCAAGGAGCCACTTTGCAAAAATCTCGGCGGCTTTGTCTTGAGCCGTGGCGTCGGCGGCCGGCCCAAGGACTTCGGTCGCTTTTGTGATATAGGTTGATTTAATTGTCGCTTCGCTCAATGGCATTATTTCCCCGCTTTCACTTGAAGACTTAAATCGGTCGGAAGACTCGGCGACTGCGGCGGGCTTGTCGGGTATCCGAGATTTCCCGCGTGAGTGTGACTGTTAAATGTCGCTTGAAAGGTTTCCCCGTTTAGGATCTTTTCAAGAGCTCCCTGACCGATTTCGATCGTCCCATCATTTTTCAAAAGGACCTTGGCCCCGGCTTGATCATAAAGCGCGACCTGTCCTTCGCCAAGACCTTTCAGTCTAAAAGTCCGATCGTCAAGGGCAATACATATCCCATGTTCGCGATTTCCCCCGACAAAAACGCAAACACCTTCGGCGTTTTGGCTTGGTCGGCTTGTGAAACCATAGTTTTGAAACCGCTCCATTTCTTTCACTTCGCCCTCAAGAAGCGAAACCTTGACCCCCTGAATACCGCTTGAGTCCGTCACCGCTTCGAGAAGACACCGGCCAACGGTCAATTGGATCGAGCGCATGAGCGGAGCGACCGCTTTTTTTATGACTTGGAAAAGGGCTTTTTGATTCACACAAGCCCCCTCACTGCGTCGATCGCGGCCGAAATGCTTTGCGACTCCCATCCAAGGTTATTTGCGGGATCCGAATCGGCTGAAAGCTCTTTGCTGCTTGCATTGTACGAATCGGGGCGCGAAAGCCTAATATTTGTGATCGTGCCCGAGTCGATCGATTTTAAAAGCGTGACATTTGTCGTGAGAAGATCCGCGTCAACCCCGATGAAGGGAGCCTCGACCCGAATAAGCTCGTTTACGTCCCAAAGCTTGCCATCGGATTTTTGCCACCCTTGGACTTTCACGTTGACCTCGAGCGCCCTTGTCGCTGAAACAATAGCCTCCCAATTGGCTCTTTTTTGAGCCGCGGTTTTATCGACCGATCCGTCGGCTATTAGGATTTTTGTCCTTGAGCGCTTGATCGCAAGATCGCGGGCAGTCGCCGAGACTTGAGTCACCGACTTGCCGTTGAAAATATCGCTCCCGGCCGATTGACCTTTGACGAAATAAGTCTGAAATCTTTCGGTGTCGTCGAAAGCCGCTCTTGCTTCGAGTATGTTTTCGCCTTGGACAAGGGCGACCTCGGATTTCAAGAGCCCCCCGGTCGGAAAATCAAAAGCTTTTGTGAGTTTTGAAATACTTGGCGCGTCCGATCCAAGGCTCGGGGCGTCGCCAATATCACCGCCCGATCGGCTTGTGATCACAAGATCCCCGTTGGCATTGGATAAAAGCAAGAGCCCGCGGAGTTTTGCGGCCCTTTCGAGCATTTCGAAAACGGTTTCCCCTTGCTTGATTGTGAATTTTTGAAACGGGAGCCCCGTGTCGGCTTCGGTCTTGACCTTGATCCCAAATATTTCGGTCGCGAATTTTTTAGCCAGCGCTTCAAGCTTGATGTTTTTGAATTCTGAAGGATCCGAATAAGCGCTTGAGTCTACGAGATCGCCGGTTTTGTCGCGGCCAGTGATTTGGATCACCCGATCTTCGTTTGAAATGCTCACATCAAGGGTGTCGATATACCCATTTATCACCGACTCGCGCCCGATCTTGACAAGAAGCGGAGTCCCCGGGACAAGTGGCCATTTGCTTTTAGAATCTCGCCACTTATCGGCCATTGAAATAGAAAAATCGCTCGAAAGCGCTTCAAGGGTGCGGTTTATCCTGATCGACTCCCACGAATCGTAAACGCTCGTGCCCGCGATCACCGTCACGGCGTCGGGGATCAATCCGTTTCGGTTAAAAACCGAAGGGAAAGTTTGCTCAAGCGCTTGATCAAGAATAGTCACGCGGTCAATACCTCAATAGTGCCATTTACAAAAGCCGGATTTCGGACCTGATTTCGATCGATCAAATCCTTTTCGTTATCGAGCGACTCGTAAAGATCATACGCCACGACAAGCGACGGGGTCGACTCCAAAAGCTCGACCTCTTTCACGGCGCCGGAAGTCGAAAAGACATTCGGGACCGCCCGGATCAGTTTTGCGTTTAGATCCTCAAGAGCTCCGAAGACTTCATCGCTCGTGCGCTCTTTCGCTATTTGAATCAATACATTGTCGGAAACGGTGTCGCGGTTTTCAAGGGCGTCGATCGAGCTCTTGAAATCTTTCGCGACTGTTTGCTCGGCAAGCCTGATCAAGGCTAATTGCTGAATGGCGTCGCTCAACGCCAGTGAATTCGCCCGCTCTTGGACCCGGATCGGAGTCGCGCCGGCGACATTGTCCCCTTCAAAAGCAAGAAGATCGTTAAAAACGGCGAGCTTGTCGTCGCGCCCGGCCGATACGTCGAGCGTGAAAGAATCCGGCGGGTCCGGGACGAGGGTCTTGAGTGTCTCGATCACCGAGTCAATCTCGTTTATCATACTCGCCGGATTGTCGATCAGAGTCGAAGCGTTATCGCGAATCTCTTTTGATTTGCGGGTGAGCTCGGCGTGGTCTTCCCCGTTAAGCCTCACGTTTTTAAATCCGTTTTCGATTGAATAAGTGAAATCTTCGAGCAAAGCTTCCGCGGATTGCTTGGCAAAACCCGGGAGCTCGGCGATTTTATACGCGACCTGAAAAGCATTTTTCACTTGAGCGACGGCCGCGACCGCGCTCGTAATGAAATCTGTCACCGCGTCGATTGCGGCAAAGGGGAAGCTCGGCTCGCCGGCTTCGATAAACGTCATTGAGATTCGGCAAATCCGCCCTTCGCCCGTTGTCTCACGGACCGTGTAACTGTCCGGCTGAACTTCTTTTATGCCGAGATAAGGGTGGACGAGAGTCCCGCGCCCTTGATCCTCCATTGCATTGATAAGAGCGTCGCGAATGAAGAAATAATTGTCTCCAATGACGTGGGCGTCAACCCGGTAAACCTTCCCTTTTTTGCCGATATCTTCGGCGGAGTTTGTGTCCCGGTCGGGCGGCTCATGGTTTTTCGCGTGCCGACCGCCTGAAAGCTCATGGGATTCAATGAAAAAAGGGATCCCGCGCCATGAGCCCGGAAGTAATCTCGCTTTCCAAATGTCGCTCATGTCTTAATACCCCCCGATCAATCCGGCTTGAAGCCCGGTATTGACGTTGATTAAATCTTGATCACCCTTGTCGACTTTAAAAAGCGTCCCGCTCGGGGCGTTTCTGAAATCCACTTTGACAACGCTCTCTTTTCGCTCTCTCACCGGGCCGGCCACGGGCGGACCTGTCACCGGAGCGGGCTCCGGGCGAGCCCCAAATCGACGTTTTTCAAGATCGGTTTGCTCGCGCTTTTTCATAAAATCAGGGGTCCAAGAGAAGACTTTCCCGATAAATTTTCCGACCGTCGAGTCTTTTGCCCACTTTGCAAACTGCGAAATCTTGCCGTTTATGGTGTCCCACATATCGACAAACCATTTCTTGATGGGCTCCCAATTTTTGTAAATCAGATAAGCCCCGCCGGCGATCAAGGCAATCGCGCCGATTGTCGCCATGATCGGAAGCGCGGCCGCGGAGAAAACCCCGAAAGCCGCGATGGCTCCGACTTTGATCGCCGCGAAAGCGGTCATAAGAGCTGGCGTTATCGTGACAATAGTCCCGAGTACTGAAACGATCGGGCCGATGGCCGCGGCAAAAAGAGCGACCTTGACGCCCGTTGAAAGTAGGCTTTTATCGAGCGAGCTCATTGATCGAGTCCACTCGGTTATTTTTGAGATCGACTTTGTGAATTCCCCGAGAAGCCCGGAGTCGCCTATTTCGATCGCAAGCCCTTCGAGCGCCGAGCGAAAAGACGTCATTGATCCCTTGGCCCCGCGGGCCATGGTCTTCGCCATACGCTCGGCGTTTCCGTCGGCGTCTTTCATCGCTTCGCTGAATTTTTTGAGCTCGCCCGTCCGGCCGAATTCTTGAAGAGCCGAAGCCCCAGCTATCCCGATTTTCCCGAAAAGCGCGTTTAGTACCTGCAAGCGCGACTTTTGCGGAAGATCGCCAAGACGACCGCCAAGATCGGCCATGATGTCGGCAAATCTTCGCATTGTCCCGCTTTGATCGGCGACCTTTACGCCTAGATTTGTAAGTATTTTCGACGCCGTCGACGTCGGAGCCGAAAGCCCGAGAAATGCGTTTTTAAGGGCGGTCCCCGCGTTTGTCCCTTGAATCCCAAGGTTTCCAAGAAGCCCCGCGGCGGCAACCGTATCCTCAAGACTCGCCCCGAATTGCTTTGCGACGGGTCCGGCAAATTTCATAGTTTCGGCGAGCATTTCCATATCGACATTCGCGCCCGCCGTGGCCGCGCTCAAAACATCGGCGACACGGTTTGTTTCCTTCGCGTCGATCCCGAAAGCGCCCATCACGTTTGAAGCAATATCAGCGGCTCTTGCAAGCTCGATCCCGGAAGCCGCGGCGAGATTTAAAAGTCCGGGGGTCGCGTCAAGTATTTGATTTGTGCGAAATCCGGCCATACCTAAAAAGCCCATCGCGTCGGCAGCTTCGGACGCCGAAAACTTTGTGCTTGATCCAAGCTCTTTTGCGAGGTTTCGCATTTTTTCGAAGTCTTCGCCGGTGGCTCGGGTGAGAGCTTGAACTTTATTCATCGAGGCTTCAAAGTCTCCGGCGGTCTTGATCACGGCCGCGCCGGCCCCGAGGATCGGAAGCGTCAAGCGGGTACTCATAAAAGAGCCGGCCCTTCTTATCGAGCCCCCTATTTTCGAAAGGCTCTTTCGAAGCCCTCTTGAGCGCTCTTGAGCCATCATGAAAGAATTGGAAAGCCGGCGGGTCGAGCCGGTCAATTTCTTCGTGTTCGAATTGACGCGGTTTAGGGTTTTCGAAATGTTGTCGACGGCGCGAAGCCTAAAGTCGACTGGAAAATCCTTTTTCGGCATGACCTATCCCTTTTTCCATTTCTGGTAGTCATTTATTCTTTCGATCCAAAAATCTAAATCTTCGACTTCGAAATCGAAAAGCTCGCTCGGGGAAAAGTTAAACTCGCCCGCTATGACTGCGAATCGGAATTTCCAATCCGCGGGCCAATCTCTAAAAAATTGTTATAGATTTCACCCACTTTCACATAGTCATACCCATCGAGATCCTCGAAAAATTTTCTTGGGAGTCCGGTCGCTTTCACCGCGACCATGATCATCGCTCCAAGCGATTGATCGCCACCAAGATCGCGAAGATGTCGACCTTTTGGTCTTTTCAATTCGATTGATTTGTATTCTTGCCCGTCGAATTCGATCGGAGTCGCCAATTCATATTTAACCATAGCGCCCTCATTTGGATTGAAAAACGGGGGCGAAAAGCCCCCGGCTGGTTTATGCTATTTCCCTTCCGGTAATACCTTCAAAGCGGACCGCGATTTCGCCCTCTTCGGTCGTCACGTTTCCATCGCTCACGAAATACGCACGCTCGACAACGGCGATCTTGCCGTTTGCGAGCTCAAGCGTGACCGTGGAGTCGACGACATTGAGAAGAGCGTCAAGATCAAGATCGGCTTGATCGGTGATCACACCCTCGATAAATGGGGCTTGCGGCATTTCCTTGTAACCATGCACCGAATCGCTTCCGACAACGCTCTCACGTTTTGGAGCGCCGATATTGTAGGTGAAAGAGCCTTTTGCAAGGTAGTTTTCACCGTCTATTTTAAACTGAATTATTCCGCCTACTCTTGCCATTGTTTTATCCCTTATGTGAAATGCTTATTTTTAGAGCAAAAATTGAATGCTTGCACCGATCACGCGAAGCTGATTAATCAAATCCGGTGGGAGCAAAAAGTCGAGCCGCGATGGGACCGCGCCCCGCTCGACGATAAGATCACGTTTGAATTGCTCAAGCCCTTCGACAAGACCGGCCGATTGCCATTCTTCAAAAAGGGCGACCGCTTCGGCTTTTCCGAGCTTTGGAGTCAAGATTTTCTGGCCGGGACCAAATTTCGCCCCGTCGCTTGCGAGCTTGTGGCGAGAAAATTTGCTTTGCATCCGTGTTCTGAAAGAATACCGGAGATAAGAAAGCGTCAAGAGCGTTTCGACGTCGAGATATGATGAGTCAGGGGCTCCGGCGTCATTAGTTTGCCATGTGGTTATTGATCGCTCTATGCGGACGACTCCCCCGACGGGGTCTTGCCAAGTCGCGATCCCGTCATAAAGAAGATTGTTTCGCTCGGCAAAAGTGAAAAGCTCGCTCAAGCTCGGCGCGAGGATCCCGACAAGCGGAAGCGTTTGCATCGGAGCGGCGGGATCGGCTTGACCGCTTTTCGAAAGCTGCCCGATCCACGCGGAAGCCCACTCCCAAGGAGCGCTCGGACCTTTTGCTCCGATAATTCCGTGGCTCTTGCTGTTTCGGCTATTGCCAAGAGTCGTCAAGTTTGCAAGGGTGTCGATCTTCGCTGTGTATGCGACCCCGTCGTTTTGACGAATCGGGCCGAAACGATCGGCGAGCTCGGTTTCAAGTTTTGTGAGATTGCTTGCGTCCGTGTAAGGGTGAGCAATCAAATTGTATTGGGTTTCGGGGAGGACCGCGATCACATCATCAAGATCCGGATTTGTCGCCCCGCCCGTCATGTCGACTTGAGCCGAAAGCGTGATCCCCGCGGGAAGCTCGTCTTCGCTTGCATAGTTGAGCCTCAAGTCAATATCGTTTCCCATGAGCCCGTCATTTTTTGCCGTGAAATCGGCTTGATCGCTGTCCACGCCATTGATAGCGGCGGAAACATAAGACTCGCTTTCGGCCGTGATCAAATCGACAAGATCCGAAATAATATCGGCCGCGGTATCGCCGACGGCGACCGGGACCGCAAATTTTTGACCGGCGATGTAATAAGCGACAACGCCCGCCGCGGTAGCGGTGCCGGCAAGCTTTAAGGATCCGGCAGCGGCGACGCCCGAGGCGTCGTCTTCTTGCGGGATAGCCACGAGCTCGGTTACTTTGTCGTTATCGAGATAAGATTTACACATCCCCCAAAGGATTGAGCCGGCGCCAAAAAGCGTCCGGGCTTGGGCTTCGCTCGTGATCGTCACGAGCTCAAGAGCGGTCGCGGATCCGGCGGCAAGCTTCGGGCCGATCAAAAGCGACGTGTATTTTTGGATTGCCGGCCCCTGTTGGGCTTTTGAGTTGTCGAATTCAACATACGTGAACGGGACTCTCAATGTGTTTGGAATGTTATTAAATGCTATCGTCATCGCTTTCCCTTTCTACAATTTTAGGGGTTTCCTTGATTTTTGTTTCGACAATGTGGCAATCCCCGTCTTTCAGTCGGCGAAGCCAAAACGCCGACTTTTCGACAAGGGTGCCCTCTGTCGTTATTAATTGCTTATTTTTTGGATCCCGTAAAACGATCCCCTCTTTCACCGCTACCTTGATTTTCTCCAAGCTCATTTTATAACCCCTCATGGAAAATCGATTGTATCCTTCGCCGCGTCGGGCTCGACCATTGTCGGAGGCTCATCATCGTGGCCAATCCGCCAATCGGTGTCGATCCCTTCAAGATCGCGAAGCCCGCGAGCTCCCTGATCTCTTGGCGCGTATTCATGATATTGTATCTCGAATGTGATCGAAGTCTTTCCGATCGGTTTTGCACCCTCGGTCGCGACGTCGATGTCGGAAGTCCGAACCGGGAAGCAATCGTCGGCTGTCCCTTTCAAGCTATCATCGATCGAAAGCGCTTGCTCAATTTGCTCGCAAATATCATCGAGAAGATCCGAAAGATCCTCGTCCGTGTCGGCTTCGGCTATAACTTCAGTTTCACAAAAAAGCGAGCGATTAAGATAGCGCGGAGCGGATTCGGTGTCCCGGATCTCTTCGCCCCGTGTGTAAATATTGATCACCGGGAGATTTTCTTCCCAATGTATTTGGGTCGGATTTGCAAAAACGTTTTCTCCCGCATCGGTGCGCCCTCTCAAAATCGAAAGAAGCGCTTTTCGAATTAGTTTTCGCTTTTCGCTCATGGGTCAATCTCATACATGAGAACGGAAATCCCGCCCTGTCCGTCTTCTTGTGAGTCGGTGACTCGAAACCGTCTTTGACCAATACGGACTTCGTCGCCTTGATCGGGAGCGAAGGGGATATTCGCGGCTTTGATCCCAATCATTGGGACGTTGCTCGCGACAATCTCTTCGCTGTTTGGGTCGACTTGCTCGAAATACTCGTCGAAAACGGCGTCGATTAGGAAACTACCGCCCCGCTTGGGGCGGTAGTCGACTTTTTCTCCGAAAGTCGGGATTGCTATATCAAGCAATCCCCCGACTAGATCCTTGAAACTCATTAGGCGACCGCCGCGGTGGCGTACCCGAAAAGCTTCAATTTAACGGTCGTATCGGCCGCGATGGCGCCCGAAACGCAAGTCCCGACGGGGTAGCGGCCGGTGGCCGATTCGTCGGCTTGTCCGGCGGTGCCGTCCCAATAAACGATCTCGCCCTCGGTGAAAGCCGCGGTCGTCGCTTCTTTTGCAAGCTCGACCACGCCCTCGGAAACCGCGCTAAAAGCTTCGGTCGCGTCGGCGTCATGAAGAGCGACGACAAGGAGCCCACCAATAAGGTAGGCAGTCCCGCTTTCGACTCCGCCCGAGGGGGCAGTCAGTCGAAGAATGTTTCCGGTTTGAACAAAATTTTTCATTTCAAAAACTCCAATCTAAAATTTTATTTATCAATAGTTTCGATCATGCCCCGGCGTTTTTATACATTCCGCGCCAATCGATCGCTTTTCCCGCGACCGTGTGGCGGACTTTCATCTTCATTCCGTCGGTGTCGAAATCGATCATTGAATCAATGAAGGGAAGTCTTTCGCCGGTCAGATATGCAAGCTCGATAATATCGATTTGCATAAGATCGGCGAAAACATACCAAGCGGTCTGAGAAGAGTCGTCAAGTCTTGGCTCGACAACACCCGAAAGCGGGGTCCGGCCGTTTGGTCCGAACGGATTCGCGTCGCCCACGGCGTTTGGCGTGATCGCGGTGAGTTGCTTGTCGATTGTCGTTTCAAGCTTGACCGGGCCGGCAAGAAGTCTTGGCATGAGGTTTAGCTTGTTGCCATCAAGAGAAGTTTGAAGTCTCATCGCTTCGCGAGCCGCTCCGAGGGTCGTGTCGGAAATGGCCGCTCCGGATCCCGCGAGGTTTCCGTGAGCCGCGGAGAAAAGAGCGTTTCCGTCGGCCATGTTTGGGTTTGCTGTAATGATCGCCCAAACGATGTCACTTTCGAGATTCGCCGCGGCGCGGCCAAAGAGTACCGGGAGGCGAGAAAAAGCGTTTAGATCATCATTGATGAGCATTCGACGAGAAAAGCCGATCTTTCGTCCATACTCTTCAAGCGAATACTTCTCGGCCGCTTCGCTCATTGTCCCGTAAACATACTCGCCGTTTTCGGCTTTTGGCAAAAGCTGAGGGGCGTCGCCGAGTTGAATTCTTGCGATCTCTTTAAAATCAGGCTCTTCGACGCGATTTGTGAAAGCCGCAAAAGTTTGGGGGCTTTCCTCGTATGCGCGCCGAAGTGTTTTATTTGCAACGTTGGCGAGGATTTCAGGAAAATCGCTCCCGGAATGCAAAGAGCGCGAAGCAATCTCGCCGGCGGAAAGTCCGCGAGTCGAGTCGCCGCGAGCTTCGATCAACGACTTTGCAAGATCCATCATTCTCGCAAAACGGTGGGGAGCGCCAATGTCAGACAATTCGTTTTTCGGATTCATGCGATGGAGAATCGCGTTTTCGATCCCACGCTTGAGCCCTTCGTTTGTCAAGTCTTGCCCGACTTCGACATTTGTCGAACGGGTCGCCGCTTCGGCGTCGGCTTTTGCGAGAAGCTCTAAAACTTCTTTCCGAGCCTCGTCGGCCGAAATGTCGCGCTCGATCATTTCGTCGGCGACCGATCCGTCAAGCTTCGCGCTTTTAACGGCGGACCGGATTTCTTTTTGACGAGCCTTTTCGGCTTGCCTTGCTTCGCTTTGCAGTTTTTCGGTATCCACTTCGATTACCTCCGGAGTTTGGGTTTTTTCTTCGACAACGGCCCCGCCGTCGGTAGTGGGTTCAGTTGTCTTAGGTGTTTCATTTTTTGGGGCCATTGGCTCTCCCCTTTCCTCTAAAAGTTTACATTCAAAAATATTTGCTTTTTCGAAATTTCTGACTTGTGCGCCGGGATCCGCCGGAATGGCCACAAATGACAATTCAAGAGGCTCCCAATCCACAACCCGGTAAACCGGGATTTCGTCCTGATCATCCTTGTTTTGCTTGGGCATTTCCTTGACCGCGTGCCGGACATATCCGATCGAAACGTGGCGAATCACCCCCGCTTTCACGTCGCGAAAAATCGCGTCGGCGTCCTCGCGCTCGCTAAATTTCACGGTCGCGAGCCCTTCTTTATTTCGGACTTCGGCTTTTGTCACGACTCCGATTTGAGAGTCGACCGAGGGGACATGATCTTTCAAGACCGCCGCTCCATTTTTGAAACGCTCAAGCCTCACGCTCGAAGGTTTCATGTCGAGCTCCTCGAAATAGTCTTGACCGAAACCATAAAATGTATTCCGCTTGACCCGAGCCCCTTTTGAAAATGTGACTTCGACGGTCCTTTTGTCCTCGTCGACTGTCTTCGGGTTTATCGCGGCCCGAATCTCTTCTTTTGGAAGATGAAGTTTTCTCGTTTCCATCAAAAAACCCCTATTCTAAAAAATCCTGATTTACTTGTAGCGTGCCGGCTTGATTAACTTTTCTCGTGTCGCTGTCAAGGACAAGCCCGAGAGAATCGATCATGTCGTTATCGCTTTTGATCTCTAAAAATTGATCGCTTGGATGTCCGCCAATTTGCCGGATCACGTCCGAAAGCGTCGAGATCCCGGAGCGGATCGCCGAAATATTCGCCGGGATTTCTTTTGTGGGGTCCAAAAGCTCGCGCCTTGGAGGTGTCCACGAAACCGCGGCCCCTTCGGTATCATATCCCATGATTGCGGCGGCTTCCAAAAACCACTTGAAGACTTTGTCGCAAAACTGCGGAATTAGCATGTGTTTTCGCCACGAGTCGATATTGCGACCGAATTCGAGCCAGCCCATCCGGGCGGACGAATAGTTGACCTCAGAATAATTTCCCGTGAGAGCTTCAAAACTCACACCGACGCCCGCGGCGATTGAATGTAAAACGTTATCGATGTATGTCTCATAAGTCCCCTGAGCCGGCATTGGCGGGGTCGCGAATTTAATGTCCTTCCCCGAGGGGAGATACTCAATGATACCGGGCTCAAGTCTTTCGATTGCAAGCTCTTGATCTTCGCCCGTCGCGTCGATCGGTGCTTCGATGTCATAAACAAAAGCCGAAAAGCAAGCCGAAACCTTTTGCTTGACGAGCATTGCATTTTCGAATTCGTCGAGCTCGCGAAGCCGCGCCATGACCGGAGCAAACCAAGTCACGCCCCGGACTTGGCCCGGGCGATCCTTTTTAAAAACGTGTGCGATGTCCCCCGCGGGGACACGGATCGTGTCAAATGACGTCCGTATGTCTTCGATCTCGGTCGAGCCCGGATGATTTGGGTATAAATGATAAGCGACTGGAGTCCCGTTTGAATCGATCTCAACGCCCATCACGATCTTGTTTCCGCTCGGCGCGGTCAAAGTTTTATCACGGGCCAAATGGTCCGACTCTAAAACTTGAAGCCTTAAAGGAAACCCGCTCGAAGGGGAAACCCGCCGGCGCCGGATCAAGATGTCGCCCGACTCGGGGACCGCTCTCATGATGAGAGCTTGCATTCCATAAAAATCAAGACATTCGTCGAAATCAAGGGTCAATGCTTCCGCGAATTCTTTCCAAAGGGCGAGAAGGACTTCCCGTTGGACTTCGTCGCGCCCTCTTATGTTCGGCATGATCCCGCGGCCCACGACATTAGCGGGAATAACACTGACAATTCTTGCGGCATAGGGGTTATTTCTGACAAGATCGCGAGCGCGATTTCGAAGAGTTGAAAGCCCGAGCGAAATTTCTGAATTCGCCGAAGCGCCATTTGTGAGCCATTTGGCCCACCGTTGCCGACGGCTCGCTCCGTCGTATGCTCTTTTTTTAGGCTGTGATGTTTTGGAGCTCGGAAGTTTTATTGTGTTTGAAGACATTAAGCTTAAAGTCCTTTGTCGGTTTGGGCGACCCGGCGAGCTCCGCGGGGGACCGTTGAAAGACCGAGCTCGGCTCGCATGATGTCACGAGCCTTGATCATTTCATCAAGAGTCCGATAGGTGATTTCCTTGTCCGTATATTTAACCGACTTGACGCCGTTTGCAATAGCCTTTTCGAGCTTTGCAAGGTCGTCGCTTGTGAAAGAAGTCGCCATTTACCAAAAATCACTTTCCCGGGTTTTCCGTTTTCGCTTCTTGTTTTTTGGCTTGCTTATTTTTTGATCGTCGCTAATTTTCGACACTACAGCACCGGCGGGACTTTTTGCAAGAGCTTTCCATTTTTCTTTAGTAAATCTGTCAATCCCGAAGACGGCCGCGGCGGCTCGGGCATAAACCCGGGTGTCGAGAGCTTCGTTTCGATCCCGGACCTTGACCCATTCGACAATCTTATAGCCTTTCCTGATTTTAACCCTCGCCTCTTCCGCGGTCAACATTTGGAAATATTTTTCATCGTATTCAGGGAAATGACAATATCCTGTCGGCATTGGCGGAAGAGCCCCGTTTTTATCTTTCACCGGCCGGTTTTGCCGAAGCCATCCATATAATTCACTTTTTAGGATATTGACCCCGATCCCCCACACCTTCACCCCGCGGCGGATCCTCTCACCTTTGATCGTGACGTCGGCGGGAGTCGGCCGGCCGATCGTCGTCAATTGGGTGTCTTTCCCTTTGACGGCGATCACCCGGCTTTGAGGAAATTTTCTCACCCAATTGTAAACGTGCTGAGTGTTGTAACCCGAATCGACCGCCAAAACTCTGATCGAATGGGACACCCTTTCGTTTCCATCAAGGGGAAATTGCTCGTCAAGAAGAGCGGCAAGGTCATTCCAAACATCCCCGTGGGCCGTGTCGCCCATGAGGACTCGATAATCCACCGAATAACTTTCGAAATTTTCACACCACCCGACCACTTCGACCTCGATTCGATCTTTTTGGACGTCGGCGCCGGCTGTCAAAAACCCGACTTTTGAATTGACAGTCCCGATCTTGTATGCTTCTCTTCGCTCATAAAGCCTATGCCAGTCCGGTGTCTCGCTCTTTTCCTTCCATGTTTCCCCGAGAACGGTATTGACAAAAGTCTTCAGCGCGTCGGGGCCACTTCTTTTCGCCTTCAAAAAATCGCTTGCGATTTCTCCCCAAGAATACCAGCCCACCGGACTGTAAAGGGCGTTTAGGTGAAAACCCGCGATCTTGCTCTTCGGGTTTTCCTTGATCCACTTTCCGCCGGCGAGCATTGCGGTTTTTTGCCAGTTTTCAATTAGGCAATCGCAAGCCTCACATTGATACTTTGCCTCCTCGGGTTTATCCTTGGGCCACTTTAATTTTTGAAACACCAATTTTTGCCTATGCCCACAAAAAGGGCAAGGGACATTGTAATAACGCTGATCGCTTTGCTCAAATCTTTTAGCGACTTCGCTCTCCCCTTCGACTGTCGGAGTCGAGGGGAAATAAAATTTTCTCCGGGTGAAAGTCCGAGCCCTTGCCTTGGCAAGATCGATCGGCGATCCTTCCCCGTCGGCGTCTTTTGGATAGGCGTCAATCTCATCGCCGAAGATAAATCTCGCCGGAAGCGATCGAAGCCCGGTCGCGCTATTCGCCCCGGTCATGACCATAATCCCGCCGGGAAATTCTTTCGCCAAAACGGTATTGGAGGAGTCACGCGAGCGCGGATCCTTGACAAGAGCCTTGAGCTCGGGGCATTCGTCAATCAAGGGGCCGATCCGGCTTTTCGAATTTCTTTTTGCCATTTCAACGGTCGGCTGAATAATCATGACGGGCGCCGGCGATTGCGCGACAACGTATCCGACCCAATTGTTTCCGACTTCGGAAGCTCCGATTTGTGAAGCTTTCATGAAAACAATCTCTTCGGTCGGATCGTCGGCGGACAACGTGTCCATTATTTCTTTTGCGTATGGGGTCCGCGACGTCCGATAGGGTCCGGGCTCGGCGCTCGCCTTGCTCGAAAGCCGGCGATATTTATCCGCCCACTCGCTCACCGACAATCTTTCCTCGGGCTTGAGCCCGCGAAGAAAGGCTTTCGAAAATGTCGCAAGGGAAAAAGCCATTACGTTAAAAATTCCATTTCGTCTTGATATTCGGCCGCGAAATATCCCGAGCTTAAAAGCGACAAGATCGAGTCGAATTCATCGGTCAAGATTTTTTCAATCTTAAAAGGCTCGCTTTTTGTCACCGCGGCGATCTCGGCGGAAACCCTTGCGGGGATGTTTTGGATCGAATCGCGGATCAGTTTTCCGAATTCGAAAGCTTCTTTTTCGACCTCGTTTTTCTCAATCAAAAGCCCTTTTTTCTTGTCGTAATCGAGCTTTGTCATGCGGGCTTGAAATGCTTCGCGAATGGCGCGGCTCTCAGCAAAAGCCGGGATCGATTTGTTTGCTTCTTGTGGGGCCGCTCTTTCAAGAAGCCCGACGCCGGCTTTTCGCGAAAGCGCTTGATTCACGCCTTTCCCCCAATTGGCGAGAGCCTCTTCGGTTTCGACCATTTCCTTTCCGCCGACTCGCACCGATTTGATTCGGCCCTTTTTTATGGCATGATTGACCGCCGTCGGGGTCACACCGACAAGACGAGCAAAAGTCGACTTTGTGACATACTTTTCAAATTTCACTTTTTCGGCCCTTCCCTGATAAAATCAAAAAGAAGATCATACCCTTTTGTCCCTTTTATGAAACCGTCACGCCCGAGCCATTTTCGGACCTTGACAAGATTTGAGCCAAGGCGAAGACAATTCAAAAACTCTTTTTCATCTCGACCGAAAAGGCCCTCTTTAAATTGACCGGGGGTTACAACGTTATTCGCCCCTGCCACAAGCGCCATATAACCGACAAAAGCTTTTGGCCACCCGTCGACCCCTTTTCCGGTTTCAAGATCCAAAAATCTCATGGGCTTTACTTGCTGACCGTAGCTTGTCAAAAGCTTGAGCCGGCGCCAAATCTCCCCCGGCTCTTCGCCATTTCCGTAAAGCATTAAAAATGTATCCGGTCCCGAGCTCTTGAGCCCATGCTTTTCAAAAAGCTCAAGAGTCCTTAAAGCATATTTATCGACCGAAGCAGAGTCCCAAGCGAAACGGAGTTTTTGAAAAACGTGTAAATATCTCTTAAATATTTCGGCAAAGTCTTCTTTCACGAATATTCTGCAGTCAAGCGCTTGATTGAAATCAACCTTGACGCCCCGCCTTTCAAGCTCTTCCATGACCGAAACAAACCAGTCGCGGCCACAAGCTAAAATGTTGTTGTCCATGCATGAGAAAAATTTATGCCCTTCGCCAAGGGTGCTTTCCCACCCGTCGATTGTCCTTATCTTGCCCTCACTCTTCGGGACAATGCACCATTCGCATTTACGAATACACCCCCGCGAAGTGAAACCGTAAGAAAAATCTTTCCCCGCGATCTCATAATCCGGCGCGATCGTGTCCCATTCTTGAAGCCCCTCGACCACTTCGGCGCTCGGAAATATCCTCTTAAAAACTTCCGGGCGATAAGTCGCTTGGACCCCTCCGATCATGAGCCGGGACTTTGGAAACCGTTTTGAAAAAGCGGAAATATACTGCAAATCTTTTTTAAGTCGAAACCCGAAGAGCGGAGAAAAACAAATCGCTTTGGGGTCCTCTTTCAAAAATAGTTTTTGCTTGCATGAGATCAGTCTAGTCTCAAGATTTTTGCTTTTAAAATAAGCAGACAATTTCAAAAGCCCGAGGCTATCCGGGGCGTTTTTAGATTTCGAATGGACGCCATGGTCAAGTTTAACTAATAAGATCATTTGCTTCGAGCTCCGAAACGACTCGGTCCCAATCTTCGGGAGCCCTCATTTGTAATTGACTCTTAAGCCGAAGCGATAGCCGCTCGGGGACTTTAAAGCTCACCGTCGGCTCGCCGGCCGCGTCTTCAAGCCCTTCCTCGTCAACCTCTTTATCGGGCTTTGTCTCTTCACCGAAAAACTCCGAAAGCTCATCGTCGGAAAAACCAATGTCACCGAGATCGAAATCTTCAAGCTCGGATAAATCGGCGAGCTCAACCTTTAAGATATCCTCGTCGGGCTCGGCGTGAGTCGCAATGTGATTGTCGGCGATGAGATAAGCGCGTCTTTCGCTTTCGGTGATACCCTCGGCTTTAACCGCCGGGATCACTTCGAGCCCGCAAAGTTTTGCGGCTTCGATCCGGCCGTGGCCAGCGATAACGTTGAAGTTATTGTCGATTAGGACCGGGGACAAAAAGCCGAAGCGGTCGATCGACTTTGCGATCTCTTCGATTTGGCTCCGGGGATGGAGATTGTAATTATTAGAGTAGGGTTTTAACTGACTCACTTTAACTTTGTATAGATTTTGTATGTGACCCATAAAATACCGCCTTTATATTAGAATCCGGTTATGAAAAACCCCCATAAAATCAAGGAGTTCTAAAGCCCAAAAAATAATCAGCTACTAGCGAATTTTGGCGCGGAAGCCACC
>Ga0180432_10002582_pt1 | contig 27019 bp, 54 predicted proteins | sample SS_ome_10_FD_132414 | JGI IMG/M metagenome (GOLD analysis project Ga0180432, IMG submission 132414) | Hypersaline lake sediment archaeal communities from the Salton Sea, California, USA - SS_1_MS_2 metaG | ecosystem: Environmental > Aquatic > Non-marine Saline and Alkaline > Hypersaline >... | reverse complement strand
CCGCAAGAAGTGACCCCGCGCCAATTTCAGCTAGCTACAGAGATATTGTTTCCCGGTTTGCTTGTCACGATTGAAGCTGCTGTTGATGCCCACCCAGATCCACTCGTTAAGATCAGTTGGAACAAGGCTCTTGGCGTTAAGCGGAATGATCCAACACTGGAAGCAATGAGGGTTCAGCTTGGTAAGACATCCGAAGAGGTTGACAGTATTTTCAAGCTGGGTGCAACTTTGTAATACCTATGAACCAACCTGACAAAAACCAACCACACATCATCACGATTGAGCAGATCGAAACGATCGCTCAATTCATAGGCAACAACGACAAGTGATTAACGTCATTATCGCCGCTCTCGAATCCTACGGAATTGCAGCCACTTAGTAATTTTCACTTGATGCGTAATAACTAAGCTATACTATAAATATACTTAACTAGTTATGACAAACCAACCTGTTACTATTGAACAAGCGGAACAAGCTGTCCGCACTTTGTATGAACTGTCTCAACCTGATGTTGAACATAAGCATGATCACAGCGTAGCAGCTCATAATGCTCTACAAATAGCAGCCTCTTATTTCAATGAAAGGCGAGAAGAGCGTAAAGTTGATAATACTTACCCCGCGCTGACTGATGAAGCTGAAACAACTAACGTAGAATAATAAATTATGCCAACTAACGTAGGACAAGAAATCACACCACCACTCACTGACGCACAAGCCTCGGCTATTCGTCTTCAACAATCTTCTCAGCGTATCTATAATTGGGTACTTCAAGCATGGGAATCCAGCATGAACGAGCTGTGGGATCATTGGACGGATGAAGATCGTACAGAACGAGACGCTTCGGCGGTGGAAGATAGGCTTACAGCGCTTGGCGACAAGGGGGCGGCTACATTCTCAGATTCCTCAACACTCACCACGATGCTCATGTCCGTGGGCCCTGAAGGTGTTATCAATGTATTTGATCGCCTTAAGCTTTGGGATTCTGACAATAATGTGCCAGTCGTGCCAACCACAGTCGATGGTGGAACCGGTATCGTATCGTACGTACAAGCGAACGATCTCGCTAAGCCTGCCGAATAATCCTTCAATATTTAAATCATGGCCACTGGACTCAAAACTAAATTCATCAGTTACGAAAACGACTCAGGCGCCGCAGAACTAGTGACTATCACTGGTGCTGTGCGTATATGGCTAGAGTTTGGCGTAACATCGGCAGAAGTATGGTCTGCCTCACAAGAAGCTGCAGGAGCTAAATCTTGGCAGTCTACGTATAAGCAGACCTTCGCGTCGGGAGATAGCATCGTAGTCGACGCTATCACCAATCAGAATAATTCTGATTTCATAGAAGAGACCTACATCGAGCTACCTACGACAGGAACTATCAAAGGGTACATCTCCGGACAAGGAGTTGATTGGGTTGTAGAAGCAGCATAACACGGCCCGTAACTCCGACTTGAATGGTGAAACAGGGGTGGAGGGATTCGAACCCCCAACCCACGGGATCAAAACCCGTTGCAACTACCAATTGTGCTACACCCCAATATTATTCTACTTCCTTCACCCAAGTACCGACATCCCGTTATTCACTTCCATGCGGAACTGTAACACGGTATGAATTCTTCGACTACCTGTTCATAACTGGCGATAGAGCATTCCTTAACAGGAAGATGCGTAGCCTCGCCAAACACATGAAACACTATTTCATCACTGTAGTTCGTTTTGTAAGTCAAAAAATCTACAATTGAAATCTGCCCCGGAAAATGAAACTTACCGGGGTAAGCTGGATGATCTACTACTACAACTCGCATTAATGTCGATGTTAGCACCCCCGACGAGATTCGAACTCGTGTTGTCCGGTAGAAAGCCGGATATCCTGACCGCTAGATGACAGGGGCGAGTGAAATTAACCCAAAGCCCGAATATCCGACTTTTTTATTTCTTGTCGAATTGCGGGCTTTTTCTGTTCTCGAAGACGCTTCAGGATATCGTCGCCATTCTCTTTTAACATTTTGATCAGGCTAGAGGAATGAAGTGTGAATCGTACCAGCACTTCCTTTGTTTTCGGATTGAGAGCCAGAACATCAACACGAACCAAGTATAGGTCGGGCCATATTTCCGTACCCAACTGTGATTCCCAAAAGCCTATGTCTTCAAAAGGAAACTGCAGAGACACAATGTGTGTTTCGGCAAGAATCTCCGTCTTAGATAATTGGTCACCTAGATTTGTCTTCGGCGGTGCCTTATCTTGCGCGACACAGAAAGCCAAACTTGCGAGGACCGCAAGTGTAACTCCAATATAAAACAACATTGTGCGCATCTGCTCAGAGTAGGGTACAGGCACTTGCGTGTCAATAGATAAAAAGAAGGCGGGACTTCCGAGTGGTTTGTCCCGCCTTCTATCCCTAGTGGAATGCTTTACAACGCTAGGGGCGCTCTCATGCACTACAGCCATTCCTTGCCGTCCCCTCGTTAGCCGAGTCATAGGGGAAATGCTCTGTTGGTTACGCGTTGTGAGACTCTAGACATGATTCTCTAAAATGCGAGGAACGGGGTAGGGTCAGTCCTCGTCAGTCCTCGTCACAGGACGCCGCTCCTCTCAAGTAACACGTCAACATACCCTCCACTGTATATCGTTTCTTCAGCGTTGTTACGCGCTCCCTGATTTCGACATACGAAGAAATATGGGGTCAGTTTGCGTCAAGCGCAGGTTGCCCAGCCCGGCAGCAATGTTCTTATCGCTTACGCGAAAGTAGCTACAGTCAAAAACGAAGCACCGATGACGCCGATGACGATAACTGCAAGTTCAAAAACCAAAATGGGTATACAAAACATGTTTCTTCTATGTAATAGTTAAAACAAACATGGGATTACCTCCCATGCTTGTCCGTGTTCAGTTCGGGACGCTATGCTACCCGAACAACGCTACGCAGGCTCCGTGAAGTATTGCGGCGATCATCATAACCACCACAATACAGATCAGAAGCTCTAGCAACGTGAAACCGTAATTGGCATTGGCATTTGCCTCTTCCACTTCCACTTCTTCCCCGTACTCCTCCCGGATAAGACGGAAGGGCGGGTTCCACTCATCGGGGTCATCGAGAAAGTGGAGTCCCCAGATGTTCCCGTGCCTCACGTAGTGGGCGAGGAACATAGCCAAGAACATGAGCAGCCAGAAGAACACAACGGCTGCACTCCCAGCCTCGATGAATCCCGCAACAACGGCTGCGAGTCCCGAGAGCACGAGAATTAGTGTTAGAACGACATATGCTAGTTTATTTAGTTTCTTCATCAAAAGTATATACAACAAAGGCATATGATATTGCATAGATAAAAACAAGCGCAGGGTGGTAATCCTGCGCTTGTCATCATCGTCCGTCAAGCTTTACACTTAAATGTTCGAGTGCGTGTATGACCTGACTGTATGTAGGTCACGACAAAACGATCTTCGTCATCGTCATAATCTACAAACCCATCATTCTCATCCGAGAATTTCTGAGCTACCACTGCTGTCAGGACACGCATTCGATCATCCACCTTCGCCTTGTAGAGCACTGTACATACTATGGCAGTAAATCCTGCCAAGCACATCACAATGCCTACTATGAGGATAACGAATTCCATCAGATATTTATACCCCAACCTGAACTAGTATTGCGTCAACTGACACAGAAAATGACTATCGTCACCGTTTGGTTCCTCAGGATCCACCCGGAGGAGGTTTGGGTGACGTCACACGCTCAGCAGAGGGCTCAGAATCATCGGACACCTCGATAGTAGGTTCCGGATCAGGCTGAACTTCTTCCTCGGGCTCAGGAGTAGGATAGGCCGCAGCAGGAGCACCTGTGTAACTAGGCGCTACAAAACCGGGCCACGTGGCGATGGAGGAATCACTGTTGGGTACCGGTCCAAGATCGGTAATGTCCTTCGGTATTTCTTGTCCGGGTTCGTCGAGGTACAGCTTGTATGTTGGTCCTTTACTTGTGCCCGGAATAGATTTACGTAATGCGTTGATCTGAAAGATCGAATACTCATTCTCGTGCATACCTTCGTACTTACCACTAGGCACGACAGCCCCAGAAGAACCACGTGGTCCCCAGTGACCAATGCTGAGCGTCATGGAGTCGATCCCTGCTTTTGTGCATGCCTCGCGTAAAGCCTGTGCGATACGTTGCGCTCCGGCCTCCGTCATAGCAAACTCTAACGGTTTAGTTCCGTTGACAGGATCATCCACGAAACAGAACTCAATTACTACAGAGTGTAGCCCGTGCTTCTCTCCGTACCTGAGCATACCGAAAGAACCGGTAGCCACGTTAACCGCGTTGGAGGGAGAGCGTGTATCTTTCCATCCTTGTTCCCTGTAGATCTCTTTAAGTCCTACTGAGATATACTGAGCCAAGGTCTTCGACCTAGTTGTACAGAGAACTTCTGGTCCTGATCCGCGGCCTTTATTGAAATGAATGTCCGCGTGTCCCTTTTTACCGGTACCGATCTCTGCAATCTGTCTTGAGAGATTGTCGAACGAGATAGTCTTATTTGCGAGGGCGTAATAGTTAACTCCGTCTTTCTCCCCAAGGGTCCACACGATCTTACGGAAAGAGTGGGACTTGGTGAAAGGAGTCTTGTTGTAGGTGGGGAAGGACTGAACACGTAAGTATGGGGTACTAGCCTGCTTGCTAGTACCCACTGATTCAGTCGCTCCTTTCCTAGTTTCGACCACGTTAGGCTCGGGAGCTGCTTCTGCTTCAAGCCTCTCACGCATCTGTTTGATCTGCTCCTGAGGTGTAAGGGACACCTCGGGCTCATTTGTTTCTTCGGTCTCGGGGGCGGAATCAGAAGGAGGTACAGGCTCGTAGTGAGTTTCGCCTGTAAACTGCTCTGATTTGCGGAGATCTTGGTTAATATTTTCAATGTTTTCTGTTTGAGCGGTGGTAGGTCCATCGCTCATAACAGGTTCACCATTAAAGAATTGTAAATAACCAAAAGTCCCAGCTAGACCCGCAATCAAGACCCCATACGTGGTGTTAACTAGTGCTTTCAATGTTGTATTTGCCTTTCGTAGGCAATATGCATTAAGAGCCTAGCAAACGTCAACACTATTCGGCCTTTAGTAATATTGGTAAGATAACGTAATCCCAGTAGTTATTGCTAATGCTACATTCTGACCAAGTGGCATGACGCGCGGGAACATTGTTAGTAAAGCCTATCAGCTCTCCTTTATCGTGCCGACAATTGTCGTTCTGATCTAGAAAAATGATAATAGCATACAACGAGTCCGACGCGTCTTGCAACCTAGCATCAGTGAGCAGTACCTTATGTGGACGTACAACTTGATGTATAGCCACATGCTTATACTCGGGCCAGCGAGCATTAAAATCCTCCTCACACCCGTAGTATGTAATCACTAAGGCTCCTTGTCTGTCTAAACCGTACACTCTAAAAACAAAGTACGAAAAAGGCCACGCCCAAGACAAAGAAGTAATCAGCAAGATAAGAAACGACAGACTAATCTTCTTCATCCAAGCGCAAACGTGAAAAATCAGGAGGCAACAAACGTATCTCTTGCTCTAAGTAAGTACCCTCAGTAGGCACGTAAGTCGTTAAAGGAAAAGGCCAGAAACGATTGTAATAATCCTCCTGAGCCGTCAATCCCATAACTCCCGGACGTAATTGTCCAAACTTCTCCGCACGATGTCCCCCCTTAGTACACCTGTGCTTAGCAAACAGCTGTGTCTCGATGATGGCATTAGAAAGCGACATGTAGTAATTAGGTCGTTCGTCCGAAACATCAATACCCAGCAAATAATCCCCTTCAACTATCGTCACGCGATAGTGTCCGCGGTCTCAGTAAATATTTCTTTCTTCGATGGAAAACCAAATGATCTGTCCCGCCCGATTCATATCATCGTCCTCATAAGGAGGATGCCGAAAGACCCAGTTCAGGGTATGATATTCGGGTTCTAGATACCACTCTGGTTCATCCAGTGTAGATACTGGGAGATCCATCCCGTATCTTCTTATCCATGTTTCCATATTATTCTGGAGGTAATATCTTACCGCGCTTACAAGCATCACATATAGAACGCTCCACGCGGACAAGAGGTTCTCTACAACGAGTACACAATGCATTCATCTTGTGCCACAACTCACGTTCCGTACCAAACTCCAGAGCAACTCGAATGAGTTCCTGCCACTCGGCCAGTTCTTTATCCCAGTTAATAACAAACGGTTCGCGAGGATTGAAACTCTTCATCTCGTTACAGGCAGTACGCTCTTCCTCGTACTGTTTAATGAAATAAGGAAGCGTTACCTGCAAGGTTTTGAGTCGTGCTGTTTCTGCTTCTGGGTGATGGTAGTCCGGGTTAATCGTTGCTCTCACCGTTTCCGCAGGAGACCAATCCTTCGGAGGTACTTTCTTCAGCTCTTCTGCGCTTCTCATTTTTAGCTATTCTATCTCGATGCTTGTGTTCCTCTAACAAAGTATGCTGCACAACAGCTCCTGCGCAAGGGAACTTCAGCACGTCCAGTGCTGTGATGTAACTGTCATCGAATAATGTAACAGCCATTTGGTTTGCGTGTTCGCGGTCGAGAAGGTCTATCTTCTCAATGATATCGAGCCTTCCGGGGCGTGTGAGGGCTTTATCGAGTTGTTTGGGATTGATGTTTGTGGTCATGATAACCACATGATCAGAACTAGCACTCACACCGTCCAAGGCCTGCAGTAGACCGCCGAGAGTCACGGAGCGTTTAGAGGATGTCTCTTTGGGGAGAGGCACAACCGCACTAGTCTCGTTAACGTCGTCTTCGTCTTCATCGTAAGAAGGAAGATCCCGCTGCGTCATGTCAACGGTGTCTATGTCTTCGAATACTACGAACGAGCCTTCTTTCACATTTTCCATAAGCTCCATCAAAGCACTATCTCTCGTCAACTCGCTCATAGGAACCAAGTATAGGTCTTTGCCAAAGTGAGTGGCCAACGCCCGTGCCAGAGTAGTCTTTCCTGTGCCCGGAGGACCGTAATACATATGTCCTCGCGTGCAGGGTATGCCTGCGAGACGAAACAATGCCTTATTCTCAAAGAACCATTCAAGGTCGCCCACGATCTCGTCGCGCTGTGGTTTTGGCAGAATAACCGTGTCCAAAGCTCGGGTGGATAATGCTTGGCTCTGATTCCAGCCTCCCCAACCTGTGGCTTTGTAAACCATAGGAACCTTTTCTTCCTGAGAAGCGCGGAACACTTCATTTATGAACTGACGGTTTCTCGTGAAGAAACGTAGAGTTAGAATCTCCGGCTTACGCCGATCTCCAGCTCCCCCTTGTTCTTTCTCCTTTGTTCTAGACACCCGTACATAAACACCTTCGTACCAAAACCCAAAACTACCGTAACCTAATGTAAGCGCACGCTCCATGCGTCGCACATCTTCCAAGGGACCGCTTTCAACAGGTAAATCTACAGCATGACGACTTCTCCCGCCTGTACTCTGTCCAAAGTCTAGTTGTACGCTGTTCCATCTCTTCCCAACAATCTGATTCAACCAACTAGCGACAAGTAGATACGGTCCAAGATCAGCATTAGTGATGGAAAGCTTTACAGTGAAATATCGTAAGTACCACCACGAAAGTCCCTTCCAGATCTGGGCAGGAAGGCCGCGTAAGGCATACCCTATCGAAAGGAGTAGAGAACCTCCCACCATACCTGCGAAGACCTCATTAGTCTCCAGCTGTGACTTAATCCATGCTATTAATTCTTCCATAGTTAAAAAGAGGGGAGGGGTTACTCTTAACGCTACCCCTCCCCAGTAATGGGGATTACTCTTCGTCGTTGTCAGCGAAAACGATCACGGGTGTCGGTTCTCCCGAAGATGAACCATTGCCCGAAGGTTCTGATCCGGGTCCGAGGGGTCTGGAAAACCGATTGGCCACATTCCGGATACCGCGCCATTCATCTGCCATGGGATCCTCGTCGTCCAGATGCGGGTGTCCATGACGATCGCTTTCAGCACGTATTGCCACGTGCTCTTCATCAAAGAGTTCATTGCGAATCTTCCATTGACGGTAAGACTCCAAAAACTCCGACGTCAACGTCATGCCGGTGAGCTGTTTGAATTCGGAGATAGCACGCCCGAGAGCACAATTGCGCCCCGTGCGCTTATTGAAGTAATCATCTTCATGGCACACCGACTCTCCCCAAGCCTCGACTGGACTGTTGAGGTTGAAGAAATTGTCAGGCGAAGTAATGATGACCTCGGTAACACCCCCCTTAGGAGAGAGGTGCCATCCCAGTTTCTCCTTTTTGTGAAAGAGCTTTCGTCTTTCGATAACATCGTTCACTTCCTCCGGGAATTCGGATTTGGAAATGAGTACTCGATTCGTTTTGGGATGAAAATAATCCCAGTAGCGCTGTCGCCGGACCCGCACTTCGAATCCAGCATCTTTCAACTGTTGTATTGTTGGTATTTTATTTTTCATGTCTAGACATGCGCATTAGAGGACGATCTTACCCTCCAGTGCGCAAATTTTTGTGCCTGCAATTGGGCATGTGTAGTAAGCAACAGAATGGTCATTCCTGTTAGGATCTTTAGAATCCTGCGCGTAGTGCGCGTAGTGAGTACCTCCGCAATGAGGACAATTGATAGGTTTGGTGATATCAAAATCGGGTTTGGACGTCAAGTCGGCGATACCGACGGCTTCGAATTCAGACTCTGGTAGTTCTTCTCCGGGGCCGAGGCCATGACACAATTCCTCGATGACCTCGGGAGACTCTTCTGTCTTGTCCTCGTACAACTTTCGCACCATATCTGACACCACCTCTTGAGGACTCTTTGCGGCCAGTAAAGGATCGTACATTATCTTCTCCACGGTATCCGCGAGAAGATTATTCATATACTCAGTCTTATCGGCATCCTCCTCCAGCTTAATCCAGTACTCCCATTTGCCCGAAGCGCTATGATTAACAAACCCAGTCACCTCTGTGCGAACAAAAGCGCGCATCTCTGTGGTATTGTTAACCGCGATGATAACAAACGTGTCGTTCAGAGAGCTATTGAGGATGCCCTCAGCGCAATACGGATCGAAGTCGGTCAACTTAATCCAACCGCCCTTACACCGTATCTTGGCCTCGTTCACATTAGGATGTGAAAGAACAGAGAGTATGCCTTGTCGTAATTCTAACTCCAAATCACTCATCATCTACGTGCGTACCCGGTATTGGTGCGACGATTGCGGGTGGTACTTTTGTTTTGTAGACCGTCCATTTATACAGGGACAGTCCCGCGCACCAAAAAAGGATAAGCACCCCAAGCCCCACACAAATTAAAAAGCAACCTTTACCTTCATCAACATTCGAACAGGAACATCCTTCCGAATCATTATTTTCACTCATAGTCAGTTTTCTATCTTAAGGTGGTGAAGAGGGAGGTATGCTTCGTAGTCCGTACTAACCTCCACCCGCAGTAGCGCACAACACTCAATACATGCGATATCATGTATGCCGGGTTCTGGAAGACCACCATAGTCATTCTCCCATACCGCCGCGGACTTCGTAAGGCAAAGAGGACATTCTATGTCTCCGCCAGTATCCTTCTCAAGTCTTATGCTCATTTATCAACAAGTACTATCTCTCGTGTTGTAGGCTCTAAGTCAAACACGAATGGCTTGTGTACGGGCAGTAATCCACGCTCCACCATTGAAGCATTAACATACCCAATACCATCCTTGATCAAACACCCACGAGACTCGTGAATGTGTCCAAAGGCATGGAGGATAGGACGAACCTTTTCCACGCGAAAACCCAAGTGCTTACACCCGACGCGAGAAGAGTCGTGCGTTTCATCCAACACCCCTCGGGGCGGGCAATGGGTTAACAACACATCGACATCATCAGGCATTGCATCCTTCCAGTAGTGACTGCGAAAGAGTCTCGTGCGGTTGAATGCATAATTTTTGAACTCAGGCTGAATGGGAGAACCCCAAAACTTCAAGCCATGAATCGTCACCTCAGAACCATTTAAGTAATGCGCATGTCCATCCAAAACATGCTTCACCATGCCCGGACATTTCTCTTCCCACTCGTCATGATTACCCATGATACAAGCTTTCTGCTCGAATTCTAAATCTCTAAACCACGTCAACGCATGGTACAGCTCACTGTCAGTTCCGTTTATACAGAAATCCCCACAATGAATCAGTACGTCCCCAGCCGGTAATGGTGTGTCTTGAGCTACGAGGTGGGTATCAGAGATGACAACTAGTCTCATTTTTTTACATGTTCTCCAAATTTGAGTACAGCCCAATCGGGAAATCCGGTTCGCATAACCGATTCCAGACAAGCGTAATGCTCGGAACTCCAGACCCCATAACGTTCTGTCTTCAACATTAGGGATGTGATATACGCAGTGTCGAACACAACCCCATAGTATTCACGACCTTCTTCAGGCCACGTTACTTCGTGGTGAAGTCCTGTCACCATGTCGTAGACCCAAGCATGTTGTACGGGAATACCTCTAAAAACACCATACCCCTCCACATACCTGAGGTTGGCGTGACTGATAGCCAAGTTCGAGGCATTCCTGTAACACTGCTTGAGTTCGCCTCTGTTTATCCAGTCAGGTAGTTCCGACGCAGTGGCAAAGACGCCCTCTTCTATTATGCACTCTTCGGCTGAGCAGTACTTCCATTCTCCATGGTTTTTAGCCTGACAATAGTTCCTGCGCATGGTGCTTACGTTTTCAACGTATTCAATTAAGTCACTCATAAAAGAAAGAACACCTCCGCGGCTTACCCGAATACCGCGGAGGTGTCTGTAGTGTCCGAGGGACTCTAGCTGCTTTGTGTGCCTGTAGTGTCCGACTCGGACTGTGCGGCGCTTGGGGACTGGGAGGGTTCACAGGCAGGGTTTGATGAAGACTCTTCACCAGTGTCGTCTGCAAGCCCCAAGGCCAAACTCACTCCATGAATCTCTTTACCTTCCTTGATGAGATTCGCGGAGTCCAAAATTTCCAACAATAAAGACCCGCCACCGGCAGCTTTGAGGCGTTCGGTAGTGGCCTGCATCTCCAGTTCCTTGATCTTGTTCGGAAGGTCTCTCAGTTGGTCGAGCAACTCCTTCTGTTCCTGCTTAAGATCGAAATAGGGTTTGGACTGCTCAGCCAAAGCTTTCCGGGCATCGTGGAGGGCTCCAGTCGCACTCACATCGAGTTCTAGGTTCCTGCTTGCAAAGCAATACGCCTGTTGCTCACGAGACTCGGCTTCACACAATTCAAGGTGTATGTAAACCCGCAGATCCGAAGAGTAGAAGTCATCCTCACAGGCTACGTGTGGGATGTTATCAGGCGTCAAGCGTCCGTCAAGGCCAGTATTTTCTTTCCAGTCTTCTACGGCGAAGAACATCTTTCCGGCAGCGGCATCAACGTTCGCATGCCAGTCAGGCTCAGGTCCAGTGTCTAGTTTGTTCATGACTGAGTACGAGAAGTTGATGTCGCTCTGTAATGCGGCGAGGTGGGGCTGGTAACATTCCAGCACAGCTTCGTTATAGGCGTACATGACGTCGCCAAGCGCAGCGTGTGCTTCTTGTATAGCCTTCTGCGCTTTTTTCAATCTGCGGTTGAGTTCTTTGCGAATCTCATGCTCTGCTACGGTTATAGCATCTGCTGTGAGGGCACGTCGCTCATGAAGATCATGAACTGTCAGTGGTCCGTGCAATAACGTTTCTTCTTTTTTATTCATTCTTTATGTCTTATTCATTTTTTTACATATCAGTTCAAATCGTATATCTTCCTGATATGCAAAAGTTTATACCAACACTCACACTTGTGTTCCTTCTGGCATGTTCAATCCCAGCCGAAGCGGGAATTGGTCCAGCAAAGGATAAGCGGAGTAAGAAAACAATGGAGGAACTGCAAGAGCGTAAAAGAACTCCACTGTTCTCCAACCTATCACCACGTCCTAAAAAAAGGTTCTTCTTGTTTCGCTTCCGAAAAAACGACACACCTGAGCGTGTTGCGCCTAAGCGTGCAGTACCTACAAGAAGCAAAAACACGAATAACCGGGATGGTAGAACTGCTACGCGCAGAAACTGCCCTTCAGGTGGATGATAAATATCTAAAGAGATCGACCGATCTCACAGATAAAAGAGAGCAGGGCGAACCGTACTCTCCCGCAGGAGCGAAATAAACAGCTCCTTCATCAAGTATCTATAGCACAGGCGCGTTGTGTGTTGCCTGAGTGCTATGTCGCTTAGTCGTTTGCTGAAATCTTCTTTTCGATCATCCAAGTCTGGACGTCTTCGGGATCTCCTTCGAGCGTCTCCGACGCAGCGTCGACTTTATCCAAGTTGAATGGTCCAAGCTTGGCAACATTCCAACCATTATCCCACGTCCAATCCAGTATCTCTCTAAAACGAGAACCCTCAAAGGTGATGAGTCGTCGCTCCACAACAGTAGTGGAGAGGACTCTTACACCTTCGGGTAGTTCAGACTGTTCGACCTCTTCCGGATTGAGGTCGTTCTGTGTTTCTTTGTTTTCTTCTGTCATATAAAAATACGGTAAAGTAACCAGTAAAAAGAAAATAAAAACAGGGATCGCGATCGGTAAAACCGCATACACTGTCGCTATCCTACGTACCACTGTCATCGGGTATACCTAACTTACGTGCCCACTTACGACACATCTGTTTATCGGGTAGAGGGCGCTTACCAGCAGCGCACTCGTACAACCATTGCTCCACAGTAGTTACATTATTCATCCACCTGCCTCTATCACGCCAGTTTAGGCAACGCCACTTCAGTCTACGTAATATCGGAATGTACTTCCGATGTTGCTGGGTATCCGTTGTTGGTACCCACCGCTCTTTCTGACGCAACCACCACTGCTTAAGTATCTGTCCGCTCATCTCCGCGTTCCCTGCTCCAGAGATCGGATTCAATTTTAGTTTTCCGATTAACCTGTTGAGAATCAACATTGTCGATATACTCGATGGTAGTTTCCTCATACTCCATCGTCGTACTCCAAGAGACCTCCACATGTTCGTCCTTAAGCGCCCGAGCGACATATCGCACTTCCTCCTCGTAGGCTGCACAAAAGGCCGCAGTCATAGCATAACGATTCCTGCCCAAATCACCTAATGCCGCACAATACTCGGCAAACTCGTCTCCCTGAGGAAATGTCTCAAAGAACTCAACCAATTCATCGAGGTCTCCATCAGGGTCGATGGATAGATCCTTGATTATCTTAACCTTCTTTGCCATGTTTCTTTTTCTTCAAGAATTCTAACTCGCGTTCCAATTCAGCTATACGAGTTTCGTGCTCGATCTTGTCCCAAATATCATCAGGCTTACCCTTCATACGATAGTCCAGATTTTTGGGCGTAGTTTCTCCCTTAAACGGTGGGCGATCCGGGTACCCGGAATAAATTGGGTTCTCCGAGTCAAGCGCTGAGGCATTGTACGCGGGCACATGACGTTCTTCCTCCTGAAACTCAGGATTGATAACAATAGTACCTGCCCCTTGTATGGGTTTTATGTCTTCTGGGAGTGGGGGAGCTTCGAGGATTCTCTCTTTTATCTCTTGGATCTTTTTCTCTGCCTCACTACCCGTACCCTCGAACTCAAGAATTTCATCACACCCGCTCGCAACTTCGGTAAGAACAGCGCAGTGCTCCTTGTAGAGTTTGAATAAGGTGTCATATCGCTCCTCTGCAAGAGCTGCAGCGTTGTGAGCTGCTTGCAGGCGATCTTCCATGTCACCTAGTTGTTCCTGTACATGGTTTTCGCAGGAATGCTCTTTCTGACTCATAGCGATAACACTATCCTTGAGTTGATCTTTCAGATCTTCCACCAACTCTTCAAGCTCAATGCATCGCTGGCGTACCTTAACCATTTCTGCCGTCGCAATGCTGGTAGTATCATGTGCTTCAGACCACGATGTGCGCATGGCTTCCAATGCGTTCTCGTAATCATGCTTGAAGTGCAACGCGCGCTGGAACAGACAGTCCAAATCCAAGGGTGCGACCTCGAACTTGACCTTGGTGTCCCCATCTTCAACGTGTTCGCGCACAACATGATTTAGCGCCTTGTCCGCATTCTCAGCCCACACCGTCTTGAACAATGAGGTCTTTTTCTTCTTTCTGCCACGACGAAACCTGAGTAAAACCGCATAGGGTCTATCCTTACAGGAACCGCCAGTGATTAACGACATGAAGTCGTGTTCCTCTTTCATATGAAATCCTTACATTTGCACTTGGTGATGATTCTATCACCGCCGCGCGTGAAAAGTTCTGCCAGAGGCCGGGCCACAATACCCTCTGCGGGGAAAGAACCCCACTGCGAAGGAAACCCTTCACGACAAAGCTCAACCATGTCGTGAAGTGTACCGCGGGCCATTGACGGAACAACATCCAAATCAAAATGTCGAGCAACGTCCTCCACATCAACACGTTGTAACCACCAATTACCCACCTTAACATCAAACAGGCAGAATGATTGTGTATCTCTGTACAAACTCCCCGCTTTCTGAATACCAGCTCCGTAACCCTCTCCGTAAAGAACAGCTACGACCCGAGAGCTTGAACCTTGCTGTGGTTCTCCTTTGAACTTGTCCCATAGAGACATATCAGTCTCAAACACGCGTCGCAGCTCGTTGACGAGCGTGCTGGGGATCTGAGACGTGTCTGTGCGTCCAAAGTACTCAAGGTGTATAGCATCGCCTGTTTGGAGTGCAATGACACGCACGTTCGTACCATCAACCTTTTCAGTGAATTCCCATATGTTATCACTTAAGTACTCGAACTCCGGAAGAGAGTATTGACCCTCAAGGAATGTCTTGTGGCGATTCTCCGGATCGCGCAAGTATACCGATTGTATTTTAGAATATTCTGTTTTCATGAAACGTCCCGCCCGTAGGCGATTTCCGGACCAACAGGTCCGCCACATGGTAGCGAAAACCAAATGTCCTCTATTATGTAAGACACTTGGCGACCTTTGCGTATATCTGCTAGTGCCATCATGGCAAGATGAACTGGTATGTTGTACACCTTACATTTATTCACTAACTTGTCTTCGATCTGTCTCCATGGTTCTGCCACTTCAAATGTAGCAAGTTCCATCTCCGCTGCTTCATGACCACGGAGTTGGCACCTCAGTTTGACCTCCTTGCGTGAAGGAGCATACCCCCACACATTTCGTACCTCTTTACTCAAGAGCAAACTGCGGTACTCAAGACAAAACCAATTCTTGATAGCCTGAGCGCTCAGGCATGTTTTCTCATCGACCAAGGAAAGCTCGTTGTTTGGTGCGAAAAACCCATCACTAACCAGCGCTAATTGCATATCCTTAATCAGTACCGTTCTCTTCGTTATCTGTAAATCTTTCATCCCAACCACCGACCTCTCGTCGAACTTACGTTTGTCCTCAACTCCAGAGGAACACTGTCCCCCTCAAGCAACTCCAAGTACTGCGCAGCCCAACGATTATTCAGTATCAAGTTCACAGTCTCCATTGATGTCCTGAGACATCTACACACCTCCGACGCATTACACCTGTCGCGATAGTACAGGTGTGCTACGTGTGGAATAGTCTTGCGGATACGTTCTTGTTTGAAGCTTTTCATAGCCAAGAACGAAGATTGCTCCGCTATCAAATCGAGTGCGATTTCATCGTCTCTCATATCAATCCGATGGCGTATACCATCGACCTGTTCGCAGTGCGACAGGTAATGTGCCCAGACCTGTCAGTTCGATAAACTGCGCGGCCCAACCATTTTGAACAATAAGATCGAATGTCTCCTGTTTCATGCCAAGAAGCTCCATGACTTCTTCTTTACCCCGCAACTCACAGTAGTACATGTAGGCTAAATCAGGAATGTATTTCCTAATCCGCTCCCTTCTACGACGAGTCATCGAAGACAGCTTAGGACATTTCATGACTTCCGCAAGAGCAGCATCTTTCCCCGGCCCATACTTATCAGGATCCTGCAAGTGAGGCCAGAGTTCGTACATCGTGTCCAGTATCTCACGTCGATGTTGTGTCACCACATTAGTACCACAGCCCAACACTTCACGAGCACCACGACTCCCCATACCAGAGAGTAGACATGTAAGTACTACGTTCTCGTCCGGGGTAAGGAAGCTGCGGAGTAGTTCCTCGGGATCCTCGTCGTAGTTGACGACGAATGTGGGCATTTCGTCTTTCTGACGTGCAGGATCTATGGGTACTGTGTCGATTCTTCGCCTATCATGACGATAGTGATTCATCAACGAGAACTTGGCAAAACCCACAGCCCACGAGCTGATGTCTCCACTCTTCTCAGGATCGTACTTACCTTGTTCTAAACTCCTCCATATGCTTATCATGGTGTTCTGCACCACATCTTCCCAATCGTGCCAGAAATAACGAGACATGATGAATTTTCTGACTGGTACAACTAGTTCCCAGAATTCGTCTGTCGTAATGTTCATGCTTCTTACTCAATCGTAAGTCCACTCTTTGAATTTCAACCAAAGGTCCCTTACCCAGAAGTATGGTAGAAACACCACACAACAAAAACCCATCACGCACCAAAGCAGGAACACACCAAGTATTTTATCCGTGTGTTTGTTCATCGCTTATGGCTCCGGGATGGGGTCTCCAAAATACAGATAAAGGTATGCGCCGAATGCTATCAGAAACAAGAACGCTAGAATGATGAGCAGATTACAGCCGTTGCTCTTCTGTTTCATTTCGTATCGATTATGTGTTGTTTAGTTTTTGTGTGCTATTTGAACCATAGCGTCCCATGGTTCATTTAACTCTTCAATTTTGTCTGCTATAGTACGCAACATCCAAGGCTCCAGATCCATGGATTTATCCTGTAGGGTCCAAAACCGTAAGTACCCATCATCCAACGGGATGAGATGTCCCATGAGAACACGGTCCTCGTACTTCACTTCGTACGTGGACCGTCCCTCTTCCTTCGTAAAGGAAATGTAATTTTTTTTAGCCATCAAACCTCTTGGTGAAGAGTTGTGTACACAGGCACATCATCACAATCAAGTAAGTTATAAGGATCATCCTCGACCTGCACGTGACTCAAGTATTTTATCCGTTCGATCAATGGCTTTGTACGCCTGCGGACGAGGAATCTCCTTATCTGCCGCAAGTAACATGCCTATGGTACGCGTCTCAGCTTCTTCCGTAGAAGCCTCTACCACCTTCTCAGCGTCGCCGCTAATGTCATTACCGTACGCCGCAGCGAAAGCAATAGATTTACCGCTCTGGCGAGAATACTTCGAAGCTAAGCTCTTCTGTACGCTTTCCGCCTGCACGATCCTGTCCACCTCCTCGATGAACTTACGATCATCCGCATCAAATGAGTCCCGGTCCCTACATGGTTCGCCTCTAATCGTTATCTCTGCTGCTTGACAGTCAGGCTCAACAAGAATTTTTGGATAGACCAAATTGTGCTCCCACTTAAGGAGCATCGACAATTCTTCCGAGGTGGGAGACCGCTTAAATCGGTCTACGAACCGGCTTGCCGTATCACGCACTTCCTCTATATGCTGATATTCCACTGTGAATGGAGCCTCCGGTATGTACGTCATGGTTTGGGGGTGAAGTGACGCCTCCCAATTTATCTCGTATTTAGTCCGACCATCATTGAGATTGATGTCACCGAACATTATTGCCGCATCGTTATTCTTATCTTTCATTACTTATCAGTTTAAAAAAGCTTAAATTTGAGATTCAGGCAAGTCGCGATATTCCTGTGCGGTAAGATTGCGAGTCACCATCACATCAAATTCGTTTGGGGTAAGGTAGTAAGTCATTAAAACATCTTCAATACTCTCCTTCGTGTCAGGGCATTGACAGCTCTTCCACTTCCTCAGAAGGTCGTTAACGATGATATTGACTTGCTCCCGACTATTGATCATCACCGGGACAGATAGCGCATCCTCTGCGGCCCTCTGAATCTCTCCTGATCGTTGTATGTCTTCAAATGTCATGAACAATGTTCATTTAGTTGTTTTGTATTAAGTTGGTTTGAAATATCGGTCCTCCCGTCATCGTCTAAATTACACAGGCAGTATTGATCTAGTGCCAGTGGTTTCTTGCAGACGAGACAGCAACGCCACGGGGAATACTGAACAGGAGAACAAGTCTTGGATGCCGACTGCGATAGCGTCGCCAGTTCCAGTTTAGTTATCTCTCGCGACGGCATAGCTCAATCGTTATCCTGAAATGATTTCCCGCAACTCTTGCACCGCAGAATTGATTTTTCCCGTGCATGTCACAACATAATCCTCGTCCTCCGCTCGTTGGTGTGCGCGTAAGTTCCAAACCTCGATGATCTTGACGAGATGTTCCGCCCTCAACTTGCCCTGCTTGCTCAATTCCAATTCAGATAACAAGTCAGAGCAGGACAACTCTTCACCGCTTCGCTTGTTCGTAGTGCCTGTCTTCATGCGTTAGGCTAGAGATAAACTGCCTCCGTTTCGAGTTTCCGCTGGTGCTCCCGCAATGCTTGATTGCATCTTGGAAGTGTCTTCTGTCTCCATCTCCATCCATTCTTAAATTTTCTTCCTTCGCCAGTCCGGTTGTATGGAATTGGCTCGCCTTCCTTTTCCTGCCATCGCACCGTAACAGTATCCTCTGTTTTCTTCCAGATACACAAACGCCTAACAAGACGCTGATGGGAATCCTCATTCCCGTTGGTCATTTCAGATCCCATAGCTCAATCGTTCGGCCAACAAAAGAAACCGTGTCCGGACACTTCCTCGTAGAGTTGTCTCATCACCGCGATAGTGTGGTTGTAGCGATCCTCGTGGGTGGTGTCGTTCTCGTTTTGCCGGTAGATTGGTTGGTCGTAGTGTCCGGGGATTGCTAGGCCGTGGTCGTAGCGTATTGCCATGCTATGCAATAGACCTTCTGGTGGATCTGTCGGCAACGGGGCCGAACAAGGCGCTGGACTACAATCTTCATTCGTTGTACTCATTTCGATGTGTCAGCTTGCGCCGCCTCTTCTGGAAACAACCCGTTTTCGTCCAAATCCTCGGCGCAGTATCCACAAATCACATTCGGCGGAAAGTCGGCAACAGCACCTTCCATCGTTGTGCAACGATCATCACATCTGTCGGGTTTCCAACTTTTAACGGCTTGCTTCCCACAGCATGAGCAATAAGCCCTCACTGGCCGAGAAGGAGAACAAGCTTTCCATTGCTCCAGCATATCCTGAATCTCTTGCTCGTTGGGCTCTCCAGCCCGCTCTACGTGCTTCCGGTTCCTCAGGTTAGCAAATAACCCCATGATCTTACGGTGTATCCGTTTCTCAGGTTCTGTCATATTATCTAATTCCATTCTGTTTTCAGCTTTTTCATTCAAGTGTGCAACCACTCATTCACCGTTCTCAAATCATCAACATCAAAGTGTGGGGAGGCGGGGATAGGGTACTCACGCATCCCATCCAAAAGCTCTGGGAGGATATACAGCGGATCGGTCAGAGAGGCACGTGACAAGAGTGCCAATGTGATTGTGGGCGAGCGGTGCAGACCAGCCGCACAATGCACCACGACCTGACTGCCGCGTCCTCTATGGTAATGATCCCAACACTTGTCCAACATATCAAATGTGAGAGGTTGCCGGTACTCCTCCCACACTAGTATTCCTTGATCACCAACAACGTGGAAGTCTCCATGTTTCTCCCGTTTAGCGTCCCCATGCGAGCCCCGACAGTACCTCTGTCCGGGCATCACTATGTGGATAGTACGGGGGAGTACACCAAGATGCTCACGACAATAGTGAGCATTGGTGAGGAGTATGTTCCTCACACGAGTGTGCTGGCCTTTACTCATCGTCTTCGTCTTCGACGAACTCCCCTAGGTCTTCAACCAAACGTATGGTCTTCAAGATATAGTCACCAGCGGTGCGACATCTTTCGCTGCGTGAGAGTTTTAATTCGGCATTACCCAATAGAGACCTAGCATCGCCTAGTAGTTCGGTAGCTTTTTGCATCTTACGTATTCCCAGTTCTCTGTTAAACCTAGAAGCCGCGCAGATGCGTTGTTTCTCTTGTTCTTCACTCATCATCCTCCTCCTCTTTGACATACTCTCCGAAAGAGATGACATCAGCTTTGACCGATCCTAGGAAGCTAGTTGCGGATGACATTAATCTGATTGTATCGCTCAAGCCAGCGGCACGTAATGCCGTCGTCACAGAACTCAAATCTGCCGTTACCTTGTTCAAATTATCCACCACTGCACGTCTATTATTCATGGCGGCTGCACTTGCTTTCTCACTCATGTTCCTCAGTCTTCTCTGTTATTACCTCTAGGATTTCATGCAAAAAATGCTGTGTATTTCCTATGTAATCCTGCAGGTACTCTACATTAGTTTCAGGCACATCAATATCTTCAAGTAACAGCTTGGTGTCTTCCAATTTGGCCAAGCATTTATCTAATTTCTTTTGCGCGTATTCACAGTTAAACTTGAATGTACTATCACTGATCTTCATTATCTTCTTCGTCAGACTTGTCTTCGAGAAACTTGTCGAGCCTCTCTTCCCATCCTACCCCAAATATATGGTTCTCTAGCTGTTCACGCCACGTACGTAAAGAGAATGCGAGAGCTATACACCCCGCCAGACCGCACAAAAAAGATAATGCGTTAAGATCTGAGGTGCACAGTTGATAGAATGAAATACCCAGTGCACTTAAATAACTGAGTATTTCCAGAGCCAATAACAGCCAGAGGATGAGCATTAAATTTTATTTTCTATTTCCCTTATGCGCTTATTCGCCACTTTCTGAACAGCTTCAATATCCCCTACAGCAGCCAGCACTTGACCTGCAACACCAGATTTATTCTTAATGTCGTCTTCTGAGTATCTCCGAATAGAATTACACAAAAGTTCAATACGATACATACACTTCTTTAACCTGCCCAGCACCTTCTCGTCAACAGGAGAATTCGCTTTAAGTTTTGTCTCCTCATGAGAACAAGCACCACAACCACACCGCATGAACGGCTCGTTACACGTTGCACACCAGTGCGCACTTGTCTTGTCCCGTTGGTCGCCTCTGTTACTCATGCGAAATCTCTTTCTTGGTCCTCCTGCGACAACTCTCCCATGTGCCTCACTTTTTGAAATCCTGCAATAAGTGACAACAGAGGCATCACATCGTCACCATGCGAATGCCACCTAACAGGTTTATTGTCCGAATCGTACACCCCAATCCCGTAATCATTGGAACGTACGAATGCAATCGAACCCTGCAAGATGTCTGCAAGAGCACGATTGTACCCCTCTTCAAACCCAGCGCGGGCATACGCTTCGGGCGGCAGATCATCATCCATAGGCTTGTAATCTACGGACCACTCAAATGCCTTCTCCTCCACGCTGTGGGGGTAGAAGTTTTCTTCTTTAGCTATTGGAGTTTTCTGCCTTTCCATCTTCTTTCATCGTATTCTTGCGCTGTAAATCCTCTATATCTTTGAGCGAATCTTTTGCCAACTCAATTGAGACAGATCGAAGGGTATCGAAGAATTTACCATGCTGTGACTCGTGCTGAGCTTTGTCAGCATTCAGCTTCATCAAACGCACACCAGAAAGACGTGCGAGATCCTCAAGCCTTTTCTTTCGTATCGGGTCGTTTGCGAATACGTCGTTCTCTTCCAACTCGCGGAAAAACTCAGCCATGTCCGAAACCAGCATGGTGATGTCGCTAAGTTGTCCAGCGAGAAACTCAACTTCCCTGACTGAACGAACGGTCAACTCTGAAGACATCGTTGCAGATTTCTTCAACTTATTTATACGATATCTCAATTCGCTTACTGCTTCTTCTTTATCCATTTTTTGTCTAAAAAGTACGGTGTTAATTCATTCAAACTCCACATGGTAGACCACTTGAATAGCGAAGTCATTAGCCTCCACAAATTCAAGTCCTTTACCTAACGCCCAACCCACAGTGAGCGATACCCAACAATGTTCATCGTCCGGGTCTATGAAGTTGGCCTTGTCGTACACCTCTGCCCGGTATTCCTCTACTAACTTATCGAATTGTTCTTCTGGTATTTCCATGTATTGCACATTCTTTTGTGTGTTGGTTGTGGCCAAGGCGGTGGTGGTTTACTCTCCAGCTCAAACACGCCTTCGCGATCATCTTTCTTTTCTTTAGGCGTGGGTTTTGTAGATGCTACAATGTACGCAAACGTAAAAGCAACAGTCAGTAAGCCCCAGCAGACCCAATGATTTAGGATTTCTTCCTTTGAATACATTAAGGCGTTTATACAGCAACAGCCCCAATAGATAAGGACAATGCAGCCTTGAGTACTATTTATTTCCATTCTTGTTTTCGTGTATATCTATCAACTCTAAAATCCAATCTTCCAGTTTCTCCCGCATCTCTGAATCTACTTCGTAGTACTCTGGGCGAAAGCTGGGACATTCGTGTATATTCCAGCCGTTTTCCACGTACTCTATGTAATCTTTTACCTCGCTCCAGAAGCTTCTACCTTCTGGTGTGTCCATCCAGTGGAATCCATGTAATAAGGCCTCTTTGAGATTTCCAGTCCTAACATGGCGTTGACTCCACGAGGATGCATTGTGATAGTTCTTAATAGCAGCGTGCGCCATCTCAAATGGCAATCCACCAGAAGCAAACCATGTAGTTGTTAGTTTATTCATTCTCGTTAATTGATCTCAATTCCGCAACCCACCTTTCCAGTTTCTCCCGCATCTCATCCGACAGACCATAGTAATCATCTACTCGAAATAGATTTTCACGCTCAGTATCTGTGTAATTATCGGGGTTATCTATGTCTACTATATAGTCATGAACATCTGTCCAAAAACTAGATCCCTCCTCTGTATAACACCAAACAAACCCATGATATAGAGCATCAGCTAAACTAGAAAATTCTAACCTGTTATAAGGCCCTTTCTCCTCGCGACTGTTATAATATTTAATCGCGGCGTGCGCCATCTCGAATGGTAAACAGCCAGAGGCAAACCATGTAGTCGCTGGTTTATCGACAATCCCCATTGTGAACGGTCTCATCACACGCTCTTATCTCCCATGCTTTCAACTTTGCAACGGCAGGGACATCATCAGGATCAGGGAACTCCACTTCAAATGTCTTGGAGTCGTATACATGCACAATGGTGCCTATATCTCCCGCGGTTACACCACGGTCTAGCACGTTAACCAGACTGCGTACCTGTTGATGTTCTTTGAAGTCGTATTCAATCTCTTCCACAGAGGCAACCCACAAACGAACAACAGGCCACTGAAACCTCAATACATGCTTCAACGGACTTTTAAGTCGATAGTCTTGCTTCAACAATTGTTGAAGACTTTCTTGTACATCCTCTTTCTTAGGAGAAGACAAAGTCACTAGCTTTTCTTTACTCATTCCATCACATATTTTTCAGATTCATCCACTTCGGTCACCATGACTTCCAACTTTATGGGTACCTCCCAATCATCATCACAGTGATCGCAATAAAACGTAACATCTGACATCACACCCACCTTGGGATAAGACAGATAGTGTTCATTAAGGTCAAGCCTCACCAACCCACCGCAAAACGGACAATTGCGCTCCAGCACAACACCGGGGAGGCGTAGTCTCTTAACATCTAACTCAGCGCCTGTATCTACCACGTGTACCTCAGACAGATGGTAGATACAATTCTCGTCTTCTTCACTCATCCTGCACCCAGTACTCCCGGCGGTCTACCCTTTAAGAAATACCATATCACCATCAAGTTGGCGGCGGACAGCAGAGACCCAAGTACCATACCGATGAGAGAATCCGTTGTGAATAATACTATGAGAACATTGGCGGTCACAAAGACGTGAAACAAGAACATTAACCACCAACGTACGGTAATCTTTTTTCGTATCTTCAGGAAATCATCATAGTCTTTCTGCGACAAAGACTCTGCCTCCATGACCTTCGCGCGAATCTCCTCCAGCCTGTTTTGATCTTCTTTGTTTATTATCATCGTGTCTTCAAGTTGAGGCGTCCTCTAACCCCAAGCCAATCGCAAGGACAATCTGGGGCATGTATGAAAGATCCGCTCTTTCCTTGTTGTATGTAGGTGTGTCCTTTGAACTCCACCTCACGTAATCCTCCTTGGTCCTTCGGACCCAGTGTGCAGTACAAGCACACGCCGAGAAAGGCGAGTGCCGACATCAGTATTGTTGTCTTCATTTGTTTGTGTGAGCCAATGCGTGGGTGTTGGTTTTGGCTTTACCTTTTCTTTATCTGTCCATTCTCCGATACCGGCAATGATATGCCAGACAAGCATCAGCATGTTCAATGCGAATACCATTAAGTTCCACACGAACAACTTCCTTGACGATTGTTGGCTAGCCTGCCAGATCAACCAAGCAAATGCCACTGCCAATACACCATGTAAGCCTCCTAGCAATACATGCTTATAGAGCATTAAGTTCTCCATTATCAATTCTTTCATTACTGAGTAACTTTGTTTCCCCCTCTAGCTATTTCCTTCATTGAAGCAACGCCGCTAGTGCCCGGCACTTTATCTCCACCAGTACAGCGTAGCATCCTAGGTCCCCACTCTCTTGCTTCCTCATCCCGCTTTCGCATACTTCTTAATGCTCGCAGCACTTCACGTGTCGAACTCTCGACCAAAGGACCATCCTTGGTCTTGCGAAAGACGAGTGGGTTCTTGGGAGTGCCTAGATTAACTGTAGTGCCTATGCGATTTTTGCGCATGGCCCACGCAGCTTCTAATACTGCTTTACGAAAATAGTTTTCCTCGTTGTGTTCGTCCATTCTATCTCATATGTAAAGGAAAGGCCCGCACGAAGCGAACCTTCCCCGGTAACCGGGTGTGACCGCACTAGAAGAGAACGCCGGTCGCGTCAATGACACCAGCCTTTGAGTGCTCAAGACACTCGTTGATCTGCTGGCGGCACTCCGCCAGTGTATTTCCCCGTACGAATTTCTCCACCGACACCGTCGGACTTGTAGTTCGTGCGAGGAGGTTTTGGAACGCCCAGATCGACGGGCAGACAAACTGCCCTTTCTGCATTCTTTCCGCGACTTGCGCTGCATCTGTGTCAGAGCCACACAACACTATCATTGTGTGTTCCGTGCCCTCGTGTTGTGCGGTCATCACGACCCCGATTATGGATATATGCTTGCTTTGCATCTTTGTATTATGTTAATGAGTACATTCATCTAGGTACTCAGAATCATATAACACGCCAATGCTCGCATTACCGGGTATCACCGCCAGCTACTCAAGCGGTGAATCAGCATGAGCGCTACAATCACTATCACACCCAAAACACCGTATGTGTTCACATACATTTCAATGCCTGCTATTAATGTATTCATGTTTCTGTTTGTTTTGTTTTCTTTCTGCTTCTTTTGAACTCATCCAACCCACGGCTAGTATGAGACATAATACACCCAACACCATTAGTATGATGTGACAACCGGGCGAGTAGGTCATGACGTAACCAACTCGCTTCCAGAATGTCTTTGGAAAAGGTGGAGGGTACAACCAGTATTGTTTGTACTCTTCGTCAGGATCACGCATCAGTCTACACCGCCTGCGCTGAATGATCGAACCGCCCTGTTATGATAGAAGGCATAAGCCATCTCTCCCGGATCCTCACCAGTCCCTGCATAATCAGCAATATCTAGGATTAGGTCTCCGTGGTCAGGGTGTCCTAGCTTGCCTTCTTGTACGTACACCCTGCCCGTTAACCTGCTTACCCATCCACTACTCCAGCGACCCCCCTCCTTGTACGATGCAGGAATAAGGGCGTCCGTCGGGTTGACTAATAATGTGTGTCGTTCTGCCTCCCCGTGATCTCTCGGAAGAATGATTTCTTCAAATTCTACCACTTTATCCGAGTGATAAGCAGGATGTAATATGGTGTTCACTCCATTCTCCGGGACCGCAAACCATTCTCCCTGACGACTCACACCTGCTTTTAGCTCGCTTAACTTTCGCTGCGGGTGCTCGCGTGCTTCCTTGGGTGCCAAAGCAAGTAACGCATCCTGTGCCGACGAATAAAGTTCTCCCTTGGGTAATTCGCTGGCGAAATAGGAACCCTCGTCTACACCCATAACGTACTGTGTGTTGTTTACGGTATCTTCCAACAACACACCTCCACTTTTGTGACATGTGACCGTGAGAGGGATTTTTGAGTTTTTGGTGCATGAAGACGATATCGGTACAAAACCTGAAGGTATTAAAGCTCTGAGGGTATCAGGATACAAGTTTTTATGAAACTGCAAATTACTTTCTGAATAAGCTTTTCTCGTGTCTCGTTTAGCATTCTTGTCTGTTATACGAAGATCAATAGTCTCGTCCTGCTCGATATCTTGTATCAAAAAGCGCCCACTCATAAGACCAGTCAGTACATGGCGCACGTCGTCGAATTCCATCCAGCTCGCGTTGGGGTCAGGGGAGAAGAAGCGCGAGAAACAAACAAAACTCATTGTACCCAGCGTGTACTTACTAGGTACGTCCTCACTGAGATTGTCGACGAACTGTATATTGTACATCTCTACCTTGACTCGTGATCCGGGCAGGTGAGGATCGGGTTTTGCTATTCTTGATCTCATATCACCAATCTCGATCAGTCCTCCCGGTGCTCGGCGTGTGCTCGTGGCATGGTTCTGCGCACATACATACACCGCAAAAAGAACCACTTCGTAGTAGGCAGTTTTCGTTGCGAAATCTGAATAAGCATAAAGATCTCTACGCAAAGTATAGAACAACCCATCTTCGCAGACGAGATAATGGGACAGGCCGTTACGCGAATTAGCCAGATAATACTTCGTCTTTGTCTTGTCTGCTCCTATCTGGAGATAAGGTCCCAGTTTGTCATCTCCACACAGCACATCTTCGAGTATCGGCACCTGATCAAACGCAATGTCCGCGCCTCTAGGTTGGTCACTGGAATCCCACAACGGACCATTCAAGTTCTTCGCAACCCTTAATTCTTTGTCTTTATCGATAAACGTTGGTTCTAATCGAATAACGTACTTTTTCTTACTCATT
>Ga0180432_10002581_pt1 | contig 27024 bp, 21 predicted proteins | sample SS_ome_10_FD_132414 | JGI IMG/M metagenome (GOLD analysis project Ga0180432, IMG submission 132414) | Hypersaline lake sediment archaeal communities from the Salton Sea, California, USA - SS_1_MS_2 metaG | ecosystem: Environmental > Aquatic > Non-marine Saline and Alkaline > Hypersaline >... | reverse complement strand
GGTCATCCTGAGCCATGGATTCTGGCAGCAGTACTTCGGCGGAGGGGATGATGTGATCGGTCAGACGCTGATCATGGGCGAGACCAGCATGGTCGTTGTAGGTGTCCTGCCGGCCCATTTCCGTTTGCCGACGTGGGAGACCGATGTCTTTCTGCGACTCTCCTGGCCCGGGCGGGCGTGGGCTGAAGACCAGCAGTATAACGATAATACCGCGTTGGAAATGATTGCCCGCCTCAAACCCGGGGCGACCATCGAACAGGCCACTGAACAGATCGCTGCCATCAATGAAGCGAATCTCGAAAAGCTCCCGGCCGCCATACGGGAAATCATCAGCAATGCTTCTTATCACACCGTCGTGCGCGGCTGGCATGATGACCTGATCCGGAACCTGCGCCGGCCCCTGCTTCTGCTCTGGGGAGGCGTCCTGCTGGTGCTGCTGATCGGCTGCGTGAATATCACCAATCTGCTGCTGGTCCGCACCTCCTCGGCGCTGCCGGATCTGGCTACACGGCACGCTCTGGGTGCCGGGCTCTTCCGGCTCGTGCGGCAGCAGGTGACCGGGAGCCTGGTCCTGTGCACCCTGGGAGGAGCGATCGGGATCGCGGTGGGAGCTTTCAGCCTGAAGCTGCTGAGTGCGTTCGCCGTCTGGGAAATTCCGCTGATATCGGAGGTCCGGCTCGACAGGATGGCGCTGCTGTTCTCAGGCGGGCTCGTGCTGGCCGTTGGGCTGCTAAGCGGTCTGGCTCCGGCCCTGCGCTACCTGCGTGAGGGGTACATGGGATGGTACCTGCGGGGCGGAAGGCGAAGTGCGCGCGGTCGCGGAAGTCTCGGCCTGCAGAACACGCTGGTCAGCGCCCAGATCGCCGTGACCTTCATTCTGCTGATGGGAGCGGGCCTGCTTTATGCGAGCCTGCGGAACGTCCTGGCGATAGAGCCGGGCTTCGAGGCCGAAGGCGTGCTGGCCAACGCCGTCAGTCTGCCTGTCGAACGCTACCCCGCCGCCGCCGCCCGAATTGCGGCCCAGGAATCGATCCTCGACGAGATCGAAGCCCTGCCCGGCGTCCAATCAGCGGCTATCACGAGCCAGCTCCCTTTCTCCGGGATCGTGAATTCCATCGCCATCACGGTCGAGGGATATGAGCCCGGCCCCGGCGAATCGGTCACGACCCCGTACAGCACGTGGGTGAGCCCGGGGTACTTCTCCTGTCTGGGGATCCCCCTGCTGCGGGGGCGTGATTTCACCGCCAGCGATCGTGCTGATACCCTACCGGTGGTCATCATCGACCAGAATCTGGCCCGCCGTTACTGGCCCGATACCGATCCGATCGGCAAGCGGATGCATCCGGGTATCGACGACGAATCAGAACCCGGATATGTACCGGACTGGCACACCATCATCGGCGTCGTGGGATCGGTCAAACACAACGACCTGCTCGAACCAGATCCCGGCGGGGCTTTCTACCGTCCCCTGGCCCAGTCGTGGCTGACCTACTTTCGAACCGTGGTCCGCACCGACGGCGAGCCGCGTTCTTTCGCGCCGGCGGTTCGGACAGCGGTGCAGCGGGTCGATCCGGCGGTTCTACCGTACTGGACTGCCGACCTGGCCGCCGACCTGACTGCCTCGTTGATTCCTCGCCGCACGCCGATGCAGCTCTTGATGACCTTCGCCTCTGTGGCCCTGTTGCTGGCCGCGCTGGGTGTTTATGGCGTGCTGGCGTATGCGGTCGGACGGCGGGCCCGCGAGATCGGAATCAGGGTGGCTCTGGGCGGGACAAACCGGCAGATCGTACGCCTGATCGGAGGACAGTGGTTGCGGATGATCGTTGCCGGGCTGGCGATCGGCATTGCAGGCGCCTTCGCCCTGATCCGGTTCATCGCCAGCCAGCTCTACGGTGTCGCCCCGGCCGATCCGGCGGTTTTCCTCGCTGTCATGTTGATCCTGGGGGCAGTGGCGGCTTCAGCCTGCCTGCTCCCGATCCGGCGGGCTCTCAGGCTCGATCCGGTGGCCGTGCTCCGGGTGGAATAAGGCTCGGTACAGATCCGTGTCGGGTGATATGACGCCATTGTTTTTCCAACCCTATTCCTGACGCACTGCCTGGACCGGATCGATGCGGGCCGCCCGGCGGGCCGGCTGGAGGGTGGCCAGCAGGGCGGTGGCGATCAGAAGAAGCGGGATGCCGACAAAGGTCACCGGATCGAGCGGCTGGATCCCGATCAGCAGCGCGGTGAGGCCCTGTGAGGCGGCCGCCGCGGTCGCCAGCCCGAGTCCGAGACCAACCGCAATCAGCCGAATGCTGTCGGTCAGAACCAATCGCAGGATCCGGCCCCGCCCGGCTCCCAGGGCGATCCGTATGCCCACCTCGCGGGTGCGCCGGGCCGTCTCCAGGGCGATCACGCCGTAGAGACCGGTGATCCCCAGCAGCAGAGCCGTCAGCCCCAGGGCGCCGGCGATGCTCCCGACCAACCGGGGCAGGAAGAGCATGATTCCCAGGTACTCGGAGACCGGTTTGAGATCGAAGGGGGGCAGGTCGGGATTGATCTCGCGCAACACGTTCCTGATGGCGGGAATCAGCGGCCGCGCGTCCTCACGGGTCCTGACCACGGCGTAGGAGAAATCGGCCTGAAAGGCGTGCTGGAACTGTGCCCGGTAGAAGTACGGTCGCGCGGCTTCACCCAGAGTGCGGTACTTCCCGTCAGCCGCCACGCCCACAATCGTATATGTTCTGTCTCGACGGCCGATCTGGATCTGGCGTCCGATCGGATTCAAGCCGGGCCAACACCGCTCGGCGAAGGTCCGGTTGATGACAGCGACCAGAGGAGCTCCCGCGACGTCGGTCGTCGAAATGGCTCGCCCCTGTTCGATCGCGATTCCCATCGCCCGGAAATAGTCGGGACCGACGTCCGAGGTCTGGATCGACAACTCGGATTCGGCCTCGACGGTCGGAGAATCGGAAACATAGACCAGGTTGATGCTCTTGCTGAAATCCAGCGGCAGGCAGTCGGTGAAGGCGACCGCTTCAACACCGGGCAAAGCGCCGAGGCGGCTTTTAACCTCCTGCAGGTAGGTCCGCGCCTGCGAGGCCTCGAAACCGCTGAGTTCGAGGGGGAGTTGCATGACCACGCCCGAACGCAGATCGAAGCCCCGATCGACCGCAGCGGCTCGCTGCAGACTGTGCAGGAAGAGGCCGGTGCAGATCAGGAGCAAGGTCGAGACCGTCACCTGGGCGGCGATCAGCAGGTTTGTGAGACCGAAGCGTCGGTAGTGGATCGCCGGGCCGGTATCGCTCCCTTTCAGGATCTCCACGAGGTTCGGATCAGACGCCTTGCGGGCCGGGAGCAGTCCGAAGATGATCCCCGTCACGAGGGTCAGGATACAGGCGAAGAAAACTGCCTGCAGGTCGAGGCCGAAGGCCAGGTTGAGCGGCAGCGGCAGGGGCAGGCGCAGGGCCAGCAGCAGCTCGATCAGGCCGTGCGCGATCGCCACGCCGGCGAGCCCGCCCCCCAGTGCCAGCAGGAGACTTTCGGTCAACATCTGACGGACCAGCCGCCCGCGCCCGGCTCCGATCGCGAGTCGGATCCCGATCTCACGGCGGCGAGTCGAAGCCCGGGCCAGCATGATACTGGCCAGGTTGGTGCAGGCGATGAGGATCACCAGCCCCACCAGGCCCATCAGGAAGAGGGAAAGCATTCTGATGGCCTGATCGATCTCGGGGGTGAGGATCGCATCCTTCGACGGGATCGCCGTCAACCGGAATTCCTGAGTCCCCGGGTACTGCTCGTTCATCCGGGCACCCAGTGCCTCGATGACCTGGCGGGCTTGAGCGAGTTCGATCCCGTCACGCAGCCGTCCCTTGGCCCAGAAGGTTCGCCGGTTGGGATCTGACAGGGCATCGTCACCGGGGCCGATGAGATGGCGGTGAGCCAACGGAACCCAGAAATCAACGGCGAGCGGGAACATGCCGACGAAATCGGGGGCGGCGACACCGACGACGGTAAAGGGATGCCCGCCGAGACGCAGGGCGCGTCCGACGATCTCGGGATCGGCGCCGTAGCGCTGCCGCCAGCAGTCGTGGGAGAGGACCACGATCGGATCGGTCCCGGGCCGGTCGTCTTCATCGGTGATGAAGATCCGCCCCAGCGCCGGTCCGACACCAAGGACATCGAAGTAATTGGCGGTCGCGAACTCGTGGAAGACCATCTCGCTCTCATCGCCCCGATCGAGCAGGCTGATGGAGATCTCGTAAAGAAAGAGGTCGTCGAGGACGTCGGTGGTGCCGGTCCGCAGGGCCAGGTAATCGGCATAGGAGAGCTGCATGCCCCAGTAGCTGTCGTTCGGTCCGATCAGGACGAGTTCGTGAGCCTCGGTGACGCCGCGATCGTCATCGAAGAGGGTGGTGTAGATACTGTAGATAGCCGTATCGGCCCCGATCCCGACCGCCAGAGAGAGGATCGCGACCAGCACGAAGCCGGGACTTTTCCTGAGGGTGCGCAGGGTGTAGCGCAGATCGTGGCGGAATCCGTCGAAGGAGCCGGTCAACCGGAACCGGTACTCCCGCCGCCGGCTTTTCTGCCGGCAGTAGGTGCGCGTCACCTCTATATCGCCGAATTCCCGTCGTGCTTCGTTCCGGGCGGTCTCCTCATCTATACCCGCGGCTACCAGCTCGTCGATCCGCCGTTCGATGTGAAAAGCGAGTTCGGTATCGACATCGGCCCGGGCCTGTTCGGCCGCTCGTCGAGGAATGCGCAGAAACCGCCTGATGGCATCGAATGCGGCCATCTCAGACCTCCCCGGCCGGATCGAGGATCTGCGAGACGGCCCGGGAGTATTTCGCCCAGGCTTTCATCTCGCGGGCCAGCTGCTTGCGGCCGATCGCCGTCAGGGCGTAGTACTTGGCCCGCCGGTTGTTTTCGGACAAGCCCCAGGTCGAGGTCAGCCAGCCCTTGTTCTCGATCCGGTGCAGGGCCTGGTAGAGGGCCGCGTCTTCGAGCCCGAGCACGCCCTCGGACCGCTCCTTGATCGCCTTCGAGATGGCGAAGCCGTGCTTGGCTCCTGACACCAGCGTCTTGAGGATCATGACGTCGACCGTACCCTGGATCAGGTTCATGCTCTCACCCACAGCGGATCCTCCTCGTCGCTATACCCCTCACATGATGAGGGGACTCAATGGGTGTATACGCCAGGGGCGGGGGAAAGGTTGCGGTCGCTGCTGTCGCGGCTTGAGCCGTCAGTACATAAAGACGTCTGAAAACAGTGGGTCACTCATCAATGACCAGCCGGAAGCGCTTCACGGTCGGGAAACCTTCGGGCGAATCGCAGCAGGCCACGATCGTCTCGCCGCGGATGTACGGTTCGGCGATACCGAGGCCGAGCCGGAAGCCGTCGGGCACGATCACCTCGCCGAGATAGCGACCCTCGAAATCGAAGACATCCATGATCGGAGCATCCGACCAATAGGGATCGAGGTACGACTGGAACGGATTTGCTTCGGGATCGGGTTCCCGGTCCTCATGCGTGCGCCCCGGTCCCGGGCGCTGGACCCACAGGCGGCCGGTGGGATCGAGGATGAAATCTGAATAGGCCGGTTTGGTGTCGGGAATCGGCGGGCCGTTCCAGACCCAGCCCGGCTGGGCCACCCGCATGCCGGCTGCGGTCAGTGCCCGCCACCACTCCTTTTCCTCAGTCTGCACCCGCACCGGTTCGCAGGCGCGTTCGATGACGAGCTGGCGTCCACCAGGAAAAGACAGGGTGATCCTGAAACTCTCGCTGATCCCGGCTGCGATGACGCCGTTGTGCCCCGAGTTCCAGACCACGTCGGGCGCGAAGGGGACGGCCGAAGCGTTCATGCCGCCCCCCTCCTCGACATTGGTTACCACCGGCTGTTCGTAGTCGAAGTCGGGAATCGCGATAGTGTCGCCGGTGGCGCCCTCGGGACCGAAGCCGATCAGAGCTCTCTGCCACTCATCGATCGGTTCGAACGGATTCAGGATGCCGGGGGTGAGCAGGACGCCGGTGTCGGTGAAGCGCATCGAATAGCCGTACGAGACACTGGTGACATACGGCCAGCTCATCAGGTACTCACCGGCCGGGCTGTACACGTTGAACCGGTGCCCCCGCCCGTCGCGGATCACCAGACGACCGTCGCTGGGATGCACGGCCAGGGCCCGCGGGCGGACGTATTCGCCGGGTCCCTGTCCCGCCCGACCGATGTCGGTCAGGTAATTGCCCTCCAGATCGTAGGCTCTGATGATCGGCCCCACCCGGTCGATGAGATAGATCCGGTCATTGCCGGCGGTGAGAGCCTCGACCTGGCCGATGAGGTGTTCTTCGGGACCGTCGGCGGTCCCGATCGAGGCTTCTTCGACCAGCCGGGCCGGTCCCTTCCAGACCGAACCGGAGAGAGTGCGTACGGTCGTGATCAATCCATCGGTCGAGGTCTCAAACCGCCACTCTCCGCTCCCGATGTCGGACCGGCCCGAGCAGGCCCCGGTCAGGAGGATGGCAGCGAGACAGAAGGAGACTACTGCGAAACGGGCAGGAGAGAGATCGGGGAGACTCATGCGAACCCATCCTGTGTGATTGCGCGCCGGTTCATCCGGAGAACGGTTTCGTATCGGTATGGGAGAGAACGTGCAGCCCCGGCACCCGGCGGAATTCCGTGACATTCCGGCTGACCAGCGGCAGGTCGAAGGCAACTGCGGTAGCCGCGATCCAGAGATCGTTGGCGCCGATCAACATGCCGTTCTGCCGCAGAAATCTGTAGATCCGGCCGTACTCCCAGGCCACGTCACGGTCAATGGGGAGGACGTCGAAGGGTGAGAGGAAGGTTTCCCAGCGGCTCTGCCCGTCGGGGGGAAGACCGGCCGCCAGTTCCCCGGCCACCGTTGCGGTTGTATAGAGCGGTTCAAAGGCGTGTTCGGTCAGGAAGGAGTGCGCGGGCCCTTCGCTACCCTGTGCCAGTTCGCGCTCCAGGTCGATCAGGAAGGTCGTTTCGAGGATCAGTCCGCCGCCCATTTGTCCTCCGGCGGACGGACGGTCCGCTTGGCGTCTTCGATGGCCCTGAGTTCCTCGGTTCGGTAGAGCGGCCCTCGTTCCCTGACGTGCTGGAGCAACTCGGCACCGGTATACGGCTGGTCGTCCCAGCGGGCCCGCATGATGACGTCGCTGAAGGATTCCGACGGTTCCCGCTTCGCCCGCCGCAGGCGTTCGTAGGCTTCAATCCGTACTGATATCGTTTTCGTTGCCATACACAGACAATACACAGACTGTGCATATCCGTCAAGGTGATGGTCCTTCCATCATTCTCAGATCTCCCTCGTTCTCACACCTCCCCGTTTCGGGCCCGACGTGTCAGCAGGCTGACGCCCACAATCGCGAACAGGGCCGCGGGAAAGGCCACGATCAGTTCGTACAGCCCGGTCGGACCGGCCAGGAACTGTTTCCAGACGATCACCACCACCGCCCCGGTGATCATCCCGGCCGCGATCCCGGCCCGGGTCGTGCGCTTCCAGTACAGGGCGAGGATCAGGGCGGGACCGAAAGCGGCGCCAAGTCCCCCCCAGGCGAAGAGCACCAGCCAGAAGACCAGGTCCTGGGCGGTCCAGGCCACGATGAGGGCCACCAGACCGGCGCCGATCACCACCCAGCGGCTCAGCCGCAGCTTGACGGCTTCGCTCATTTCCCCGCGCCGGCGCAGAACCTTCTCGTACAGATCGCGGACCACGGTGGAAGCCACCACCAGCAGCTGTGAATCCACCGTGGAGAGGATGGCGGCGAAGATCCCGCCGATGAGCAGACCGTAGAGAATGGGACCGAAGTAGTCGGAGGCGAGAACCAGGAAGACCAGCTCGGGATCGGCCTCGGGCAGGTTTTCGGCCAGCGGTACCACGGCCCGTCCCAGCAGACCGATGAAGACCGCTCCCCAACCCAGGATCACGTTCCAGATCGTACCGATCACCGCCGCCGAGCGCAGCCGGGCCGGATCGTTGACCGACATGTAGCGGACCACGATATGGGGCTGGCCCGGCGAACCGAGACCGATTCCCAGGAAGCCGATCAGGGCGCCGAAACCGATCGAGACCGGATCGATCAGGGCCGGGTTGAGCTGATTGAGCACCTCGAGCAGAGCCCTGACACCCCCGATGCGGACGAAGCCGTAGATGGGGAAGAGCACCAGGCCGATGATCATGATCACCGCCCGCACTACATCGTTGTAGGCCACGGCGATGTAGCCGCCCATGACCATGTACACGAGGATCAGTACCCCCGAGATGGCCAGGGCGAGGAGCAGGTCGACATTCAGGGCCGTGCTCAGGGCCTTGGCACCGGCATTGAACTGGGCGGCCACATAGGCGGTCAGGAAGATGCCGATGATCACGACCCCGATGATGCGGATGAGGTGGCGGCGGTCAGCGAAACGGGATTCGAAATAATCGAGCAGGGTCAGGGAATCGTACCCCTCGGTGGCCTGACGCAGGGGGCGGCCGAGGAAGATGAACTGGAAGAGTTCGGCCAGGATGTACCCGGCCACGGCCCAGACCGCACCCACCCCCGAGACATAGGCCATGCCGCTCACGCCCAGGACCAGCCACGAGGAGCGGCCCGAACTAACCGCCGAGAGGGCCACCACCAGTTTGTCCATGGCCCGGCCGCCGATCAGGAAATCGGACTGGCTGCGGGTCCGGCGCAGGGTCAGGATGCCGATCAGGATCGGCAGGGAGAGAGTCAGCAGGAAGATCGTCAGGGCGACCGGGTCGGCCAGTTTCTCATACGTCTCCATCGAACCCGCCTTTCTTCCCCCGTTCGCGGGTAACGACGTAGAGCAGGAAAGCGAGACCGATGATCAGCAGCGGCAGCAGGAAGAGGACGAGTCTGGCTCCGAGCATGCGGTGATCCTCCGGTTGGTATCCCCCCAGAGGCTAATCGGATTCGAGTCCGGGCGCCTACCCCTTTTCGGTCGGCGGCGCGTACCCGGACCGGCCCAGTCCAGCGCCCGTGCCGATCCGTCATGGACGTCCAGAGCTGCTTTCATGGTTTCATATCCGACCGTTTCTGCCTGGTTCAGAGCTCGTTACGGGTCGTTTTCTTCGCTCGCCCCGGTCATCGGTGACGTGCCTCCAGGTGCATCACGGATCGATGTCAGGCCGGCCGGGTCAGCCAGACGACCTGGTAGGGGGCCAGGGTGAGCCGCAGTTCGCCGGCCGTGTCCGGGATCCTCAGGTCGGAGAGGGCATCCGACCAGGGCCCTGAACCTCCGTCGGCTGTTGCCGATGATAGGCTGATCTCGACCTCCCGGTCGGTGACGTTGATGAGGGAGAGGAGGTGGCTCGAGCCGTCGGGTGAGGTGCGCCGAACGGTAAAGACGGCGGGATCGGTCGGCACGATCCGCTGGGAGCCGTTGGGGTGCAGGGCGCGCAACCCGATCCTCTTTTCGATCAGTCGGGCAAAGGCGGTCACGATGGCATGGGTGGTCGAGGTGCGGTCGAGGCACTTCTGCAACAGTGCCGCGGCATCGATCGTGCGGCGGTTGATGCTCCGGGCGCTGCCGTCGGTCAGAACCGCGTCGAGATCGTTCTTCGAGCCGAAGAGACTGGGTAGATAGATACCCGGCACCCCGGCCAGAACCAGCCCGACGGCCCGACTGGCGACATAGCGCCGGACGGTGAGCGCGTCACCCTCGGGAGCGTCGACCGGTTTCAGGGCGCTGAACCAGGTGATGTTCATCTCATACGGGAGCAGGTTCCCCTCGCCGTCGTGCCGGTTGGTGATGAATCCGCCGCGGTGCAGGATCTGATCGATCATCCACTCGGTCTCTTCGCACGGCAGGATGTCGCGGACCGGCAGCAGCGGGATGCCGTCATGGGAATCGAGGATGTTGAAGAAACAGGTCCGATTCGAGGGTGTCTCGAGTCCGCGGGCCCAGGCGGTCAGAGCCCGGCAGTCTCCTCTGAGGAAGGAGTAGAGTACCAGCGGCGGCAGGGCGAAGTTGTAGACCATCTGGGCCTCGTCGGTGCCGTCACCGAAATAAGAGATGTTCTCGGTGTGGGGAATGTTCGATTCCGTGACCAGGGCGACCCGGGGAGCGACGGCATCCAGAACGGCCCGGAAGAGCCGGACCAGGGCGTGGGTCTGCTCCAGAAAGGCGCAGGAGGTGCCCAGTTCCCACCACAGGTAGGTCACGGCATCGATACGGATGATATCGGCTCCCCGGCGCACATAGGTGAGCAGCACCTCGATGATCTTCAGCAGAACCTGTTCGTTATGGAAGTTCAGGTCGATTTGATCGGGACTGAAGGTCGTCCAGACCCATTTCTCCCCCGAAAGGGAGGGGTAGGCTGTCAGCAGATCGCTGGCGCGCGGGCGCAGGATGAGCCGGCGGTGATCCTCGCCCAGAGCGGTCCGGGTCGAGAATCGGATGAAGAAATCCCGATAGTCGGGATTGTCGGCCAGGAATTCGCTGAACCAGCGACTCTTTGCCGAAATGTGATTGAAGACGCCGTCGAACATGAGCCGGTAGCCGGCCGCGAGTTCGTCGATGTCGTCCCAGGTCCCCAGTTCGGGATCGACCTGCTCGAAGTCGATGATCGAGAAGCCTCGGTCCGAAGAGGAGGGAAAGAAAGGCAGAATGTGAACCGTGTTCACGGCGCCCTTCAGAAAGGTCTTGAGGAAGCGGGCCAGGGATCGCAGGGGGGGGCTCCCCGCACTTGCCACGAGATCGCCGTAGGTGATGAGGATGATGTCCTGCTCGGTGAATCTGTCGGTGGGATCGACCCGGCTGTCACCGGCGATGATCTCGTCGGTCCGGAAGGCGTGGAAGACCTGCAGAAGGCGTTCGAGTTCCGCCGCGCAGGCCGCGGATCGTTCCCGGCCGTAAAGGAAATCGAGTTCCCGCCTGAGAGACGCCCGCTGATCGGAGGCCAGGGATAGCGGCGCACGGGTGAAATCGGGTTCGGGCAGATATCTGCGGGTCACTTCAGGAGGTGCGAACGCATCCCCCCTGAAGACCGTCTCGCCGGGATGATCCATTCCCTCCTCCCGTGGGCGCAGGGGTCTGTTCGGTCGAGAAGGATACAGGCCGGATCCCCGGTGGTTCAATCGCCGGTCGGGACACTATTCTAACAGCGGCGCTCCCACGATCGCCTCGGCGATCTCGGGATCCAGACCGGTCGCGAAGGCCACCCGGTTTCCCTGGCAGCGAAGAACGTGCTCCGGACCGTGCAGTTTTTCCAGGATCGGTTCGAACATGGCCGCGAATTCCGCTGCATCCCCGGCACTGTCCCAGTAACTGATGCCGACGATGGTGATGGCGTCGGCGGCATTGGTGAAAGCGGTGAATCGGCAGCCGTCCCAACCCTCGGCCGCCTGTGCGGACTCGGCCGGCGGAGTGCCGTGAATCTCGCCCAGCGCTCTCAGGTCGTACTCGCCCAGGCTGTTGCTGCAGTAGGCTTCCCACCCGGCCGGCATCCGGCCGGCGATTCCAGCCAGATCGATCTCCTCGGGCACATCCCCCGCCAGATATTTCTCCACGTGCAGGGTCTGCTCTTCGGAAACCGGCATGCAGTAGAGCAGGTCGGCCAGTGGTTCCTCGGGGCGGGCCTCATACACCCCCTGTACGAAAGTCGATCCGACGACATAGGGTTCGAAGAGGAAATCGACCACGAGGCGGGGCGGTGCGTTCCGGTTCTCCCGCCTCAGATCCCCGGCACTCCGGATGAAGTTGGCCCGCATGAAAGCACCCACGTCGGGGAGCGCGGCCAGGGGTATCCACTGGGCGACCGAGAGCATGACCATGCAGGCCATCCCCTCGAGGACCGACCGGTGGGCGAAACTTCGATCAAGATTCTCGAGATCCTCCAGGAACAGGGCCTCCATATCCACCACCCGGTCCTGCAGGGCGTGGGTGAGTTCGTGGGCGATCACCATGCGTCGGAGATACAGCTGCTTCATCGCCGCCGGGGTGTCGAGCAGGGTGATGTAGATCTTTTTCTGGGTTTCATAGCCCGCTCCCGCCTGATCGGCCAGGAAGGTGAGGAATCCCTCCTGCAGACCGTACCCGCGCGGCACCATCCCCAGTTCGCCGAGAGCCCGGCCCAACCGGTTCCACTCGTCGCCGGGGAAGCTGTCCTGACCGGTACTGTCCACGTGGGCCCGCAGTTCGGCCCGGGTCCACACTTCGATCGGGACCGGCGGGCCGGTTTCGAATCCGGTCAGCTCGCAGACGCGCGGCATGATAGTGGACGCCTGAGAAGAAACGATCTCGTATTCCCGGCCGCGAGCGGGGTCGGAGGGATACTGAGCCTCGACCGGCAGCGAGGTCGCAATGATGAACGCGAACGCTAATGTGAAGACTGAAATCTGACGGCGTCTGGTCATTGTAGGCTCCATTTTTCTTATTCGTCTCGCAGCAGAGCCACCGGATCGGCTGCGGCGGCCCGCCGGGCCGGCCCCCAGGTCGCCGCCACTCCAACCCCGAGAAAGATGACGGTGATGAACAGATAGGTCGCCGGATCCGAAGGCCGGACACCGATCAGCAGGGAGGCCAGAGCGCCTCCCAGCGCGAAAGCCGTCACCAGCCCGACCGCCAGTCCGATGACGACCAGCCTCAGCCCCTCGCGCATGACTGTGCCCAGTACGTCGCGGTGTTCGGCTCCCAGGGCGATCCTCACCCCGACCTCGTGCATGCGCCGGGCGACATCGAAAGACACGGTCCCGTAGAGCCCGATCAGGCCGAGCAGGAGCGCCAGCAGCCCGAGACCGCCGAGCAGGGTGGCCAGCAGACGGGGGACGAAGAGCATGATCTCGAGGTGCTCGTGGATAGTTTTGGCTTCAAAGACCGGGATGTCGGGATCCACGGCCCGGGCCTCTTCATAGACCAGCGGCAGGAGGGGAGCCGGGGGGCCCGAGGTGCGGGCCACGATGCTCATGCGGCTCGAGAAACTCTGCTCGAAGGGCAGGTAGATGAAACCGCGCGGTCTTTCTCCCAGGGTGCGGTACTTGCCGTTGCGGGCCACACCGACCACTTCCCAGACGGTCTCGCCGGTAAAGCCGACCCGCAACCGGCGGCCGATCGGATTAGCGTCGGCCCACAGCCGCCGGGCCAGGGTCTCGTTGATGACGGCCACCGGGCGGGCGCCCTCGGTATCTCCGGCTTCGAAACTCCGTCCGCTCAGCAGGGGGATGCCCATGGTCGTGAAGTAGTTGACGCCGATCCGGGCGACATCGGCCTCGGCTGCCGCTCCGTCCTCTTCTTCACGATCGGCATCGCTGATGTGCGAGTTGGCGATCCCCGCTCCCAGCGGCAGGGAGGTGATCAGAGCGGCTTCTTCGACGCCCGGCAGGGCGGCGATGCGCTCCCGCATCTGGTGAAAGTAGCGCCGGATCGTTTCGGGTTCGGAGTGCTTCACGGCCGATTCGAAGAGGACCGTGAAACCCTGTGTGGTCGCGAAGCCGGGATCGGTGCTGCCGGCGCTGGCCAGGCTGCGCAGAAAAAGACCGGTGCAGATCAGCAACAGGGTCGACACAGCCACCTGACCGACGACCAGGATCCGGCGCAGGTGGAAACGCTGCCGTCCGCCCCGGAAACTGTCACGGCTTTTGAGCGAGGCGACCAGATCGGTCCGGATCGACTGGGCCGCCGGCAACAGTCCGAAGACGATTCCGGTTACGACGGCGACTGCGCCGGTGAAGAGAACCACACCCGCATTTAGCCCCAGGTCGAGGTTGATCGGAATGGGCAGAGGAGGCTGGAAGGTCATCAGGGCTCGCTGCAGAACCCAGGCGACCGCCAGACCCGCCGCCCCGCCGGCCAGGGCCAGCAGGAGGCTTTCGGCCAGCAGCTGGCGCACCAGGCGCCACCGGCTCGATCCCAGAGCCAGTCGGACGGCGATCTCGCGCCGTCGGGCGGTGGCACGGGCCAGAAGCATACCGGCCAGGTTGGTACAGGCGATCAGCAGGGCCAGGCCGACCATGACCATCAGGAACTGCAGGAACAGGCGCACCGGGGTGTCGATCAGACCGTGGACGCCGATATCCTCGACGGCCACGACGGTGAAATGATAGTCACCGGAATGCAGTTCGTGGATTGCAGCCTCGGCGGCCTGGATCACCGCTGAGGCTTCGGCCTGCCCGACGCCGGGGCGCCGCCGTCCCTTGACACTGAAGAGGAACTGTGTTTCCCGATTCATCAGGTCGGCCAGACCGCCCCCGATCATGGGGTCGTGGGTGATCGGAACCCAGATCTCCGACGTCATCGGGAGCATGCCGGTGAATTGCGCAGGGGCCACCCCGACGATCCTGTATTCCACCCCGTTCAGGCGAAATGATTGCCCGAGAACGTCCCGGTCGCCGCCATAGCGTTCCTGCCAGGTCTGATGACCCAGCACGATCGTCGGTTCGGCTCCGGGCTCATCGTCGGCCCCGTCGATGAAGAAACGGCCGAGAGCGGGAACGATACCGAAGGCCGAGAAGTAGTTGGCTGTCACCGCTTCCCCGAAGACGTACTCGCTGTGGCCATCGGACTCGTGCACCCCGATCGAGATATCGTACGTGATGAGATCGCTGAAGACATCTTCGGTGAGCCGGCGCAGATCGAGATAGTCGGGATAGGAAAAGGGACCATAGGTGAAGTCGTCTCCCGACCAGTAGATCTCCATCAGTTCCTCGGGAGCCTCGACCGGCAGAGAGCGCAGGAAGATCGATTCGAAGAGACTGAAGATGGCCGAGTTGACCCCGATCCCCAGTGCCAGCGAGACCACCGCCACGAAGACGAAGCCGGGAGAGCGCCGGAAAGAGCGCAGGCTGTAGCCGATATCGCGGCCCAGGTCGGCCAGGGCCGCGGCGACACCACCCCGTCTCTTCAGGACGGTTTCTCCGGCGTCGAACCACTGCCCGGCTAGTTTTTCCCGTTGTCCGTGCTCGAGTATGTCGAGATGCTCCGCGAGGTCGTTCCACTCCCCCAGGCGGGTCAGGGCCTCTCGCTCGGCCTCGGCTTCGGTGAGTCCACGGGCGCGGGCCTCGATCCAGCTCTCTTCGAGCTGGTTGGCGATCTCGGCGGTGATCTCTTCACGCCGGTCGTGTGTGAGGGCCTCGAGCGGCAGGTTCCGTCTGATGAGTTCGGTCCAGTCAGGCATGGTCGAATCCGATGACGTCGTTGACCGCCAGGCTGAACTCGGCCCACTCCCGGCGCTGCTCGACCAGGGCCTGCTCGCCCCGGGGAGTGAGGTGGTAATAGCGCCGGCGGCGCTGGCCGGGCTTTTCGACCCAGCGGCCGCTGATCCACCCGCGTTGCTGCATGCGCACCAGAATCGGATACAGGGACGAGATATGGAACTGGATGCGGCCCTCGCTGCGCAGTTCGATCAGCTTCCCGATCTCGTACCCGTGGCGCGATTCCTCCTGCAGCATGGTCAGGATCAACAGTTCGGCGCTGCCCTTCTTGAGTGCTTCTCCTCCCACGGGAATCTCCTCGTTTATGGCTCCCATATGTATCGATCATATATACGCAGGTCCCGATCCGGAGTTGCAGCGGATGACGTAAACCGCTCATCATCATCCAGCGTCATCTCCGGGGAGGGGGATCGGTTAAGGGGTACCGTTATGAACCTGCTGAAAGCGGACAGCGGGATGGTGATAATCTGCACCCTGCTCGCTCTGTCCGTGCTCACTGCCCCGGTCCGGGCTCAACCCGATATCGCCGGCGAATACGATTTCTCGGGTCATGCCGGCGTCACCTTTACCAGCTGGGCCGGCCAGGGTGAGTTCTACGGCTTCATCATACCGGTGGGTAAACTCGACGCCTCCAAGGTCGATTTTCATTCCGCTACCGCCGAAGGTGTCATGGGGGCCGAATTCCTGGGCTATTCCCGCGAGCGTCTGATCGGAGTACATGCCGGAATCTCGCGTTATCTGGGGTACACAGACCTGGTGGCCTCGCTCGGTGCCGGCCTGTGCTGGGGGCGCCGCTTCCGGCTCTACTGCGACGAGGACGGTATGTACAGCGGGCGCGATTTCTACGTCCGTGATCGAGCCCGCACCCGGTTTATGCTCGATCTCGAGGCGTCTCTGGCCTGGCGCGGCGATGATTTCATTGCCGGAATCGGCGTGCGGTTGGCAACCCGCTCGATCTTTGTCCGGATCGGCTTCCCTGCCGCATGGTAGGGCGCCCGCACGCGGTTTGACCGCTACTGACGTGCGGGCGCCCCGGGGGGGAATCGGTCGTCGCTCGTGAATCGAGCCGGCCACCCGAGGAAGGGCTCATTCGGGGAGCTGGTCGAATACCTCCTGCAGCTGTTCGCGGTAGTGGCGAAAAGCCTCTCGCCCGGATCGGGTCAGGGAAATCATGGTCGTGGCGCGCTTGCCGACGAAGGTCTTCTCGATTTCCACGTACCCGGCCTCTTCGAGCACGCTCAGGTGACTGGAGAGATTTCCCCAGGTCAGGTCGGTCAGATTCATCAGGAAGATGAAGTCGGCACTCTCCAGCGTGTAGAGGGTTGTGACGATCATGAGCCGGGCCGGGGAGTGCACGATCCTGTCCAGATCGGCCAGGGGGTGACGCCCGGGCGCTTCGGTCGAAGTTGGGCCCGGATTGTGCTCCTCCCCGGAGCCGTTCCCGTTGCGGGTCATACCCCGTTTTCCCGGTTGTGGATCGCCGGTCGGGGATAAGCGCGCAGGAACCGCACCAGCAACACCGTCCCGATTAGAATCATGACCCCGCCGAAGAACCCGAAAACGATCGTAAAGGCATGAGCGGTATGCTCGCGCAGCAGGACCGCCAGCGGCATCGAGAGGGCGAAGAACCAGGCATAGAGATAGGCACGGTCCCAGTCGAGGTAGTACGCGCCCAGGCTGAAAACGACCAGGCAGTTGATACTGAAGATGACGAGAGGGAGCAGGGCGGCGAACGGTGAACCACTGCCCTGAGTGAGCAGTGCGAAGACGAAGAGTATCAGGCCGAGCAGGACCGAGGCGGCCAGGACAAGTCGGGTTTTTCTGATCTTCTTTTTCCGTTCTGCGCCGAATTTCACGCGCCCCAGGCGGGGGACGGTGATGAAACGTTTGGCCATCAGGAAACCGGCTATCAGAACGACTGCCACGATGATCAGACCGACTATCGAATCGCGCATGCCGCTGATGCCGAGTTCCTCGAGGATGGCACCTCCGCCGAGCAGAAAGAGCACGGCTCCGAGGTAGATGTCCCAGATGCCGTCCTGAAAGGTTGCCCGGAAGGCCTTCTTCTCGATGTCTGAAACTGAAAAGATGTTCACCATGATCGTCAGGTCCCATTTCTGTGTGCCGGTGGTCTCTGTACCACCCGGGTCTGAGGGGTGGAATTTCCAAACCACATTGATTTTCCATGTACTTTGCTTTCCAAAGTATATACGTCAGTTCCCCCGTCAAGTTTCAGTTCGAATGCACAGGCCGCATTTGCATACCGGGCAGGTGAACCTTTTGGCGCCCCCGGAAGTATTGTGGGACAACAACCGGTGCCGATAATCTTCAACCTGGCCTTCCCGGGAGGTTCTGGTGCGCGTTCTTTCAGCCCTGCTCTGTGCTGTCCTGCTCAACCTGTGCTCTGGGTCAGTCGCGGCCGGCAATGTTCGATCGTCCGATCCGGATACCCGGGATCCCCGGGCAGATATCCGGCCTCTGCGGGCCGAGGTCGCACCGGTGATCGACGGCGCTCTCGACGATGCCCTCTGGCGGAACGAACCGATTTCAGAACCCTTCATCACTTATAACCCCACCCGTGGCGACATCCTGCCGCAGCACACCGAGGTCTGGGTCGCCTGCGACGACGAGAACCTCTATTTCGCCTTCCGCTGTCACGACAGCGAAGCGGACCGTATCAGGACCACCATCACCCAACGGGATAATATTTTTGCGGATGACTGGGTGGGGATCTCGCTCGACGCTCTGGGAACCCGGCAGACCTCGTACGATCTCTTCGTCAATCCGAGCGGGATCCAGGGCGATATTCTCACCTCGGCCGTGAGCGGCGAGGACCTGGCCCCCGACTTCGTCTGGGAGAGTGCCGGACGGGTGACCGCTGAGGGGTACGAGGTGGAGATGAAGGTGCCCCTGCGCAGTATCCGCTTCCGCAGCGGCCGGGAGGTGCGGATGGGGATCCTCTTCTGGCGCCGCATCAGCCGTCTCGGGGTGAGCGGTTCGTGGCCCGAACTCCCGGCCGGCACGAGCGTCTTCGCCTCCCACGCCCCGCTTCTGTTCGAAGAGCTCCGCGCCCCCCTCCTGCTCGAATTCCTGCCCAGCGTGACCTGGGGGTCGAATCGCGAGCGGCAGAGCACGTCGGCCTGGGCCGACCGGGATATCTCGCGTGACCTCGGGATCAGTATGAAATACGGTCTCACGTCAGCGGTTACTGCCGAGGCCACCTGGAATCCCGACTTCAGCCAGGTCGAAAGCGATGCCTTCCAGGCCGAGGTGAACCGGCGCTACGACGTGTTCTATGAAGAAAAACGGCCCTTTTTCATGGAGGGGGTCGACATCTTCGATTTCGCTCTGATCGGGCACGGCTACATGGGCACCGTGCTGCATACGCGGAATATCGTCGACCCCCTCTGGGGCGGCAAACTGACCGGCACCGTCGGCCAGGCCTCCTTCGGTCTGCTTGGCGCCGGCGATGAGTGGCCCGGGTATGCCTGGGAAGGAGCCGAGAATCCGAACCTGGGGAAGCAGGCGCAGTTCCTGATCGGACGGGGCAAATACAGCCTGGGTCGAGACTCCTACGTGGGCCTGCTCTATTCCGGGCGCACCTTCGCGGGGCACGAGAACGCCGTTGTAGGGGCCGACACCCGGCTCTGGTTCGGGGAGCGCACGACGGCCAGCCTCGGCGTGCTGGGCAGTTCTACGACCGACGTTGGGGGAGCGGCAGCCCACGGCACCTCGGTCCAGGCCACCTATAATTACGCCACCCGTGGTTTCGGAGCCGCGGCGGCGTTTGAGCACTACGACCGCACCTTCGCGATGGATTCGGCCTTCCTGAACCGCACCGGCGTCGACAACGGCTGGATCTGGCTCAGCCCCAATTTCTATCCCGAAAACGAGCGGCTCGGCTGGCTGCACCGCTGGAGTCCCGAACTGGTCCTCTCCCGCACCCGTGATCATGTTACCGACAGAAGCGACGAGTACTACAGTCTGGCCCTGTCTACCTTCATGACCCGGCAGGGCAATCTGCGCCTGGAATACGGTTATTCGCGCGAGTGGTGGCAGGACCGCTTTTTCGACCAGGTGAGCCTGGCCCTCAACGGTGGAGTGCAGCTGTGGCGCTGGCTCGGTTTCGGCGGGCACGTGGCCCTCTCCGACGGGATCTACTACTGGTCCGATCCCGCCTACGCCGGCAAGAGCCGCTCGGCCGGCCTCGAGTGCAACCTCCAGCCGAATGCCCGCTTCAGTCAGGGTCTGTTCGTCTACCACGAACACTTCCGGCGGGCCGACAGCGGTGCCCGGGTCTATGAGGTGAACATCGTCGTGAGCCGGACGACCTATCAGTTCAACCGCTATTTCTTCGTGCGTGGTCTGGCCCAGTACGACAGCAGCCAGCGGCGCCTGCTGACCGATTTCCTGGCCTCATTCACACTCATCCCCGGCACTGTCATGCACCTGGGCTATGGTTCGATCTACGATCGGGGTGTTTGGAACGCCGGTCAATACGTGGCCGGCCGGGGGAGTCTGACCGAACTGCGGCGGGGCATTTTCTTCAAGGCCAGCTACCTCTGGCGCTTCTGACCGGCGCGGCGACCGCTTAGCGGACTGCCGTGCACTCCGGCCCGGCCCCCTCTCGGTGACCTCGTTCCTTCCTCTCGGTCTGGACCGGGAACCCGACATGACCGAAGAACGTTACGGCATCAGGGTCTGGATCGCGTATGCGGTCGTTTCCGTTGTCTGGGGCTCCACCTATCTGGCAATCCGGGTCGGGGTAGTCGAGATGCCCCCCTTCTGGATGGCCGGCGTGCGGCTCGTCACTGCCGGGGTGATCCTGCTCGCGATCGCTCTCGCTTCAGGGCGCCGCCTGCCCCGCGAGGCGTCGGCATGGGGTTGGCTCGTCCTCACCGGGGTACTCATCCTCGGCTTTGCCCTGGGGGGGATGTTCTGGGCCGAGCAGCACCTGGAGTCGGGCCTGGCCGCCCTGCTGGCCTGTGTCAGCCCCATCCTCATGGCGCTCTACGGTTCGCTTGGCCCTCGAGGCGAGCGCCTCACCCCGCGGATCGTGATCGGACTGCTGATCGGACTGGCCGGGGTGGCCATCCTGGTCGATCCGGGCTGGGCCCACATGGACGGGGCCGTTCCTTATGTCGCGGTGGGGGTCATTCTGGCGGGCAGCAACGCCTGGTCGGGGGGCAGTGTGCTGGCCAAACGCAAGCTGACGGCGGTCAGCCCGCTTCTCTCGAGCGCGATCCATTCCCTGGCGGGAGGGATCTTCCTGCTTCTGGTCGATCTGGTGCTGCGCGGGGGCTCGATCCCGGCGGCCCCGGGCCGGGCCTGGGTTGCCCTGGCCTATCTGACCCTGTTCGGAAGCGTGATTGCCTATTCCGCCTATCTCTACCTCGTCACCCACATGGCTCCGGCCCGGGCGGGTACCTATACCTACATCAATCCCGTCATCGCCGTTCTGCTCGGGACCCTGATCCTGAACGAGGCGATCACCTGGCGGATCGTCCTCGGCGGGGTCGTGATCCTCGGCGGTCTGGCCCTCGTGCGCCGGGCCCGCCTCCGACCGCGCGGGGCGCTGCTGGTCGAAGAACCGGCCGCCTGATTGACTCCCCGCTCGCGGGGTGATATATAGAGCCCGTCCGCTCACTCCCGACGGGGAGGATGTCCTCACACATCATGGATACCTACGGCTGGCTCTCGGTTCTCCCCCCTCTTCTGGCCATCGTTCTGGCCGTACGTACCAAGCAGGTCTATATATCGCTCCTGGTCGGCATCTGGCTGGCCTGGACGATCATCGCCGGCGGTAACCCGCTCGGCGGAGCCGTGACGACCGTGGACGGCCTGATCGAGGTCTTCGCCGATCCCGATAACACCCGGGTGATCCTCTTCAGTGCCCTGATCGGAGCCGTGATCACCCTGACCCAGCGTTCGGGGGGCATGCAGGGTTTTGTGAACTGGGTGGTAGGCCGCGGCCTGGTCAATACCCGCCGATCGGCGGGTCTGCTGGCCTGGTTCCTCGGGCTTGTCATCTTCATCGAATCGAGTATCTGCGTGCTGGTTTCGGGCGCGGTCTCCCGACCGATCTTCGACCGCCTGAAGATCAGCCGCGAGAAGTTGAGCTACATCCTCGATTCGACCTCGGCCCCGAAGTGCATCATCATCCCCCTCAACGCCTGGGGGGCCTTCGTGCTCGGCTTGCTGGCCACCCAGGGTGTCGACGATCCGGTGCGGATGTTCATCGCTTCGATCCCCCTCAACTTCTATGCCTTTCTGGCGCTGGCCCTGGTCCTGGGAGTAATCCTGACCAACCGGGATTTCGGGCCCATGATCGAAGCCGAACGGCGGGTACGCGAGGAAGGCAAGCTGCTGCGCGATGGAGCCGAGCCGCTGGTGTCGGACGAGGTCGTGGCCATGGAAGCCAAACCGGAGATCCCGCAACGGGCCGTGAACATGGTCCTGCCCGTCACGGTCATGGTCATAACCATGCCGGTCGTGCTGCTTGTCACCGGGCGGGGGAACCTGATGCAGGGTTCCGGTTCGGTCTCCGTTCTCTGGTCGGTGATCGCGGCCATCCTCGTGGCCGGTATCGCCTACCGGATTCAGGGCCTGATGACAATGCGGGAGATCGTGGACCTGATCATGAAAGGGGTCGGCGGACTGATCCCTCTGGCGGCCCTGATGATGCTTGCCTTTGCCATCGGTGATGCCTGCGACGCCCTGGGGACCGGTCCCTTCGTGGCCCGGGTGGCTGACGCCGCTCTGCCCACCGCCGTCCTGCCGGCGGTTCTCTTCATCGCCGCCGGTTTCATCGCCTTCTCCACCGGCACCTCGTGGGGCACCTTCGCCATCATGATCCCGATCGCCATCCCGATGGTGCACGTTATCGGACTGCATCCCGGTCTGGCGCTGGCGGCGGTGCTCGGCGGTGGGGTCTTCGGCGATCACTGCTCGCCGATCTCCGACACCACCATCATCTCTTCAATGGCCTCGGCCACCGATCACATCGATCACGTCCGTACCCAACTTCCCTATGCCCTGACCGCGGGGGGTGCAACGGTGGTTCTCTACCTGATCGCCGGCCTCATCTTATGAGCCGACCGATCCCCTCACCGCCGGCGCTGATCGTACCCGTCGTCCTTGCCCTGGTTCTGACCGGGTGTGTTGCCGATCAACGCCCCGACGACGGCGGTCCCCCTGTGGCTCCCGCCCGGGTGGCGTTCACCGACGGACAGCTCACCCTGACCTACGACGGCCAGGTCATCTTCTGCGCCACGGTCACCTCCAGGGTCCCGATCACGCTGAGCGAGGTCGTTGATGCCGGGCAGGCCGTGACCCAGGCTCTGCGGCTGCAATCGGCCGATCTGCGCACACCGGTCCACCTCCGCGGCGAGATAGCCGCCGGATCGACGGCGTTTGCCTGCGAGGTCGACCGTCGCCGCACCGGACTCGATATCGTCCGGCACGTCTCGGGGCCGAGCCGGAGCCGGCTGAACCGCGCCGTCTACGACCGGAACGCCGACTGGGTGCTCTCGGTCGACATCCCCACTCCGGTCGTGATCACGCCCGAAGAGAGCGGGGCCGAAGGTACCCGCTTCGGTCTGGAGGCCGAGGGCAGCTACGTCACCCTGCGCTTCCGGCCGCGCTGGTACGGTCGGCATCGGGGATTGACTGCCTTCCGGCCGTGGGAGTACGAAGTCTGGCCCGGTCCGGTGGCGGGGTGGTGCTCGTGGTTTGCGTACTTCCGTGACATCGACGAGGAGACACTGCAACGGGCGGCCGAGGTCTTCGGGCGCGAGCTGGGGCCTTTCGGCTACGACTACTTCCAGATGGATGACGGGTATCAGCAGGAACCGGGGGGGCCGCCCGAGAGTTGGCTCGTACCCAATGAGAAGTTCCCCTCCGGCCTGGAAGACCTGGCCCGGACCATCGCCGGTTGCGATCTGGTACCCGGGATCTGGACCTATGCCTCCTTCCACGACCAGGCCTGGGTCGAGACCCACCCGGAACTCTTCGTCCGCACCCCCGCCGGTGAGCCCGCCCGCGGCATGTGGGTCGGCTACGTCATGGACGCCTCTGTTCGGGCCACGCTGGAGGAGATCGTCCGGCCGATCTACCGCGGCCTGAGGGAAATGGGGTGGGGCTACTTCAAGGTCGATGCCCTCCGGCACCTGCGTTACGAGGGGTACAACAGCTTCCCCGGCCATTTCGCCGAACGCGGTCTCGACCGGGTCGAGGTTTTTCGTGCTTTTGCCCGGGCGATCCGGGAGGAGATCGGACCAGAGAGTTTCATGCTCGGCTGCTGGGGGATCCGGCCCGAGCTGATCGGTATCCTCGACGGCTGTCGCATCGGCGGGGACGGCTTCAGTTACGCCGGCCTGGCCCAGTACAACTCCTTCAACAACGTTATCTGGCGCAACGATCCCGATCATGTCGAGCTGACCCCTGAAGAAGCCTACCGTTCGTGCCTGGTCACCTCGCTGACCGGCTCGCTGCTCATGCTCACCGACCGCCCCGAACGCTATGAGAGCGATCTGGTCGAACCGGCCCGGCGGGCCGCCCCGGTGCTCTTCACCCGGCCCGGGCAGATCTACGACGTCGATCCGAGCCGCTCGATGTATCTCGAGGCGGTCGAGACCGAAGTCAGCGGCGACGGCCACCGCATCTTCGACGCCAACCTGATTCCGCGCTGCGATCTCTTCAGCCTCGAGGTCACCCGTGATTTCGGTCACTGGCTCTGCCTGGGCCGGATGGGGGGTGCCGACGAATCGATCTCCTTCGCCGAACTCGGTCTGGACAGCGAGACTGCCTGCCATGTCACCGAGTTCTGGTCGGGTCGTTATCTCGGCCGTTTCCTCGGGGAATTTCCCCCGGGCCCGATCGAGCCCCGCTTCGGTTGCCAGCTCTTCGTCATTCGGCCCGCTCTGGACCGGCCGCAGATCCTCTCGACCAGCCGGCATATCTCCTCCGGGGGGCTCGAACTCTCCGATGTCCGCTTCTCCGGCGGCATGCTCACGGGCCGCAGCCTGCTGGTGGGGGGGGACCGGTACACCCTGACTCTCTTCGAACCGGTCGGGTGGAGCGGGGCCGAGGTTACCTGCAGCGGAGCGCGGGTGATGCAAAACCGGACCGAGGCCGTCGGTGAGGGCGCCCGCGTGCGCCGGATCGTGCTCGAGAGTGACGTAGCCGCTGAAGTGGAGTGGCGGGTGGAGTACCGTTCCGCACCTGGTTCCTGAGGAAGATCTGTCGGAGATCCGGAGGCCCGGTGTCAGCACTACTCGTGGGGTGGGGCGGCGTGCGATTCAATCCAGTCCTGCAGGCGGTCCCGATAGACATAGCCGAGGACAAAGAGCGCTGTCGCCAGCACCAGCAGGCTGACAGCCAGTACCCACCGCTGCCCGGCCGCGGCGCTGCCCATCAGGGTCGAACCGGCGATGCCTGGCAGCCGTCCCACCATCGACACGGCCAGGAACCAGCCGAACCGCATCGGTGAGAGACCGGCCACATAACAGAGGATATCCTTTGGTATGCCGGGGATGACGAAGAGCAGGAAAAACCCGATCTGAGCTTTCGAGCTACAGCTGATCTGTTCCAGGCGCGCGACCCGGTCGGGGGGGAAAAAACGATGGACGAAAGCCGGGCCGAGAGCGCGCGCCAGATAGAAATTCAACGCCGAACCGATCGCAATACCGCCGGTCGTCAGGGCCAGACCGGCTCCGAAGCCGAACAGGTACCCACCCGCGATCTGCACCGTTTCGCCGGGAATGACGAAAACCAGCACCTGGACGATCTGGGCGCCCAGGAAGATGAGCGGGGCGGCCAGACCCCATTCGCTGATCCAGGTCCGCACCGCTACGGGGGTGGAGAAGATATCCCAGATCTGGTGCCGGAAGGCGAAGACCAGGACGAGCAGACCGACGATCAGCAGGGGGAAAGCCAGTCCGGCGATCAGACTCCCCCGTCGTCCGGTGGTATCCATTCGTTACCTGACGGGGTGACCGAACCGGGACCAGCGGATCCGGCTCCAGAAGGGGCGAGTGGGATCGGCCTCCCAGGAATAGAGCACGAACATCGCCCGGCCCAGGATGAGATCTTCATCCAGAAAGCCCCAGCCGCGGCTGTCGAGTGAAATGTCACGGTTGTCGCCCATGACGAAAAGTTGATCGGCCGGTACCGTGACCGGCCCCATGTTGTCCCGTTGTGAACTCAGGGGAGGGAGGATGGTCTCGTTCACCGGGCGGGCCTGTTCGGGCAGGGGTACTTCCTCGCCATCCACAAAGACATGCTTGTTACGGATTTCGATCGTCTGTCCCTCAACTGCAATGATCCGCTTGACCAGTCGGGTTCGCTCTTCGATCGGGGAATTGAACACGATGATATCCCCGGGGCGGGGATCGCGCAGGGCCGGCAGGCGCACACCGATCAGAGGCAGGCGCGCACCGTAGATGAATTTATTCCCCAATACGGTATCGCCGGGCAGGACGGTGTACTCCATCGACGACATCTCGACATTGTAGGCTTCGGCAATGGAGATGCGGATCACGGTCGTCAGGAGGATGACGATCAGCAGGAACTTTGCCAGATCGAGCAGCTTCTGCGAAGAACCGGGAGGATCGACCTTCTCCGGTTTCACAGGCGACGCTTGCGGCTTTTCTCCCGGTTGCTCGCTCATCACGCCCTTTCTACGGCAGGAATACGCACCGGTTCCCCGGCATCGGACTCCTAATCTGATATCGATCGGGCTCTCCCGCCACCTGAGTCTGGGATTTGATTTCTGCCTTTCGGCCGGGCGGTTCGCTGAGCCATCATGTTCCCCGGAGCCGGGTCGGCTGTCATGAGCCTGGATCCGGCGGCAGCCTTCGGAGTCAAACGCATGCACGAGTCCAGCCTGGCGGGAGCCGATGAGCGTCATCTCAGGTTCGGTATGAACCTGTCGCTGGCGATCGGTATCGGCATGCTCGTTCTGAAAGTGTGGGCCTGGCTCCTGACCGGCTCGACGGCGATCTTCAGCGATGCCGCGGAATCGGTCGTCCACGTGGCGGCGGTGGCTTTTGCCGCCTACAGCCTGCGTCTCTCGCTCAAACCGGCGGACGAAACCCATCTCTACGGTCACGCCAAAATCGGTTTCTTCTCGGCCGGATTCGAAGGCGGGCTCATCGTGCTGGCCGCCCTGTTCATCATCTACGAAGCCGTCACCGGCTGGCTCGGGGGGCTCGAGCTTCAGCGCCTGGGTCTGGGCATCGTTCTGACGGCGCTGGCCGGGCTCGTCAACGGCGGTCTGGGTCTCTATCTGATCCGGCTCGGCCGGCGGCGACAATCCCTCATCCTCGAGGCCAACGGCCGGCACGTCCTCACCGACTGCTGGACGAGCCTGGGTGTGGTCGGCGGGCTCGTACTCACGATGCTGACCGGCTGGCTGCCCTTTGATCCGCTGATCGCCATCGCCGTGGCGATCAATATCATCGTCTCCGGCTTCGGGCTTCTGCGCCGCAGTGTCGGCGGTCTCATGGATCGGGCCGATCCCGGTATCAACGAGGTGCTCAACGAGGTCCTGGGTCGCGAAACCGTTGCGCGCGGCCTGCACTACCACGACCTGCGGCACCGCAATATCGGCGATGCTCACTGGGTCGAAGTGCACCTGCTCTTCCCCGGTGGGATGAGCGTCGAGGAAGCTCACCGGATCGCCACCGAGATCGAAAGGGCTCTCGAGAACGCTCTGCCGGCGGCGGCGTACGTGACCACGCACCTCGAGGCGATCGAGGATCACGCCGAACTCCACGGCGACCCCGATCGCCCCCCGCCTGGAGAAAAAGCCTGAAAGCGCCGGTACCGGTTCCGGTGCCGGGCCGTATCCCGTCACCTCT